>ERZ501011.364-NODE-364-length-12168-cov-9.994882_pt1 | contig 12168 bp, 13 predicted proteins | sample MGYA00248833_ERZ501011 | MGnify/ENA primary metagenome ERZ501011 (study PRJEB25958, sample SAMN03398530) | human skin metagenome | study: EMG produced TPA metagenomics assembly of the Human Skin Microbiome Metagenome (human skin metagenome) data set. | reverse complement strand
CGTCGCTAGCGCTCCTCGCACCTCAGGGAGCAGTGGGAGGGGCATCGCTCGCACGCCACAGACCAGCGGTGTGTGGTTCTTTCGGATCAGGGACCAGTGGGGTGTGGTCTTTCGGATCAGGGGGCGCTGAAAGCTCAGTCCTTCTCGGCGGTTCGGCAGTCCCCACAGCGCCCGAAGACCTCGACGGTGTGGTTGATGTCGGTGAAGCCGTGCTGGGCGGCGATCTTCGCGGCCCAGCGTTCGACCGGTTCGGCCTGGACCTCGACGGTGGTGCCGCACTCCCGGCAGACGAGGTGGTGGTGGTGTCCCGACGAGCAGTGGCGGTAGCGGGTCTCACCGGAGCCGTCCCACAGGACATCGATCTGCCCGGCCTGGCTCAGTGCCTGCAGATTGCGGTACACCGTCGTCAGGCCGATGGATTCGCCCCGGGCCTTGAGGATCTCGTGGAGTTCCTGCGCGGAGCAGAAGTCCTCGGTGCCGGCCAGGGCGTCGGCGATCGCAGCGCGTTGGCGCGTCGACCGGATGCCGGTGACCGGCTGCGGCCCCGATGCGACGCCACTCATTCGTTCACCGCCCGGGACGCATCGGACGGCACGGCGCGGCCGTCGGTGGTCTCGTTCGCGTGGATCAGCGCATCGCCGACGATGTGCGCGACGTGGTCGTCGAGGAGTTCGTAGGTGATCTCGCGGCCGTTGCGCTGGCCTCGCACCACACCGGCGTCCTTGAGCACGCGCAGGTGCTGGCTGACCAGTGGCTGACTCAAGCCCAGGTGCCCGACGAGTTCGTGGACGCACTGCACCCGCTCCCGCAGGGACAGCACGATGGCGACGCGAGTGGGGGAGGCGAGGGCGCGCAGGAGGTCGGCGGCGGCTTCCCGCGCCGCGGCATCGGCCGCTTCGATCGGTCCGGGCCCGTCCAACGGTTGCGTCGACATCACGCTCCTCCTCGCCTGGCTCGCGCCACTGATCCGGCCATTCTATCGGAAATGGTTTTCAATCCGTGTCACCGGTGTCGCCGCTGGTCAGCCCTCGTCTGCACGTCGGCGCTCGGCCGGCGGCGGGACCCCGTCCGCACCTGCGGTCGACAACGCGTAGGTCGCGACCGCGGACGCGACCGCAGCCGAGTTGACGGCCAGCAGGTCGGTGTTCAGGTTGTCGAGGGTGTCGCGTGCGGTGTGGTAGTCGGGGTCGAAGGGTTCTCCGGCCCGGCCGCCCCACATCTCCGCCTGCGCTTCGTCCTTCTTTGTTTCCGCGCCGGTGAACACCCCGCCGGAGGGGATGCCCACCGCGATGAACGGGCCGTAATCGGAACGGCCGTCGAAGTCGTCGGGGGCGAGGGGGATGCCGCGATCGGCGTAGAACTTCTCGAAGGTCCGCTCGATGCCCCCGGAGCCGTCCGGGCCGGGGCCGGCTCCCTGACGCTCGGAGTCGTCGCCGTCGTAGGTGAAGTACCCGCCGTTGGGTGAGGCGAGCATGTCGAAGTTCAGGTAGAGGGCCACTGCCGTACGCGCGGCCGGGTCGAGTCCCCGGACGTACTCGGTGGAACCCACGAGCCCGTCCTCCTCCGCGCCCCAGAACGCGAATCGCACGCGGTGCGGGACCCGCGGCGACGACCCGAGTCGCAGAGCCGTCTCGAGCGCGGCCGCGGAGCCGCTGGCGTTGTCGTTCATGCCGGGTCCCTCGGCGACGCTGTCGAGGTGTGCCCCGGCCATGACGACGTCGTCGCCGGTGCCCGTCCGGGTCTCGGCGATCAGGTTTCGCGTGGTGATGCCGGTGGTCTTCGCCTCGACCGCAAGCGCGACCGATCGCGCCGACCGCACCCGATCGGCGTCGTCGCCCGCGATGCCGAGGACCGGGATCCCCGGGCGGTCGTCCGGCCCCAGGGTGGCGCCGGTGAGCGGGCCGGGCTCGTTGTTGGCCATGACGACCCCGACCGCGCCGGCCGACTCGGCGTTCCGTGCCTTGTCGGCGAAGGTGCAGGTACCTCGGGTGATGACGGCGATCGCGCCACGCGTCGTGGCCGGAAAGTCGGTGTTCGCGCATCCGAGGCCGTTGACGGCAACCGGGGCCCCGGTGACCGGGGTGTCGCCGGTTCCGGCCGAATACTCGACGACGCGGGTGGCGACCTTCAGGCCGTCGGCGGTGAGGCTGACCGGACCGGCGTCGAAGCGCTCGTACTCGACGGGCGGCGTCGTCACGTCGAAGCCCGCCGTGCGGAGGAGCCCGGCGACGTAGTCCAGCGAGGCGTCGTACCCGGGTGTGCCGGCCGCGCGGTTGCCGCCGTTGTTGTCGGCGATCTGGGCCAGTGCGCGAACGTGCGCCATCACGTTGTCGAGGGTGACGGCGTCGGCCAGCGCGGCCGGGGTGACCTCGTCGATCGGTGGTTCGGGAGAGGGCGTCGACACCGGTGCCGACGAGGGTCGCTGGGGCTCGGCGGGCTGCTCGGACGAACACCCCACGGCCAGTGCCAGTGTCAGTGCGAGGCCGGCCGAGGCGAGGACCGGCCGACGCCCGCGGGCCGATGGGGGGACGCCGACGCGTCGTCGTATGCGAACGATCACCCTGCCACTCTGGCAGTTCCCGTCCGTGCATGTGGGTCCGACGGGTGCACCGTTGCCGGTGGTTTCGGGAAACGGCACATGTGCTCGGTAGTCTGTACGGGTTGCCGCCCGCATCTGGTGGATGCACGTCGAGCACCGAGCGTCAGCACGACCGTCCCAGCCGAACACCTCAACCCGTGGAGAGCAGTTAACCGTGGCCGCCCAGTCCAATGTGGAATCCGTCGTCAACCTCGCCAAGCGCCGGGGCCTGGTGTACCAGTGCGGTGAGATCTACGGCGGTACCAAATCGGCGTGGGACTACGGCCCGCTCGGCGTCGAACTCAAGGAGAACATCAAGCGGCAGTGGTGGCGCACGATGGTCATCAGCCGCGAGGACGTCGTCGGCCTCGACTCGTCGGTCATCCTGCCGCGTCAGGTGTGGGAGGCCTCGGGCCACGTCGAGGTGTTCACCGACCCGCTGGTCGAGTCGCTGCACACCCACAAGCGCTACCGCGCCGACCATCTCATCGAGGCCTACGAGGCCAAGCACGGGCACCCGCCGGCCAACGGTCTGGCCGACATCAACGACCCGGAGACCGGGCAGCCCGGCAACTGGACCGAGCCCAAGGCGTTCAGCGGTCTGATGAAGACGTTCCTCGGGCCCGTCGACGACGAAGAGGGTCTGCACTACCTGCGTCCCGAGACCGCGCAGGGCATCTTCGTGAACTTCAAGAACGTGATGACCACCGCGCGCAAGAAGCCGCCGTTCGGCATCGCGCAGATCGGCAAGAGCTTCCGCAACGAGATCACACCGGGCAACTTCATCTTCCGCACCCGCGAGTTCGAGCAGATGGAGATGGAGTTCTTCGTCAAGCCGGGCGAGGACGAGGAATGGCACCAGTACTGGATCGACCAGCGCTTCGACTGGTACGTCAACCTGGGCATCGATCCGGAGAACCTGCGGCTCTACGACCACCCGAAGGAGAAGTTGTCGCACTACTCCAAGCGGACCGTGGACGTGGAGTACAAGTTCGGCTTCACCGGCAACCCGTGGGGTGAGCTCGAGGGTGTCGCCAACCGCACCGACTACGACCTGTCCACCCACAGCAAGCACTCGGGTGAGGACCTGTCGTTCTTCGACCAGGCGTCGGGTGAGCGCTACACCCCGTTCGTCATCGAGCCGGCGGCCGGCCTGACCCGCTCGCTGATGGCCTTCCTGTGCGACGCCTACACCGAGGAGGAGGTGCCGAACGCGAAGGGCGGCACCGACACTCGGACGGTGCTGCGGCTCGACCGCCGGCTGGCCCCGATCAAGGTCGCCGTGCTGCCGCTCTCGCGCAACGAGAAGCTCTCGCCGAAAGCCCGCGACCTCGCCGCCGAACTCCGCAAGCACTGGAACGTCGAGTTCGACGACGCACAGGGCATCGGCAAGCGGTACCGCCGGCAGGACGAGATCGGCACGCCGTTCTGCGTGACGGTCGACTTCGACACCCTCGACGACCAGGCCGTCACGGTGCGCGAACGGGACACCATGAGCCAGGAGCGGGTCGCGCTCGACAAGGTCGCCGAGTATCTCGGCGGCAAGCTGCTCGGCGCCTGATCCTGCTCCCGGCCGCGCGGGCCGGGTGTTCACGATTCCGCCTGACCTGCGGATGTCTGTCACAATCGATGACGAGTTGTCGCGTGGAGTAGGGCATGGGGTCCGTCGTGCGCGCGACGAGAGAGTGAGTGGAGTCGTGTCTGTCAGCGGGAAAGTCGTTCATTACGACGCGAATCGGGGATTCGGGTTCTTGGCGCCGGAATCGGGCGGCGCCGATGTGTTCCTCCACATCAACGACATCGACATCGACGAGAACTCGTTGAAACCGGGTGCCAAGGTGTCCTTCGACATCGAGGAGACCGACCGCGGTTCCAAGGCCGTCAACGTCGCGGTGACCGAGGCCGCGCCGGCCGACGACACCGCCGGCGCACGGGCGCACCGCCGCGACGAGCACCACGGCCGCGACCGTGATCGTGGGGACCGGGGCGACCGCGGACGTCACGACGACCGCGGCAGTCGTCGTCCGCGCGGCGGGGGCGGCTCGCTGGATGCCGCCGCGTTCACCGAAGAGCTCACCGAGCTGCTCCTCGACGCCGACGGCGCCCTCACGGCTCGTCAGATCGTGGCGATCAGGCAGCGGGTCACCGACTTCGCCGTCGCCCGGGGCTGGGTGCTTGACTAGCACCCGACAGGGTCCCGAGACGGTCGGGCATGTGCTCCCGACGGTGGCAACCTACGGCGACGAGGCCGTCGAGCGGTTCGTGCCCGAGGGCGCCAAGGTCGCGAGCCTGCCCGGCACCCGGACCGACCATCGAAGCGACTTCGCGCGGGACCGTGCGCGGGTCCTGCACTCGGCCGCCCTGCGCAGGCTGGCCGACAAGACGCAGGTCGTCGGTCCGCGCGAGGGCGACACGCCCCGTACCCGGCTCACACATTCGCTCGAGGTCGGGCAGATCGGCCGGGGGATCGCCATCGGTCTCGGCGCCGAACCCGACCTTGTCGAACTCGCCGGACTCGCCCACGACATCGGGCATCCGCCCTACGGACACAACGGCGAACGCGCGCTCGACGAGGTGGCGGCGGACCACGGTGGTTTCGAGGGCAACGCCCAGAACCTGCGCATCCTGACGCGGCTCGAACCCAAGCTGCTCGATGCCGACGGGCGCAGCGCCGGCCTCAACCTCACCCGCGCGTCGCTGGACGCGACCCTGAAGTATCCGTGGACCCGACGCACGCCCGGAGGCAAGTTCGGCGCCTACGACGACGATGCCGCCATGCTGGCGTGGATTCGTCGTGACGCGCCCGGTACCCGACAGTGCGTCGAGGCGCAGATCATGGACTGGTCCGACGACGTGGCGTACTCCGTGCACGACCTCGAGGACGGCGTCATCGGTGGCCGAATCGACCTGCGGACCCTCGGCGATCCGCAGGACCAACGCGCGCTCGCCGACATCGGCGCCAAGGAATTCCCGGGTCTCGACCCTGAGGCCCTCGTCGACGCCGCCGCCCGCCTGCACCGCATGGACATCGTGCGGTCGGTGGGTGTCTTCGACGGCACGCTCGACTCCTACGTCGCGCTCAAGAGGTTGACCAGTGAGTTCATCGGCCGCTTCGCGTCGGCCGCGATCACCGGCACCCGCGAGGTGGTCGGCGACCGGCCGGTCTCGCGCTACGACGCCGACCTCGAGGTGCCGGAACTCATCGCCGCCGAGGTGTCGATGCTCAAGACCCTGGCACTGCGTTTCATCTTCTCCAACGAGCGGCACAAGGCGACGCAGCGTCGCCAGCGGGAACGCATCCACCGGGTCGCGAACTGGTTCGCCGAGGCGGCGCCCGGGGGCCTGGACCCGATCTTCGTGCCGTGGTGGAACGCCGCGTCCGACGATGCCGCCCGGATGCGGGTCATCGTCGACCAGATCGCGTCCATGACCGAAGGCCGGCTCGAGCGCACCGACAAGCACAATTCGGGGGCCCAGGCGCATCTGGGGTAGGCCGGGCGTGGTCGACGAAGTACCCGGCCGGGCGGCCTCACCGGCGTCACTACACTGGTCGCGTGGCAGGCCGAATTCCCGATCGCGACATCACGGCGATCCGTGAGCAGACGAGGATCGAGGACATCGTCGGCGACTACGTCGCCCTCCGGCGCGCCGGTGCCGACAGCCTCAAGGGTCTGTGCCCCTTCCACGACGAGAAGTCGCCGTCGTTCCACGTCCGTCCCAATCACGGCCACTTCCACTGCTTCGGCTGCGGCGAGGGCGGCGACGTGTACAGCTTCCTGCAGAAGCAGGAGCACATCAGCTTCGTCGAGGCGGTCGAGCAGCTCGCCGATCGGATCGGCTACCAGATCAACTACGAGGGCGGCGGTACCGCCATCAAGCGGGACCGCGGCACCCGCGCCCGACTGGTGGCCGCCAACGCCGCCGCGGCCAAGTTCTACGCGGCCGCGCTGCAGTCACCCGAGGCGCAGCCGGCGCGCGACTACCTCAAGGAACGCGACTTCGACGCGGTGGCGGCCGTCCAATTCGGTTGCGGTTACGCACCTGCCGGCTGGGACACGATGACCAAGGCGCTGCTGTCGCAGGGCTTCGAGTTCAGCGAACTCGAGGCCGCCGGTCTGTCCAAACAAGGACGCAAGGGGCCGATCGACCGCTTCCATCGCCGTCTCCTGTGGCCGATCCGCAACCTCGGCGGGGACATCATCGGCTTCGGCGCCCGCAAACTGTTCGACGACGACAACCTCGGCAAGTACATGAACACGCCGGAGACCATGCTGTACAAGAAGTCTCAGGTGCTGTTCGGTCTCGACCACGCGAAGAAGAGCATCGCCAAGGGGCATCAGGTGGTGGTCGTCGAGGGCTACACCGACGTCATGGCGATGCATCTGGCCGGCGTCACCACCGCGGTCGCCTCGTGTGGCACCGCCTTCGGTGAGGACCACCTCGCCCTCATCCGGCGGCTGATGATGGACGACTCGTACTTCCGCGGCGAGGTGATCTACACGTTCGACGGGGACGATGCCGGAAAAGCAGCCGCGCTCAAGGCCTTCGAGGGCGAACAGTCCATCTCGGGGCAGACGTTCGTGGCGATCGCGCCCGATGGCATGGATCCCTGCGAACTCCGGCAGGAGAAGGGCGACGCCGCCGTCCGCGACCTGGTCGCGCGTCGGGTGCCGATGTTCGAGTTCGCGATCAAGGCCCTCCTCGCCGGCCACGACCTCGACACCGCGGAAGGCCGCGTGCACGCGTTGCGCGACACCGTGCCGGTGGTCGCCCGGATCAAGGACATCGCGCTGCGTGACGAGTACGCCCGCCAGCTGGCCGGTTGGGTCGGTTGGGAGGAGGTCTCCCAGGTTCTCGGCAGAGTCCGCGAAGAAGGCGCGAGAATTCGAAAGGCGCAGGGCGTCAGCAACTCCGGCAGTCGGGGGAGCGGTCGCGGTGCTCGCAATCGGCCGGAGGCGGAGTCCGCGCCGACGTCGGCCCGCCCACAGCCCAACGACCCGCGCCTGTGGCCGCAGCGGGAAGCACTGAAGGCGGCGCTGCAGTATCCGGCGATCGCCGGCACGGTCTTCGACTCGCTGCCCGTCGAGTGCTTCAACGAGCCGGCCTACGCGATCATCCGCCAGGCGATGACCGGGCTCGGCGGGACGTCGTCCGGTCTGGGTGGCGCGGCCTGGGTCGACGCGGTGCGCAATGCCGTCGACGACCCGATCATCGATCCGCTCGTGACCGAACTCGCCGTCGAATCGATGCCGGTCGACGAGGACAACATCGCCCGCTACATCTCCAGCGTGCTCGCACGGTTGCAGGAGGTGTGGGTGGGCTCGCAGATCGCCGACATCAAGTCGCGTCTGCGCCGGATGGCACCCAGCGACGACCCCGACGGCTACAACGCGGTCTTCGGTGATCTCGTGGCGCTCGAGGCCTATCGTCGTAGCCTGCTGGAACAGGCTGTCGACCCGATCGTCGACGCGGGCTGACACACCCGCGTAGGTCTTCGCGCCGACGGTCGCGGGGCCGGCGGCCGATGAGTATCCGTCTCCGGCCCGGTCTACCCCGTCGGTACCCCCACGCCACCGACGGAGGCAGGAATCCATGGCGACAACGATCTTCTCGGCGACGGCATCACTCGACGGGTTCATCGCCGGACCCGGTGGCGACATGTCGTGGCTGACCCGATTCTTCGACGTGCCCGCCGACGGGCAGCCGGCGTCCACTGCAGCGGACGATGCCGCCGCACGGTTGATGCGCGGCACCGGCGCACTGCTGGTCGGCAATCGCTCGTTCCGCGGCGATGATCCCAACAAGGGCACCGACCGCGAAGGTGCGTTCGGTGGCGAATATGACGGGCCCGCTGTTGTTCTCACGCACAACCCACCCGCCGACCCGGTCGACGGCGTCACCTTCGTGTCCGATCTGCACGAGGCGGTCGAGACCGCCACCGCGATCGCGGGCGACGCCTATGTCACCGTGATCGGTGCCGATGTCGCGCGACAGATGATCGATCACGGGTTGCTCGACGAGGTGCTCGTGTTCTTCGTCCCGGTGTTTCTCGGCGCGGGCGTGCGGTTGTTCGACCGGCCCGGCGGTGGCGAGGTCCGGCTCACACCGATCCCCGGTGAGAGCGAGTACTGGTGTCGAGTGGAGCGATGAACCCGAACCGGAGTTGAACAGTCGACGACGGTTCGTGCTCCCGGCTGCGAGTCCGCCGGCGGCTGCCTACCGTGGGAGCGTGGACGCGAATGACGAGCGCAGGCAGGTCACCGAGGTGCAGCACCGCCTGATCGGGATGTACACCGACAAGAAGCCCGAAGAGGTCGCCGAGGCCGTCGAGGCCGCGTATCGGCACTTCGACGGCATCGATGTCCGCGACTTCGTGCCGCTGCTGGTCGAGCGCCGCGCCAACGAGACACTCAGTGGCTCTGCGGTGATGGCCGAATCGACCGATGTGCCACCCACAGTGGGTGAGTGAGCGCTGCGGGCCCGGCCGGGGGATTGTTTGCTCTCGCTCTGTGCTACAACGCTTTTCGTGCGTGGGGCGGGCGGGGCTCGAACCCGCGACCTACGGATTATGAGTCCGCGGCTCTAACCGACTGAGCTACCGCCCCGTGGGCCCGAGAGCCCGCTGCTGGACATTACCGCACGGTCGACGGTCATATGAATGCGGACCGGCACGACTGCCGAAGACGAGAAAACCCGTCACCTGCCGACGCGGGTGACGGGCCTCTTGCTCCCCCAACTGGACTCGAACCAGTGAACGAAGCGGAGTGCCGATCGGGCCGCTAGTCAGCGGTTTCACATCTGTGACCTGCCAACACGCTTGACAGTAGCCTCGGAAGAGCGCGGAAGCAAGCGGCAGATTCTGTAGTCTGATTCTGCACGTATTCTGCACGCCGAGAGGGTTTCGCATGGCACAGAGACGGACCCGGCGCGCATTCGGCGGACTCCGCAAGCTCCCGAGCGGCCGGTGGCAAGCGAACTACCCCGGCCCCGACGGCGCCCTCCACAAAGCGCCATCCACTTTCGAAACGAAGCTCGACGCCGAAGCATGGCTCTCGGACCGCCGACGTGAGATCGACCGAAACCTCTGGAACCCGATGGACGCCGACCGTCCCGTGGTCCCACTGTTCGCCGACTATGCCGACGAATGGCTCGACACCCGCACCGTCCGCGGCCGGCCCCTCAAGACCCGCACTCGCGACCACTACCGCGAACTGCTCAACAAGCACCTGGTGCCCGAGTTCGGCGACTCACCGCTCGATGCGATCACGCCCGCGATGGTTCGCCAGTGGCACGCCCACCTCCTTCCGACCAAGGCGACGATGCGGGCGCACGCCTACTCGCTGATGCGGACAATCATGTCCTCGGCAGTGAGCGCCGAGTACATCGACGCCAACCCCTGCCGAGTCGAGGGCGCCGGGTCAGCGCAGCGAAAGTCACGCACCACTCCGGCGACCGTCGAAGAGCTGATGACCATCGTCGAGAACATGCCCGAACGGTTGCGACTGATGGTGCAGTTCGCCGCCTGGTGCGCCCTTCGGTACGGCGAACTCATTGAGTTGCGTCGGAGTGACATCGACCTTGCCCAAGGCACCGTGTCGGTGACCCGTGCAGCGATCAGGCGGGCCGACGGTCAGTACGTTGTGACCACCCCCAAATCCGAGGCAGGAGTCCGGGTGGTCCACATGCCACCTCACCTAATCCCGCTCGCTACCGAGCACCTCGAGCAACACGTCGGCTGTGGTCGCGATGCGCTGCTGTTCGAGGCCGGCAACGGCGGCTACCTGACACCCACCTCGCTCTACAGATGGTTCTATCCCGCCCGGCGGGCTGCGGGCCGCGACGATCTCAGGTTCCACGATTTGCGCCACACCGGGGCAGTACTCGCCGCCCTCACGGGCGCCACGCTCGCGGAATTGCAACAGAGACTTGGACATTCGACAGTATCGGCCGCAATGAAGTACCAACACGCCGCGAAAGGCCGCGACAAGAAGATCGCCGAGGCGCTCTCCAAACTCATTGGCGGCGACACGCAGTAGGCGCTCCGCGGCAATAAGTGGAGGTTCACTGCTACAGTCGGTCTTAGTCGGCAACAACTACGTGGAAGCGCCCACGGTCAATTAGCGCCGGAGCCTCGACTCTCCGATACGTGTACGTCAACGGTCAATGACGGGTCCTCACCCAGATCTCTCTTGACTTGGAGTATCACGTGTCCAAACCCTCTGCACCCGTGTCGAATTCGGCTCAGCGTCGATGGGCCAACCAGAACGAAGCCGCCGAATACCTCGGCGTGAGCACGCGCACCGTTCGGCAAATGATCGCCGACGGCCGGTTGCGCGGCTACCGCAACGGCCCAAGAATGATCCGCCTCGACCTCAACGAGATCGACGCCTCCATGCGTCCGTTCGGCGGTGCCGCATGACCAACCCCGACTACACACAGCTCGAAGACCAGGCCGACGTAGGACTTTTCGGTGACGCCAACGAAATCGGCGGTGACATCGAATGACCCGAAAAGGACGAGGCCCCGGCGCTGGCGGGCGGACCGGGGCTCGACGCAAATCCTCGTGGGAGCGGGATCACCAGCAGTCTAACCCCGACACCCGCATCTCGTCACACACCGCCGACGATATCTATGAACTCGCTGTTATCGAGGCTGCAACGGCCCTCGGCTACACGGTGTCGATCCCGTGCCGCGTGTGCGGCCACCCACTGACAGCACCGAAATCCGTTGCCGCGGTTGTGGGTCCGAAGTGCCGGCGTAAGGCGGTGCGCCATGACTGACGCATACACCGAAGTTCGTTCGTACGTCCAGCGCATCGTTGGCACGCACGGCGGTTCTGCGCCTGCAGCCGGATCACCTGCATGGTGCGATCTCGCCGACGGCGACAAGGCGAAGCTGATCGCCGTGCTGCATGCCGGCACGCGGGCAGTTCTCGAGGACAGCCTCGCCGCGCTCGCTGACCGCCGTCAGGCCATCAAGGAAGCCGCAGTGGAGGTCGCCCAGGCCGACGACTGGACCGCCGTCGCACGCCGAGTTCGAGACCGGGATCAAGCTCTCAAGTCCGGGGCCTACATCGAGCGGATGGGTGCATGATGACTGACTTCTGGGAAGCCCGCCCTGTTCTGCGTCACATTCGCGACTACGCCCGCGCGAGCGGCGCCGGCCCCGTCGCGGTCCTGGCCGGCGTCATCGGCAACGCCATCGCATCCACCGATCCCGACCTCCAACTCCCCGACGGCGGATCGCTCAACCTCTGCATCGCGTTCGTCGGCCAGTCCGGAGCCGGGAAGGGACGCGGAGAACGAGCCGCACAGCACGCTGTGCGATTCCCGCGCGGTGGCAACGTCGAACGGTGGTCGATCGGTTCCGGCGAAGGACTCGCCGCACTGTTCGCTACCGACAAGGACGGCAACCAGGCGTGCCGCTCCGCTGTCATCGACGTCCACGAGGTCGACGGTCTCGCCGCGCTCGCCAAACGTCAGGGATCGACGATCATGTCCACCATCAGGCAAGTCTGGTCCGGTGAGCCGATCGGTCAGTTGAACGCCGCGACGCGGCGGTATGCGCCCGCGCACTCCTACCGCGCGATC
>ERZ501011.362-NODE-362-length-12207-cov-10.390224_pt1 | contig 12207 bp, 11 predicted proteins | sample MGYA00248833_ERZ501011 | MGnify/ENA primary metagenome ERZ501011 (study PRJEB25958, sample SAMN03398530) | human skin metagenome | study: EMG produced TPA metagenomics assembly of the Human Skin Microbiome Metagenome (human skin metagenome) data set. | reverse complement strand
TGGTTGAGCCGGCTCCGAGCGGAGCGAGGCGCCGTGTCGAAGCCACTTGGTGACCGATCCGCGAAACCTGCCAACGACCCTGTGGACAGACTCGCCACGATCCGCTGGCTGTGGAGACCACGACCGATTCGTCGCAGCAATCCTCGACAGTCACACCATGAGTGGCTTCCTCTACATCCTCGAATGTTCCGACGGCACGCTGTACGTCGGGAGTACTCGGAACGTCGAGCATCGAGTCGACCAGCACCAGACCGGAAACGGCTCGCGCTACACGCGTCCTCGTCGGCCCGTCCGGCTCGTATTCCAGCAGGAGTTTCCCAACATAGGCGAGGCTTACGCGGCCGAGCGCCGTGTCCACGGCTGGTCTCGCGCGAAACGGTCCGCCCTCGTCGCAGGACGGTTCGACCTGCTTCCGGAACTGTCGCGCACGAATCCTGGATAAGGCGCTCGAACACACGTGCGACCTGGGTGTAGCCTGAAGTCATGTCTCTCGGCACCCAGGGCTCTTTGTTCTCCGAGCAATCAGCGGAGCCGACGCTCGGCGACCTGTCGACATCGATCTCGCGCCGTCCGCTGACCGAGGGGGCGTGGGTCGACCTGTGTCCCGGTTGGATCAGTGGTGCCGACGAGCTCTTCGACCGCCTCCGCGAGTGCGTCCCCTGGCGGGCCGAGCGTCGTCGTATGTACGAGCGGGTGGTCGAGGTCCCGCGGCTCGTCTCGATCCACCAGGCCGATGACCGATTCCCCGACCCGATCATCACCGGCGCACGCGCCGCATTGACCGAGCACTACCGCGCCGAACTGCCGGAGGGATTCGCGACTGCCGGGATCAGCCTCTATCGCGACGGCAATGACTCGGTTGCGTGGCACGGCGATCGCATCGGCCGGGCATCCACACACGACACGATGGTCGCCATCATCTCGCTCGGTTCACCTCGGCCACTGATGCTCAGACCCCGCGGTGGCGGACGGTCACTGAAATTCACGCTGTCGTCGGGCGACCTACTCGTCATGGGCGGCAGTTGTCAGCGCACCTGGGAGCACGCGGTTCCCAAGGTGCGCGGCGTCGGTGCCCGGATCAGCATTCAACTGCGGCCGCCCGGGGTGTGGTGACCTGGGCCGCCCTCCGCTGGCCGAGCAGCGTCGACCGAGCGCAGCGAGAACGCCGCGCCCGTCGAGGTCACCAAGTGGCTTCGACACTTCGCCTCGCTCCGCTCGGAGCCGGCTCAACCAGCAGGGGCGGTCACCAAGTGGCTTCGACACGGCGCCTCGCTCCGCTCGGGGCCGGCTCAACCAGCGGGGGGTGGCTTCGACACGGCGCCTCGACCTCGACGCGCTCCTTCGTCGCTTGCTCTGTCCAGGGCTCCGCTCGGTGCCGGCTCAAGCAGCGGGGGCAGTTGTCTACGCACACGCCGATCCTCGTGCTTTAATCATTTCGTTATAAACCGCGAGGACCGAGAGAAGTCGATGAAGCGCACCCGTATCGCCGCCGCCCTGCTCGCCACCGCCGCACTGGCACTGCCCGTCGCACCGGCGACCGCCAACCCGCTCGACACACTCTTCGGAAGCGCGAGCGGCAGCCTCGACTCCGGCAGCGCCGCGCTCGGCTCGTCCGGCGGCGACAAGGTCACGCACTACGGCAAGCTCGGCCGCCCCGGCGCACCGAACGGCATCAAGTCGATCAACGTCTGGGTGTACACACCGAACAACACCGCGGCCGTCGTGCCCAACACCTATCCGAAGAACTCGCGTCTGGGCGTGCGCTGGAACTCGATCATCGACGCCGGGCCGATCGTCGACGGCAACGAGTGCCGCATGGAGGTCCGCTTGTCCGGACCGAAGGTCCCCAAGCAGGCCTCGCTGTTCAAGACCCAGGACTGCACCGCGGTGAAGTCCTACTTCTTCAAGGGCGCAGGCGATTTCACGATCCGCGTCACCGACACCATCTCGGGCGCGTCGAACAGCATCGCGTTCAGCGTCCAGTAGTCGGGCCTTTTTCAACCGGTTCAGCGCACCCCGACGAAGACCTGGATGGGGAGAATGCACTCCCCCGCTCTCGTCGGCGCTCCGGTGGTCACGACCGACAGTTGCCCCGGGCTTCTCCAGGGCCCATACGCTTCGAAGGTCGTGGCGTAGAGCGCCGGAACGATGCAGCCCGCCTCCACCCGGTGCTCACCGGTGCCACCACTGCAGTACGACGCCGAGACGACGATCGCCGACCCCGCCACGCAGCCGGTGGGTTCGGCCGATGCCGACGGGGCCGCGATGGTGGCGAAAGTCGCGCCGCCGACGCATGCCGCTCCGGCCAGAATGATGCGCAAGGAGCGTTTCGAGAGACTCATGCCGAGAATCTAGGGCATGCAGCGTCCGAAGTTCTCTATCTCGAACATGATTCGTCCGATCATGGGAACGGGACGACGCGGTGACTCCGACCCTCAGCCGACGGCCTCGACGTCGAACTTCTCCCCGGTGAGCCGCTCCGATTCCTCCCACAGCGCGGCCCGGAAGTCGGCGTCGTCGGCGGCCTTCTTGTAGCCGCTACGCCCGGGGGCGCCGCGCATCCCGAAGAACTGCGTCGGGCCATAGAACGTCCCCGACTTCACATCCGGCACGGTCGCCGCGTACAGCTGGGGCAGAGCGCCGTCGGCCGCCGGCTGAGCGATCGGCAGCTTGTTGCCCAGCTTCGCGAAGAAGTCGGAGAAGTTCTCGCTCCTGCCCTGCAATTCCGTTGAGGCGTAACCCGGATGGGCGATCAACGACTTCTTCGACGACCCGGCCGCCGCCAGCCGTGCGGCGAGCTCCTTGCCGAACATCAGGTTGGCCATCTTGGAGTCGCCGTAGGCCCGCCAGCGCCGGTAGCGGCGCTGTTCCCAGTTCAGGTCGTCGAGTTGGATGTCGCCGATCTGGTGCATCGTCGACGACACGGTGACCACCCGTTCGGTGATCTTCGGCAGCAGCAGCGCCGTGAGGGCGAAATGCCCGAGATGATTGGTGCCGATCTGCATCTCGAAACCGTCGGTGGTGCGTCGAAACGGGACCGCCATCAGTCCCGCGTTGTTGATCAGCACGTCGGCGCCGGTCACCCCGGCGGCGAAGGCGCGCACGGATTCGAGGTCGGCGAGGTCCAGTTTGGCGACGGTCGCCTTCGGCCCCAGCTCCGACGCCACGGCATCGGCCTTGGCGGTGTTCCGGCACGCCAGCACCACCTCGGCACCGGCGCGGACGAGCACCTTCGCGGTCTGATACCCGAGACCGCTGTTGGCGCCGGTCACCACGAACGTCCGGCCCGTCTGGTCCGTCACGTCCGCTGTCGTCCAACCACTCATCGCGACCCCCTGGGATGCGTTGTCTCGCCCGGCACCGACGCCGGGCTCGTGCGACCCACGCTATTGACACACCCGGAAGGCGTCAACGAGTCACCCGCCGAAGAATGTGGTCAGCCGCAACGGGTTGGCGCCGACGATGCGACGCGCGGGCCGTAGCAATTCCGCGATGAGGTTGGTCGACGTCCCCAACCGCTCGACGAGTTCGATCGGCGCATGGAAGGCGGTGGGCTCGGAACGCCCGCGCATGATCCGCGTGCCGAGCAGCTTCCACTCCTGCGCTTCCTCGCCGGCGGCGTCGATGGCCGCGCCGCTGGCCAGAGCCGGGATGCGTCCGGTCTTGGCCATGTCGGACAGCCGTGCGCACTCGTTGACCGGGTCGCCGATGACGGTGTACTCGTAGCGTCGTTCGGCGCCGATGTTGCCGGCGAACGCCTCCCCGTAGGAAACGCCGATCCCCCAACGGATGTCGAGGCTGCTGGCGAGCCGGTCGGCGAGGTCGCGGGCGGCGCCGAGCGCGGCGCCCGCGGGGTCGTCGATCTCGACGGGCGCGCCGAAGACGGCGAGCGCGGCGTCGCCCTCGAATTTGTTGACGAAGCCCGAATGTTGATCGACGACGTCGGCGACGATGCTGAAGAAGGCATTGAGCAGGGCGGCGGTGTCGTCGGGACTACGCTGCTGCGCCAGCCCCGTCGAGCCGACGATGTCGACGAACAGGACACCGACGCGAGTGTTGGTGCCGTGCATGCCGACACCGTCGGAGATCGCGAGCTCGGCCACGGTGTCGCCGACGTGTCGCGCGAATATCTCACGCATGCGGTCCCGTTCGGCGAGACCCTCGACCATCCTGTTGAAACCGTGTTGCAGCACACCGAGTTCCGAGGAGTCGTACACGGGCACGCGAGCCTTGTAGTCACCGTGGTCCACGCGGTGCACCGCCCGGCGCATCTCCGTCAGCGGATCGGTGATCGCCTGTCCCACAAGCGCGATGACACGGGCTCCGGATGCGAGGCCCACCAGGCAGAGGATCACGGTCGTCCAGTCGACCGCGCCGTAGACATCGGGCAGCAGACCGGTCCAGCGCCCCGCGTTGACCGTCAACAAACCGACCATCGGCACCGCCGAGCTCACCGCCCACACGGCCAGCATCCGCACGCGCACACCGTTCATGACGTGGTTCGTGGGGAAGTCCTCGAGGACGACGACGGCCAGAGGGCGGGCCGCGCGTTCGGCGAACAGATAGGTGAGACAGGCACTCGACATACCGGCCAGCGCGAAGGCGACCGCGACGCCGGCGACGGTCGCGGTCGTGAGCTCTTCGGCGATGAACACGTAGAACAGCGCCGCCGCGCTCCAGGAGACGACCGTGACTCCGAGCTGCACGATCGGTATCCGCTGTACGGCGCGTCGACGGGCATGGTCGGCGGGTTGGCAGCTGATGAACCAGCGCAGCTGGGGCCGGACCGCCAGCATCCCCAGCAGCAGATTCGTCAGGATGCCGACGATGATCGCACCCACGACCACGGGAAAATTCGGCGCGCCCAGCGTCTCGTCGAAGGTGAGTTGGCCGCCGTTGAAGGCGAGTTGGACGAGCAAGAAGGTCTCGACGCCGATCACGGTATTGCTGGCGATCACGGCGGTCATCGCGGTGACGGTGGCGTGCAGGGCGATCTTGCTGCGCATGGGCGGGCCGATCCGGGCCCATCCCCGGGGGCTCGGAACCGTCGAGGTGCCCCACAAGAAACCCGCGGTGCGTCGGCGCAGACGTGTCCACGGCACACCACGACGGGTCCGGCGTGGTCGTCCCATCGGCTTCTCCTGCCTGACGGCGTTCCCCGAAGCCTACCCAAGGGAGAGCCGACCATCCCGCTGGTTGAGCCGCCACGCGGACGCGAAGCGGCCACACGGCCATCCCCCGCTGGTTGAGCCGCCACGCGGACGCGAAGCGGCCACGCGGCCATCCCCCGCTGGTTGAGCCGCCACGCGGACGCGAAGCGGCCACGCGGCGTGTCGAAACCACAAATGGACCGGCACCTCACGGTGCCGGTCCATCGGGGATCGTGCGGATCAGGCCTGCAGGGCCTCGATCTCGAGCGTGATGGTGATCTTGTCGCCGACGACGACGCCACCGCCCTCGAGCGGCATCTCGATGTCGATGCCGAAGTCCTTGCGGTTGATGACGACCTTCGCCTCGAAGCCGGCGACGGCGCCCTGGCCCATGCCGGGGTTGGTGCCCTCGAACTCGAGCTCGAGCGTGACGGGCTTGGTGACGCCCTTGAGGGTGAAGTCGCCGTCGAGGAGGTAGTCGTCGCCGTTCTGGCGGACGCCGGTGGAGACGAAGGTGGCCTTCGGGTACTTCTCGGCGTCGAAGAAGTCAGCGGACTTGATGTGGCCGTCGCGCTGCTCGTTGCGGGTGTTGATCGAGGTGACGTCGATCTCGGCCTGGACGGCGGGGGTGCCGTTCTCGTCGACGGTGATGGTGCCGGAGAAGGTGTCGAAGCTGCCGCGGACCTTGCTGACCATGAGGTGCTTCACGGAGAAGTTCACCGCGGAGTGCACGGTGTCGATGGTCCAGGTGCCGGCGGGGATGGGTGCCTTGACGGTGGTGGCGGAGGTCATGTCGTGGTCCTTCCAGAAATTTTCGGTTCGGGTCTCGATCGATGGCTGGTGGGCCTTCGCGACCCATCACCAGACACTAACCGGACCGCGGTCCGATTTCATCCCCACCGGCGTTGTGATCTACATCACCGGCGAACCATCAGTGCTCCGATCGCGGCGATGGCGATTCCACGCGGCGCCTCGTAGATGAATCCCGAGATCCCGGCGACCGCGGGAATCGGCAGCATGAAACCGACCATGCCGACGACGGTGAGGATGCCGATCCAGAGCGGGACCGCCCGGTTGCGGATGAGGCTGGCGCCGAACATCCCCATACCGACCAGCATCACGAGCCCGCCGACCGTGTTGAGCAGCTCGAAAGCGGTGGTGCCCAGCATCGAGTCGTCGGCGGCGATGAGCGCGGCCTTGTCCGGGTCATTCGCGAACGGGTACGCGACGAACAGCTCGACGATGAGGTGCCCGGTCGCGGTGACGAGATTGCCGACCGCGTAGGCGACGAGGCCTATCAGCCCGGCGATCCCGGTCCGGGGTGCCAGCCACGCGTACATCCCGGGCAGGCCGAGCAGTAGCAGCGTCGTGCCGACGGCGAGCAGGATCTGCGCCCACGGTGAGCCCACCGCTTGCAGCGCCTCCACGGAGTGGGCCTCGCCGTCGACGATGGGATGCAACGTCCCGCCGGCGATGCAGGCGACTCCGCCGAGGGTCAGGGCTCCGCCGCTGAGACGGCGTAGGACCGGCCAGCTCGGGCTGCGAAACGGGCCGGGTGTGTCGCCATCCGACGCGTCGTGGTTCTGGTTCTGGGTGTGTGCAGTGGTTGTCATGACGGCAACGCTGACAACCCGCGCTGGTGTTAGCCTTGTGCGCGACTGGTGCGACCCGACGAACGGCGCGTGAGTTGGCTTCTGAACCACATCTGGCGATCCGGGTCCTGGGTCCACTGTCGGTCACGGCTGCCGACGGGTCGCCGATCCCGATGACAGCCCGCAAGCACGCCGAGCTGCTTGCCATCCTCGCCGCGGAACGGACCGCGTGCTCGCCTGAGCGGGTGACCGAGCTCCTGTGGCGTGGTCGTCCACCGGCGTCGGCGGCGAGCACGCTGCACGGGTATGTGTCCCGGCTTCGACGCTCGCTCGCCCCGACCGGCGTCGTCCGCATCGACACCGTCCCCGCGGGATACCTACTGCACTGCGACGGCGCAGTCACCGACCTCGATCTGCTGGACCAGTTCGGCCAGGAGGGATTGCAGCTCGTCCGGTCCGACCCCCGGGCCGGCGCAGAGGTGTTGTGCCGAGCGCTCGAACTATGGCGGGGCGAACCGCTTCCGGAGATCGCCGACATCGCCGACATCGCACCCGAACTCGTCCGGCTCGCGGAGATACGTGCCGAGTTCACCGAGACCGCAGCCGACGCGCTGCGCACGGTCGGCGAGTACCGTCGCTCGGTCGCGTTGCTGACGCCGCTGTGTCAACGGGACCCCTACCGCGAGGGCGCCGCGCGGACCCTCGCTCGTGCGCTGCACGACGACGGACGCACGGTCGACGCCCTCGGCGTACTGCGCCGACTCCGGCAGGCCCTCCGTGACGACCTGGGTCTCGATCCGCATCCCGACACGATCGCGCTGGAAGACGACCTGCTCGACCCGTCTCCCGCGGTCTCGCCGCTCTCCGCCACCTCCGCCACGCCGCAGCCGGTACGCGAACTCATCGGCCGAGTCGCCGAACACGCAGTGCTCGAACAGGTCTGGCAAACCGGCGCGGACCGTCCCGCGGGTGTGGTCCTCATCGGCCCGTCGGGCATCGGGAAGACCGCGCTGGTCGAGCACCTCATCGCACGGCACAGTGCCGCGGCCCGCCGCTTCATCGGCCGACCCGGCCCGCCCGGACCGACGTTCGGCGGCCTCGAAGAACTCTTCGGCGAGTCCCCGGTCTCCGTACCGACGGCGCGAATCGTCGCCGACCTCACCGCCCGCATCTGGTCCGACGTCGCCGAGCACGGGCGATCGGTGTTACTCGTCGACGACGCCCAGTGGCTCGACGCCGACTCGGCTCTTGTGCTGGGACGCGTGCTTGCAGGTATCGGACAGGCACCGATGACGGTCCTGGTCACCTGCCGCGACCCCGACGCCGAGCCCGTCGAGATCCTCCGGTCGACACTGAACCGGCACGGGCCGGTCGCCGAGGTGCGTCTGACCGAACTCGGCTCCGACGACATGCGCGCGCTGATCGTTCGGCGTCTCGAGCAGCTCGGTGACACGGGCCGGGTCGACGCCGACGCGCTGGTCGCGCAGTCATTCGGCAATCCCGCTGTGGCGCAACAACTGTGCGCCATCGCCAGGATCGGGCCGCCGCTGGACCGGGACCATCCCGCCCGATCGATGTACTCGACGCGGTTCGGCGATCTCTCCCCTGGCGCCCGTGCGCTCGTCACGGCCGTGACGATCGCAGGCGGCGATCTCCCCGACGATGTGTTCACCGAGGTGGCCCGCACCCTCGGTGAGGGCGTGGCCGACGAGGCAGTCCGCAGCGGGCTCATCAGCCCCCTGAGGAGCGAGCTTGCGAGCGTCACCACCAGCCCCCTGAGGAGCGAGCTTGCGAGCGTCACGAAGGGTCTCGCCGACAACCTCTCGCGCGAGCAACGGATCGAGGCGCACGCGCGGCTCGCCGCTGCGTTCGAAGCGGTGCGTCCCGACGATCTCGAGTCACTGGCCGTGCACCGCGTCGAGTGCGCCGTCGACGAGGACTCGACCGCCGTCGCCGCTCGCACATGCATCGGGGCGGCTCACCGCGCACTCTCGGCAACGGCCGATCATCGTGCGCTCGACCTGGCACGACGTGGGCTCGGTCTGCCCGGACTCGACCCCGACTCGACCGTCGAATTGCGCCGGATCGCCGGCACCGCCGCGCTGCGCATCGGGGAGTTCGATTCGGCTGCGGACTCTTTCGAATCGGCGGCGACGGTGAGTCGGCTGACGCGGGATTGGCCCGCGCTCGCCGAGACCGCACTGCTGTCGGCACCGAACGGGGTCGCGGGCTACTGGTCCGGTTACGGCGTCGTCCAGACCGACCATGCCGCGCTCGCCCGCGAGGCACTGACACACGGCGAGGCCCTGGACCCCGAAGTGGTTGCGCGCCTTCATGCGTCGGAGGCAGCCCGGTTGACCGTCCTCGGCTTGCCGGGCGCCGACGACCATCTCGGTGCCGCACGTGTCGTCCACGACAGCGGTGCCGTGGATTTCGAGATCGACCTCGCCGAGTTCCTCGTCCGGTGGGTTCCCGACCGTCTGGCGGATCGACGCAAGATCGCCCGGGAGCTGTACGAACTGTCGGCCGGCGACCTCCACAAACGCGCCACCGCGCTGCATCTGCAACGCGTCTGCGCGTTGGAGGCGGCTGATCTGCGTCTGGCGCGACGCCTGTCCACCGAGTTCACCCGGCTCGCCGGACGTATCGGCGGTACCGATGTGGAGACGATGCAGTTGTGGTGGCAGGTGATGATCGCGCTGTTACGTGGCGACTACGACACCAGCACGGCACTGACCCAGAGGTTCGCTGCGACGGTCGGCGGGCTGTCCGACCGTGCACGACTTCTCGCCGAGTCGTCGATGGCGACCAGCGCGTCGATCGCCGCGTGGCACCGCGGCGAGCTCGCCTCGGCGTTGCCGCCGTTCGATGCGCTCGCGGAAGAGGTGGACGAGGATTTCACCCTGGTGATCGCACTGGGCGCCGCCGAGAGCGGCGACCTCGACCGTGCCCTCGAACTCGCGACGGAGCTGACCGCGGACGCCGACCAGTGGGCCGGTTCGCGCGTGGTGGCGCGCGTTCCACTGCTCATCGAGACGCTCTACGCGGTGTCTCGCGATTCCCGTCACCGCGACGCCGCTGGTGAGATCTGCCGCCGCATCGAGCCGTTCACCGCCGACTGGTCGTCGGGCCTGGTGGTGCAATGGCCCGGACTCGTGTGTCTGGGACCCGCGACGCTGTACCGCGGAACCGCGCGCGAGGTCGTCGGGCTGGATGGAACCGCCGACCTGCAGGATGCCGTCCGGGTGGCCCGCGACACGGGAGCCCGGCCCTACGTGCGTCGGGCCGAGCAGCGACTCGTCGCCGGCTGAGCGGCTATTTCCAGGCGAAAACCGGCTGCTCGAAGCCGTCGACCCGTGTCTGCCGGTTCCGCAGGACCACCTCGGCGAACTGGTAGATCACCGCGGCGGTCGGCGCGTGGACGAGGGACCCGACGATGGGCAGCTGGATGACCGGGAGATCCGACTGCGGGATCGTGAGGAACCGCGGTTCGACGAGCAGTTCCTCGAAGGTGACGAAGAACAGCAGCGCCACCTCGTCGGGATTGGGCGTCGGCTCCTGGTATTCCTCGGCCCAGCAGACGATCGGGGTGATCACGAAACCCGAGCGCGTCGGATAGTCGTCGAGCGCCCCGAGCACCGAGCTCGGCGGCAGCTGGATGCCGAGTTCTTCGTCGAGTTCGCGCAGGCCGGCCGTGACGTGGTCCTCGCCGGGGTCGAGCCGGCCACCGGGGAGTGCGAATTGGGCGGCGTGGCGTCGCATCGTCGTGGGACGCTTGCACAGCCAGATCCCCTGACGGCCGTCCTTCTCCGCTACCGCGAGGACGACCGAGGCGGCCCGTGCGCCCGGGACGTCCGCGGTCCGCCGGTCGAAGCCCTCGACACGCGCGGCAGCCACAGTCCGATCGAGATGAGTCACACCCTCAGTTGATCACGACTGCCGTCCGACGCGACGGACGCCTGCGCGAGGTGGTAACTCACGATGCTGAGGGCGAACAAGCCCAGGGCGAGATTGAACAGGGCGCCGAAGCCCTCGAGCGCGAAGTCGACGAGAGCGTTCGACAGCATGAACACCAGGGCGGCGATACGCAGCCCTCGTAGCGGCCCGGCCGGCTCCACACCGCGCCGGCGCGCGACCATCGCCGGAAGCGCCAGGGCGAGTGTCGCGATCCCGCTGATCAACAGAATCCAGGTGGCGGGCGTGCTGCCGGTGAGTTCGATGTAGATGTCGAGTTCTTCGCTGCGGTCTCCGGAGAAGTAGAAGCTCAGCACGCCGACGATGACGGTGAGTGCGGCCGCGATGACCAACCCCCAACCGACGACCGGAATCCATCGGGGACTGCGGAAGAAGTCCGGGATCAGGGCGACCGCCCGGTCGCGGAGTCGCATCAACCGGTCCGGCGTACCCTCGCTGGATTCGAGGAGCGCTCGGATGTGACCGATCGTCTCGGCGTCGAGCCCCTTGCCCTCGGCCACCACGAGGAACTCTTCGGCCTGGCGTCGACGTCGTTCCGGAAGCCCGTGCGCGACACCGTCGGCCGCGATGACCGCCGCATTGGCGAGCGCCTCGGCGCCGGTGGGCCGCTTGACATCCCGGACGACGCGGCTGATCAACAGGATCATCACGACGAGCACGTACATGATCTCCGCCGACGGCCCATAGAAGTAGTCGTTGGAGCGGGTGACGAACTTGCCGACCTCGTCGAGAAACAACCCGAAACCTATACCGCCCAGCACGATCGCGATGATCCGCGCCGTCGCCCCGAGGAACAGCCATCCGGTGATGAGCGCCAGCATCATCAGCGCGCCACCCCACAGCGCGTGCGCGATGTGCAGTGTTCCGCTTCCGACCTGCGGATACCCGGTGAGGTGCAGATACAGGCGCGTGACGATGATCGTCGCGATCGCGAGGATCAAGAACCACTCGACGGCGGCGGTGCCGTACACGCTGCGGACGACCACCCTGGTCGTGCGAGTTCTCATCGAATGAGTATGGCCGGTCCGACGAACGGAAGCGGCACGATTGCGCCGTTGCCGCTGGTCGAGCCGGCACCCCTCCGCTGGTTGAGCCGGCCCCGAGCGGAGCGAGGCGCCCACCCCCGCTGGTTGAGCCGGCAACGAGCCGCCAGGCGAGTCGCCCACCCCCGCTGGTTGAGCCGGCCCCGAGCGAAGCGAGGCGCCCACCCCCGCTGGTTGAGCCGGCCCCGAGCGAAGCGAGGCGCCGTGTCGAAACCACCTGGCGACCCAAGGAACTCAGCCGCCGCCCACCCGGACGGCACCATATCGCTACTCGCAGGGATTATTTCGTCAACGACGATGATGCGCTGTGGAGGCTCATCCGGAATTGTCGGTGGTCGGGTTTAGATTGGTCTGTAACAGAACACGCCCCGGTCACCGGGGTGACGAAACAAGCGTCGGGGGCGTTGTGAAGGCGTGGACCGATCTACCGGGCGAGTACATCGCCGG
>ERZ501011.361-NODE-361-length-12213-cov-3.989143_pt1 | contig 12213 bp, 11 predicted proteins | sample MGYA00248833_ERZ501011 | MGnify/ENA primary metagenome ERZ501011 (study PRJEB25958, sample SAMN03398530) | human skin metagenome | study: EMG produced TPA metagenomics assembly of the Human Skin Microbiome Metagenome (human skin metagenome) data set. | reverse complement strand
GAAAATGACGGATACTAAAGCCACTAGTGTATGCCACTAAGCCTAGCACTAACCATGCAAAAAAATTCATCGCTTATTCTCTATTAATCGTTTGGGTTAAAATTTGGATGAGATATATTAACTCAAGCATCAAATCAAGCAGCAAACCAAGCTCATCAAGTCAAGCAGCAACTCAGGTGATTACAGTTTGGTGGTTTGCTCGCATGCCACTTTATAGACAGTATTGCTACCTTTGTAGATATAACCCAGATACGGGCTGTCAAATTGCGGGTTTAGGCTTGCAAAACTATCGGTGATTTTGGCGAGCACAAACACGCGGTCGGGACGGGCAATGACTTTTTCTAAGTATTGATGTTCATCGGCTTTGATGTCAAAGTATTTTTGTATATCTGGGCTGTCAGTGGCGATGACTTGCATGGCTTCAGGCTTGTCCCAGTTTTTGCTGGGGTCGTTAAACTCGCGCATTTGCATGGCATAGTTGTCACCATTTTTGATGATTTTGATTTGGGCAGGTTCTGTATGGCTGACTGTGTAACAGCCCACAAACACATCATCGCTAGCGGCAGGTTCTGATAACGCTGGCGACGGTTTTGCGCCATCGCTGCTAGTTGTTGCAGGGGATTGGGGCTTGTTACAAGCCGCTAAATTTAGGCTTAGCGCACAGACCATAGCCATACCCAACTTGGTCAACACAGCTGACACGCGCGCACGAGATTTTTTTTGCATAGACGTCCTTTAAACCTGCAGATAGCAACTATAAGCGGTTATTATAGACGTTTTGGCATGGCTTTTTATGCTTTTTTTTCTTATACTGAAGGCGGTTTTTTGATTGTTTTGCTGTTTCATATGGGTTGTTATCTATGTCAAATCATGCCTTAACGCCCCTTGTGGGTCGAACCCTTGCTTACACTGATGGCGCCTGTCGTGGCAATCCTGGTAAAGGGGGCTTTGGTGCTGTGGTGATTTTACCTACCGGTGAGCAAATTGATATTTGCGGGGGTGAGGCGCATACCACCAACAACCGCATGGAGCTGATGGGTGCGATTGCCGCACTGGAAAACAGCCCAAAAGCGTTACCGATTCAAATCTGGTCAGACTCTAGCTATGTCATCAAAGGCATCAGCGAATGGCTGGCAGGGTGGAAAAAGAAACATTGGAAAAATGTCAAAAATGTGGAATTATGGCAGCGACTTGATAAGCTGTGCGAGCAGCGACAAATTGACTGGCAATGGGTCAAAGGACACGCCGGTCATGATGGCAATGAATATGCCGATAAGCTTGCAAACCAAGGCATTGACCAACTGCCCAAAACCTTTAACAAAGTGATTAAAAATCCACCCAATCCTATCACTGATTTAGATGTTAAATCGAATTTTAGTGATAAAAACCCTGATTTTGATGATAAAAAAAAAGACCCGCCCATGAACCCAATGTCAACCGATAACAACCCAGTCCTCAATCACTCAGAGTCAACCCGTGATTTTAGCGATACGTCTTTTGATGACGCGCAAGACCTAGAGTTTGCCGACAGTGAGATAATGGGGGATATCTTTTTACAGGCACTTGACGGTGAGCCAACCGCAAGCACTACTCAAGCCAGTGTCGATGTATCAACTCAATCATCGTTAGGGGGACAGGCAGCTCACTTGCCAACCAGTGCTAACCCACATTTTGCGGTGTTCACCAATCCACAAGGGCAATTTGTCCCGCAAGATGACAACTTGATTGCTCAGCGTCCCGTGTTTAACGGTATTACCAGTCAGCCCAATCCGACCTTTATACCTTTATTACCCATCGCCAAACACAAAGGGACTGCCAATCGGCAGCTGATTCTCGATACTGAGACCACAGGGTTTGAAGCGCAAAATGGTGACCGTATCATTGAGGTCGGTATCGTTGAGATGATTAATCGACGTTTTACCGGTGAAAAACTGCATGTCTATATCAACCCAAAAATTGAGATGGGTGAGGAAGTCATTCGCGTTCATGGCATTCACAATGTGTTTTTAAATGATATGCCCGTGTTTGAGCAAGTCGGTGAAGCGATTTATGACTTTTTGCAAGGCGCAGAACTCATCGCGCATAACGCGGGGTTTGACATGAGCTTTTTGCAAGCTGAGTTTGCGCGACTTGGCTTGCCCGATATCAACCAAACCGTCACCGTGACAGACAGCCTTGCCATCGCCAAACGCATGTTCGCAGGGCAGCGCAATACCTTGGATGCGCTAGTTAAACGTCTCAATGTCGGTAAACAAGACCGTACCTTCCACGGCGCGTTACTCGATGCCGAGATTTTAGCGGAAGTGTATCTGGCGATGACTGGCGGACAGGTTGCGTTAGCGATTGATGATGAGGTCGGCGGCGGTGTGGGCGGCGCAACTGAGCATCAGCGTTTTAGCACGACTATCAAGCGCTTTTTGGCAAGTAGTGATGCTGAGCAGGCGCATCTTGAATGGCTTAACGCCTTAAAAGATAACAACCCACAGCTGGCTGAAAACTGGGCGAGTGTTTAACAATAAACAATGCCTTATTAAATTTTGTAAAAGCATTTCTTTGATGGGCAAAATTTCATGATAGAGTGTAATTATTGTGCGGGTGTTAACACTTTGACATAGACACTGGCATAGGGACGTCTTACAATAATCAGCAATAAGCGTAGCTGTCATTTTACCTTTATCACCTTAAAATCATTTTGGATAAAAAAACATGAGTCTGCCAAGTCCTAACTCACAAAAACTAACGGCCACCAATTTTGATTTGCCTTCATTGCATTTATTAAGACCTGAGATTGCCGTGACGCTACATGATGCCGAGATGCATTTAAGTGAGTTTAATGACGACAGTAGTCAAGCGCCTTTGCTACTTGATTCCGTGGATACCTTGGCGCAACTGGCAAAAGTATTGCGGTTGATTCAATTAGAGGAAGGCTATGAACTTGCCAATAGTCTATCGGCAGGACTGCAAAAACTCTATGACGAGCGTGACCAAGCCAACCGTGACAAAGCTGGCAATGATATGATAATGGATGTGTCAGAAGGCATCATGACATTGGCGCGTTATATCGAGTTTGTATTACTTAAAGAGACCATTGAACCTTCGTTGTTGTTGCCGATTATCAATCAACTTCACAGCGATTTGAATCAGCCAGCGCTGCAGCTATCAGACTTAACTGGCCACAAAAACAGCAGCATCGCGATTGCCAACCCGGAACAAAATTACCAACCGTTAACATCACTCGGCATTGACCCAAAAAAATTGGTGGAAGCTTATCGCGCAGGCCTGAGCGTGGCGCTCACCGCACAAAGCAATCAATTATCGCCTAAAGAGCGAGACAAACTCAAAGCCATGCAAGCTGCGTGTGAAATGGTTTCAAAACGTACCGATAGTTTGTTTTGGCATGCTGCTGATGCGGCGGTATCAGATTTGGCAGGGGCTTTACCGCTTAGCAACCTGCAAAAGCGGGCGCTCATTTTTGTTGAACAACAATTTAATGACTATCTGCCTGTCAATGATTCTCGTTTTGCTGATTTGGTGCAGTTTGCCAGCTCAAGAGATAGCCAGCTTGCCTTGCAAGTTCAGCACAAATTCTCAGCCAATACCTTAAACGAAACCCAGTTAACAGCCATGCGTCGCTTCTTATTTGGACCTGACTGTGAAGCGACTAGTACGCTCAACCACATCATCCAGCAAGAAATCGATTTGATTAAATCTGCCAGTGACAATTATGCCCGCCAAGTTAATCTCAATTCAAGTACAGATGAGATTGATAGCATGGCCCAGCGTTTGCATGATTTAAGTAATGTGTTTAAAACCTTAAATTTAAATGAGGTTAGTGCGGCGCTGACTCAACAAATTGGCAAAGTAAAAACTTGGACGCAGCCAACGCCTAATGATTTTGATGAATTGCTTGGCACTTTAATGATGGCGGAAAATGCGGCGATTAACCTGGCAAAATCACATACCCCGGGTGCGGTGATATTGCCTGTGTACAACCAAACAATTTCGCTACATCAAATCGAAACGGCTCACAACACGCTCGTCCAAGAAAGCCGTACCGCGATTGCCACCATTGAAACTGCGCTCAATGATTATCTAAATGACACCGACAAAGATATTCTACATATCACGCCTGTGCCTGATATCATGCGCGCTATCTCGGGTGCTTGCTTATTTTTAAACTTACCTCGACAAAGCCAACTGCTCAAACGCGGTGCCACAGTGCTACAAAACTTAACTGAGCAACAGGGTCGCGAGTTGTCAGAGCATGAGCTTGCTAAAATTGCCGATATTGTGATGTCAGCAGATTATTATCTAGAAAGTCTTGAAACGAACAAACCCGCAGGCAACCATGCAATGTATGTCGGCTATCGCAGCTTACAACACATGCTTGTGGCTTAGGGTGATTTGGTAACCAATATGACCGCATTACACCATTATTTGCTTATTTGTGATAACGATAAGTTCGCTTGTATAGGCGGACTTCCTTTTTTTTATCGTTGTGAGGACGTGCCCGATCAGGCCGTTAAAGTGAATACCGATGAGGCAGGCAACAGTATTTATGCCATTGCCCATCAAGATATCGACTTGTCACAATTGCCAGAAGAGATTACAGGACAGATTGAGTTTCTGCGCTTTCGACATCTGATTGGCAGCCTTGATGCGCTACAAACCAGCCAATTAGCCAAAGCCATGCAGCTGTTACGCTGGCATCAAGATCATCAATTTTGTAGCCGCTGTGGTACGCCCACGGAGTTACACCCCATTGAAAATGCCACCGTTTGCCCCAGCTGCCATTATCACCAATATCCCAGAGTGCAGCCTTGTATCATCACCGCCATCATCAAAACCACCACGGACAAACCACAGATTTTGTTGGCGCATCATCTACGGGCGACCGATAGCAAAATGTATACCGTGCTGGCAGGTTTTGTGGAAGTGGGTGAGAGCTTAGAGCAATGCGTGCATCGTGAAGTGATGGAAGAGGTGGGGTTATCTGTCAGCAATTTGCGCTATTTTGGCAGCCAACCGTGGCCTTTTCCCAGCAATTTAATGGTAGGGTTTATTGCAGATTACCAAAGTGGCGATATCACCATAGATAACAATGAGCTGATGGATGCCCAATTTTTTGATATAGATAGTTTAGATGAAAACGGCCCTATCATTCCGCCAAAAGGCACGATTGCTTACCAACTGATCGAATGGGTCAAACAGCATTACCAATCTTAAACAGATTGATTAAGTGATTTGTCTTCATTATTTGTCTTGATGATTTGTATTAATAGGTTATAGGCGAAATAGGCATGAGCTATGGTAAAATACACATTGATGATTATAGTGAATAAAAATTGAGCCATGTCTGATAGCCAACCTGTTTTTAAGGTACCCAATCTATTTAATAATTTAAACCTAAATAGCCTAAGTATCGAGCATCAACGATTAATACAACAAATCGACCAAGTCCTGCCGCAAACCCAATGCGGGCTATGCGGTCATCCTGAAGGCTGTCTGCCGTATGCCACCGCCATTGTCACATTGGGTGAATCGCATAACCAATGTGTACCTGGTGGACAATCAGTTACTGACCAAATTGGTAAATTGCTTGGGCGTATCCCACTGACAGCTGAAGCCTCAAAGTGGCAAACCGATCCCGCTACCAATCGTCCGATGGAAATGCGAGCCATCATTCGAGAAGAAGATTGCATTGGCTGTACCAAATGTATTCCTGCGTGTCCTGTCGATGCCATTATTGGCTCAGGCAAGCGTATGCACACCATTTTTACCGACCTATGCACAGGTTGTGAGCTGTGTTTGCCACCCTGTCCAGTGGACTGCATCGAGCTGGTGCCCTTCCCACGGTTAATGGATGACGCGACAAGGCAAACCGAGCAAGACGGATTACGCGCGCGCTATTACGCGCACCTTGACCGTATCGAACGCCAAGTCAATGACAATACCAATGCCAAACCTGTGGTCAGTATGGTACAAGCCAAACTCAATGATATCAAAGTCGATATCGATGCAGCAGCGGCTAAAAACGCCATTGAAGCGGCAAAACTACGCACCCAAATCAAAAAATTAGAAAAACAACTTGCCGTACGCGCAGATGACAATAAACAAGCCTTGGTGCAAGCCTTGCAGCAGCAACTTGCGACACTGCAATAACTTAAAGAGTGCATAATGGTTGCCAACATCAAACCAAAAATCCAAGTGCCCAAAACCGCAGAGACACCGCCCTCACGGCGCATGCCCAATAAAAACGTGTTGCCGTTTTTCCAAAAACTAGCCGCAGCCATTGAAAAACCAGAGACGGAGCTGGAATATCAGAGCAACTTTGAATTGTTGATCGCGGTCATACTGTCGGCACAAGCCACCGATGTCAGTGTCAATCTGGCTACCCGCAAACTATATGCCGTTGCCAATACCCCGCAAGCAATTTTGGATTTGGGTGAAGCAGGGCTAAAAAGCTATATCAAAACCATTGGGCTATATAATAGCAAAGCCAAAAATGTGATGAAATGCTGTCAAGACTTGGTGGATAAATTTGCTAGCGAAGTACCGCAAACCCGTCACGAGCTTGAAAGCCTAGCAGGGGTAGGGCGAAAAACTGCCAATGTGGTGCTCAACACCGCCTTTGGGCAGCCCACTATGGCAGTAGATACCCATATTTTTCGTGTCGGCAATCGCACAGGCTTGGCAACGGGTAAAAATGTGCGAGAAGTGGAAGATAAACTCATCGCTCGAATACCACAGAATTATATATTGGACGCGCACCATTATTTGATTTTGCATGGGCGTTATACTTGTAAAGCTAGAAGTCCCGAATGTGGCAAATGCCCGGTGTTTGATGAATGTATGTTTAAAGACAAAGCCAAGTTTATTGAAAAGTAAGTGCATTTAATAAGTGCATTTAAATTAACACAGGATGTTAAACGACCAATTTTTTTAATTCCAAACTTGCCTATGGATATTCATAATTTCCTAGAAGTTGAGACGGGAAAAAATAGAGAAAACCAACAGACTTTGCTATAATCGACCCACTTTTAGGCTACTTTTTTACAAGCAGTTTTATAAACAACTTTACTAACAAAAAGGAAAAACTCATGGCAGATTTTAACCAAATTCTTGATGCGGGCGATGTTGATGGCGGCGTGATTAACGTAGTTATCGAAATTCCAGCGGGTTCAAACAACAAAATCGAATGGAACCGTAAACTTGGCGTGATGCAACTTGACCGCGTAGAGCCACAATTATTTGCCAAACCTACCAACTATGGTTTTATCCCACAAACCCTTGATGAAGATGGCGATGAATTAGACGCACTTATCATCACTGACACCCCGCTACCAACAGGCATCTTTATGGAAGCCAAAGTCATTGGCGTGATGAAATTCGTCGATGATGGTGAAGTGGATGACAAAGTGGTTGTGGTACCTGCCGATGACCGCAACAACGGTAACGCTATCAATACCCTAGCAGATTTACCACAGCAACTGATTAAGCAAATCGAGTTCCATTTCAATCACTATAAAGATTTGAAAAAAGCGGGCACAACCAAAGTTGAAAGCTGGGGCGACATTGAAGAAGCCAAAGCGGTAATTAAAGAATCACAAAAACGCTGGACAGAACAAGCCTAATGGCTGGTCTTGAATTTAGCTAACGCTCAAGTTCAAAAACCCTACTTACAAAGTAGGGTTTTTTATTGCTATTTTAGCCCTCGTTTTTTACAATAACGGCATTTTTTTTATTAAGTTGTTTCAAGAGTCGTTATGCAAGCCACACCGTTATACTATCGTCTCGCCATGTCGCTGTTAAAGCCACTATACCAACTAAAACTTGCGAGCAAAACCACCTTGCCTAATGAAAAGCAGCAACGCTTTGGTCAAGTGTTTCCTGAGATTCATACCCGCCAGCCGATAATTTGGTGTCATGCGGTGTCCCTCGGTGAAACCAATACCGCCGAACCGATTTTAAGAGATTTGCTCGCGCAAGGCTATGCGCTGTGGGTGACCAATACCACCCATACAGGCTATAACCGCGTCGAGCAGCTGTTTGCGCCTGAGATAGCAGCCGGCAAGGTGTACCATAGTTTTGTACCGGTCGATAGCAAAGCGGTGATTGATAAATTTTTGGCACATGTCCAACCCGTCGCCGCGTTATTTATCGAGACTGAATTGTGGGGTACCACGCTTGCTGAATTGAACAATCGTCAAATTGCCACGATTTTGGTCAATGGCCGCTTGTCTGAAAAATCTTTTAAGGGGTATCAAAAAGCTGCCAAGCTTAGCCAAAGTATGATGGAGAATTTAAGCCTTATCATCGCCCAAGACAGCGATTCTGCCAAACGCTTTCGCCAATTAGGCGCTACCAGTGACAAAATCCGCATTGCCAGCTCGCTTAAATGGTCTAGTAAAACCAACCCGTTGATGCTAAGCCGTGCCGAAAAGTTACGAGAAAGTTGGAACTTGTCAGATCGCGCCGTGATTTTGGCAGCCAGTACCCATGAAGGCGAAGAATTGGCAATTTTAGACAGTTTTTTAACCGTGAAAGCCCAGTATGCCAACCGTCATCCGCTGCTCATTATCGTACCACGTCATCCCGAGCGGTTTGATGATGTCGCCAAATTGATTGATTCCAAAAATTTGCCGGTGATTCGGCGTAGTCAAGATGGCGAACCTGCCAAAAACGAGAGCGTTTATTTGGCAGATAGTATGGGTGAGCTTGGCGTGTGGTATGCTCTTTCAGACATTGCCATTGTCGGTGGGTCTTTGGTCAATATCGGGGGGCATAATCCAATAGAAGCAGCCATTGTCGGCAAGCCGATTATTATGGGGCAATATACCCAATCTTGCCAACTGATTGTGGATCAGTTAAAACAAGCCGGTGCATTGGTGCAAGTCAATGGTAGTGATGAATTAACGCAGCAACTGGCTCGCTGGCTTGCCAACCCAAAAGCCGCCCAAACTGCCGGTCACGTCGGGCAAATTTTAGCAGAAAAATATCAAGATGCGACCAAGCAACAACTTGCCATGATCATGCAATGTATCGCTGATAATAAGGAACAGCTTATAAAATCAGAGATTCAAAAAATTGACCATGAACCTGTGGCGAGTGATGGTCGAAAGTTCATTGACGATCTGTAACTCATGAATTAACCATTTATGTAGCGTGCAAACGCCAAAAAAAAGAACTAGCCACGCTAGTCCTTTTTTATCAGTCAATTTTGTAGTTTATTCTTGTAGTCTATTCTTGTACTTCGGTTTTGTACTTTAGTTTTGTAAGCCAGTATTCGGCTATTTCATAAACCAGCCGTGACTTGCGATAAATGATTGACCTGTCATCGCATTGGTTGGGAAAGCGGTTAAAAATAAGGTTAATTGAGCGATATCATCAGTTGTGGTAAATTCACCATCAACGGTTTGACCCAGCATCACGTTTTTCACCACTTCTTCTTCAGAAATGCCTTTTTCTTTGGCTTGTTCTGGGATTTGTTTTTCAACCAGTGGGGTTTTGACAAAGCCTGGGCATACCACATATGAGCGCACGTTGTGAGCTGCACCTTCTTTAGCCAATACGCGGGCTAGACCTAATAGCGCGTGTTTGGCAGAGACGTACGGCGCTTTTAGGGCTGATGCTTCATGCGAGTGTACTGAGCCCATATAAATGACGGTACCTACTTTATCATTTTGATACATGTATTTAAGTGCCGCTTTGGTAGTCAAAAAAGCACCGTCTAGATGAATGGCAATCATTTTTTTCCAATCCGCGTAGCTAAATTGGTCGATGGGGTTGATGATTTGGATACCGGCATTGGACACCAAAATATCAATATCCCCAAATTCTTGTACCAGTTTATCCACGCCAGCATTTACCGCGTCTTCATTGGTCACATCCATGGCAATGGCAACCGCTTTGCCGCCTGCGGCTTTGATTGCATCCACGGTTGCTTGCGCCGCATCTGGGTTGATATCTGCAATACCTACCGCAGCGCCTGCTTTGGCATAGGTTTCTGCGATATCGCGACCGATACCACTTGCAGAGCCAGTGACGAGTGCGACTTTACCGGTTAAATCGGTAGTGAGTTGAGTAGCCATATTTTTCTCCTTAATTTTTTATGACAAAGTGGTTTTATTATGACGGTTTTACTTATTGAAAATTAATTATTGAAAGTTACTATCGGGACGGGCTTGCGCATCGGCAATGTAATCTACCGCTACTTCACCCAACGCCAGGGTGAGATTAGCGATAATGTGAGAGGTTTTGACGATTTCTAGCACAGGTAATTTTGACACGGGTGCCATCACATGGTCAAATAACTGTAAGGTAGCAGGTCCTGTATAGGCTGCTTTAACTTCTACATCGGTCAAATAATAGCGCACCAACTCGCAAATACGCGGCGTGCCATCGACATGGGGAATAAGTTTTAACAAATAATTGGGCGTTTTTTCCATATTGGCTTTGACAGTGGCTTTGTCCAGCTCATCATATTTATACGCCATAGTACCTGTGGCTACGCGCACACTACCATAGTCGAGGGTGCCAAGTAGGGTGTCGGTGTTGTCGACGGTTAATACAGGCGATGCCATTTTTTTTGGAAAACCCCACAGCTCACGCCCGCCCGCGGTAGGTCCAAAGTCATCTAAAAACATACAATGGGTATAATTGGCATGACGACCTTCGGCATCAATCACTTCAATCACTTGTCCTGATTCGGTATAGTTGCCAAATCCTGTACTGTTGGGCATGCGGATAAACTCGTAACTCACCAGTGCGTCATCAGTGATTTGGAGTGGCTCAGGTACAATAGCGCGCAGTTTTTCGGGATCTGTGCGGTAGGTGATAATAAAGTATTCGCGGTCAAAAAATTCGTAAGGACCATTCGAACAAGGTGGGGCAGTAAAAGGCATAAACGTCGCGTTATCTAAGATATCACTCGCTTTCATGAGCTTTCCTTTTTATCTCGTTATATTATCTAGTCATGTTGTTTAGTTATGCAATATTATTTAATTTTATCGTTATGACATGAAGCAGGAAATATCATACACCCTTATGCAAAATCAATCCCAAGACAAAATTGTTATGATGTTGTAATAATTTTTTCACACCTGAATCCGCTTAACTTTGGCGATAGCAGGTTATTTGACGGCAAGGTAGGGCTGTTCTTATGGGCTATTTTATTGGCTAGTTAACAGTGCATGACCGCAGAGCACACTCACGGCATTCTCAGTGCGTAAGATGCGATTGCCAATATGCGCCACTTGGCAGCCAGCGGTTTTGAACAATTCGACTTCATAATCGATCCAGCCGCCTTCAGCCCCAATCACTAGCACATGTGGCATGGCATTGTCCCACACTTGGGTAAACTGCTCATTGGCATAAGGATGTGCCAAAATCGCCTGTTTACCTGCGATTAAAGCAGGTAGTTCATCTTCAACAAAGGGTTTTAAGCGTTTTTTGAGGCTCACGGTCGGGCTTACGGTATCGCAGGCTTGTTGTAAGCCTTCCTGAATATAGGTGTCAAGTTGAGTTAAAAATGGGGTTTGCCAGTAGCTCTTTTCACTCCGGTAACTATTGACCAAGATAATATGCTGGACACCCATCGCCGTCATGTCCAAAAATAGACGACGCAATACCTTGGGGCGGGGAATTGCCAAAATAACAGTCAGCGGAAGTTTGGCAGGTGGCGCAATAGTACAGTGGATTTGCGATAATTCGATGCTTGAATCGTGGATATTGCTCACAACCGCTGTGCCTAAATGCCCATTTTTGATACCGACTTTCACCGTATCGCCCAATGTCACTTTAAGCACCTGTTTTAAATGCATCACGCTCGTTTTATCATCAATAATAGCGGTCGATGAGGTATTTTGCGGTAAAAGAATGATATTCATAGGGATAAATCTTAGGCAATAAAAAACCCCAAAACTTAATTAAGTCAGGGGTTTTTTTAATATGGCGGAAGCTGAGAGATTCGAACTCTCGAAGGGCTCGCACCCTTGCCGGTTTTCAAGACCGGTGCATTCAACCGCTCTGCCAAGCTTCCAAATTGTGGTGGCTATTATATACAAGTGAAATAACAATGCAAGCACTTTTTTACGTTAATGCAAAAAATATTAGCGAAAGAAAGCTAAATAGAAAGTTAGATAATTATGCTGAACACTTTGGCTTAACATCTGGGCTTAATACCTGGGCTTCATACCTTGCGCTGATGTTAAG
>ERZ501011.360-NODE-360-length-12276-cov-4.480239_pt1 | contig 12276 bp, 10 predicted proteins | sample MGYA00248833_ERZ501011 | MGnify/ENA primary metagenome ERZ501011 (study PRJEB25958, sample SAMN03398530) | human skin metagenome | study: EMG produced TPA metagenomics assembly of the Human Skin Microbiome Metagenome (human skin metagenome) data set. | reverse complement strand
GCTGTTATCCAGGTACGCAAGTATTTGGCGGTGAAAAAGTATTTGTGTTGGGAGAATCCGGTCATATTGCGGGTATCATGAACCCCCCAGGTAGTAAATATGGTTATTACACCAACGACAACTACCCTGCGGACGCTGACCAATGGTACAAAGACGCCACCTATGTTAAAGACACATGGTGGACAAGATGGCATGACTGGATCAAACCATTTGAGGGCAACGAAATCAATGCCCGTGTTGTCGGTCAAAATAGCCAAGGTAAAGAAATCCCAACTTATGGCGATGCCCCAGGTAGCTATGTCACGGTCAAAGCGACTGAAGCCTTAACCGGTCATAACTTTGCAGAAGCTTACCGTTCACAATTACCACCCGTATAATATATCGTTATCACACAACATCCCGTAATTGCCTAGCCTGTCACGGGATTTTTATAAAATAGCCAAATCGCCCATCAGCTACATAGATTTGCTAGTCAAAAGTTGTGATATTGAGTAGAATTAACGCCATATTCTGCGCATAATAGCGATTAGAAACACTTTGAATAGAGCGCCTATGTCGATTGAACCAGCACAAAACAACCTATCACTCAGTAAATTAGACCGCAATATTGTCTTCTTTGATCGGGCGATTCGCTCGTTTATTCCAAACAGCAATCTTAGCACCCGCCCGTTGCCTGTCTCTAGCCCCGATGTGCCTAAACTGTCCGTGGAAGAAGCGCGTCATGTCGCAGGTCTCATGCGTATCAATCACACGGGCGAAGTATGCGCGCAAGGACTGTATCACGGTCAAGCATTTACCGCCAAACAAGAAACAGTCAAAAAAGCCATGCACCAATCTGCGCTAGAAGAAATTGACCATTTAGTATGGTGTGAGACACGGTTAAATGAATTGGGTAGTCATCCTAGTATTTTTAGTCCGCTTTGGTATGGGCTATCGTTTGGCATGGGTGCGGTAGCGGGATTGATTTCTGATGAGTTTAGTTTGGGGTTTGTCGCAGAGACAGAAACCCAAGTCAGCGAGCATTTGCACAGCCATCTTGGTAAGCTGCCTGCACAAGATAAACGCAGCGCTGAGATTTTAAGCCAAATGGATAAAGAAGAATTACATCACCGTGATAAAGCAGTCGAATCAGGTGCTAGCCCATTGCCACTACCCATCAAAACCACGATGCGTTTTTTGGCTAACTGCATGAAAACGGTGGCGTATCATATTTAACTGAGAATCTTTAACTAAGCGTGCTTAACCGAGCGTGTTTAAATGAGCGCGACTGACAGCCTCAATCGTTGGCTGGCGTGTTTATTGCTATAACCTTGCTTAATCGCGCTTTTTTCGCGTAAAAATATAACAATAACTTTATTTTTTTTTGATAGTATTTTTACATTATTGCTTTACATTGTTGCTATGGGATAAGCTGATTGATTTATGCAATCTATCCCACCCAATTTTTTAAGGAAATTTCAATGACTCACATGGTAAAACCCCTAACATATACCTTAGCTATTTTGATGGCAACCAATGCCACTGTAGCGATGGCTGCAACGGCAACCGCAAAAACAACGACCAAGACGACCACCACCAAAACCACCACGGCAAAACCCGCTACCCAGACAACAGCAACTAAAAAAACCACGGTGACCAAAGCCAAAACTACCAACAAATCAACCGAAAAATCAGCTGATATGGTCAATAGCGTGAAGGATACTACCCCGCAAACGACACCGCCGTCAGCCACCTCAAATACAGGTTCAATGATAGTGCCTGTCTTGACCGCCCCCACGGTTGCCAACGTGATTTATCCATCTACCAACAGCGTACAATTGGTAGGCACGGATATTTCAGCGCAAAACTTTGCCAATATCCCGCTACCGACTTTAACGCTTAGTAATATCTCAACAATAAAAACCGTTTTGGTTCCACGAACCACGGATAACATTACACAGTTAGATGTCAGCGTGTTAGACGATTTTATTACTTATGTTACCCCAATGGCGCGTCATTACCCACCTGTTTTTTCGAGCCGTACTGAGCGCTACAATACCACTGAGCGACTCAAATCCTTGACCGCATGGATTGAGACCTACGCACAAAATCCAAATGCCTCTTATGAGGTGCTACTGCGTGCAGCAAAACTCAATGCGATGGGTCGCAATCTGGATTTAGGTTCTGATTATGCCGTGCGTGCAGGCAATTATATCGCCCGTGCCGTGAGGCTCAATGACACAGCAGAAGCCAACTTCTTATATGGCGCAATGCTCGCTGAGGGTGGCGGTTTTAAAGAAGGTGCCAAATACTTAGAAAAAGCCGAAAAAATGGGCTATCTAGAAGCTACGCAAAGTTTGGCGCAAGCAGATTTATTGGATGACAAAAAAGACCGCGCCATTCAACGGTTAACGGAATTTAAGGCCAAAAACCCAGACAATCCGTATATCGATGAGCAATTACGCATCGTCAATAGCGGTAAATACTATATTTGGGATATCCCTGCAAAAGTCGTTCAATAATTTTTTGCGTTCATACCCTAGCCGTGGTTTAATATCACTGCTAAGTCACCATGCTAATTCACCATCATAGTTGAATTTTAGCATGGTGATTTTTTTCATGCTGTCATTCAACGATATGTAACTTTTTTGCGCTAACCTTTTTTGCTGTATCCCTTTTTGCTCTATTTTAGCCGAGTAAATCACCATGCCGCTAACAAACCAATCTAATAGATTTTGTCAAACGCCTCTAATCACTGCAACGACATTGGTTGCTATCATCACTCTTACTGGCTGCGCCACCACCAAAATCGGTAGCCGCGATACTGCAAGAGCCATCATGGATCAGCGCGTCAGCGTGTTATCGGGCAGCCGCTTGAGTTCTGACACCAAAAGCCGTTTAGTGCAGGCAGGTTTAGATGAAGAAAAATGCTTGGCAAATATGCCTGCCTGTGTAGTGACGCTCAAGCAAGCGGATCTTAATACCGATAAAGGGATTTATGGCGTAATTAGTGAGCTGTTTTACGCCTCTGCCCAGCAGCGCCAGCAAGCCAAAACTTGTACCAATCCGCCAAAAGATTTGACCACAGACTATGCCAAAAATTTGGTTGGCAAGACCGACGTTGTAGCGCGCAGACCCGATGAAATCTCTTGTACCACGGCCTTTCAAGACGATATGCTGCAATCGATTCGGTTTTCTTACATTTATTTGATGTACGATATCCTCAATCCAGCCGTCGTCAATCAACAACCGTCACAATTGTATTATCTGCCAAAACAACGCGATACCCAAATTCAGGACTTGTATTACGCTGCCATCGATGCGTTAGGTGATCGCTTGTATCATCAAAAAATGGCAGAAAATTATCAAATCACTCGCAACAACCTGCGTGTCAGTATCAATGGACAGCCGTTTACTGACAAATCGGCATCGATGAAACTGATTTCAAGCTACCAGATTGATTTATCAAAATTTAATACCATCAGTCGCCGCGATGGCTTTGGTATCAATTATGTGGCGCTGCTCAATAGTCGCATCAATACGGCGGTGATTATTGACTTGTTGCAACACTATGCCAATGATACACCGTTAGAAGAACGTATCCACCAAACAGGGCATTTGCCTATGACCGCGGTGTTGGTGCCCAAAGGCAATACCATTGATGAGTTGCAAAAAACCACCGATTTTTCGCTCAATATTTATGATCCCTATCAGTTTAAAAGTGTCTCTATTCTCAACAAAGATTTTGCGCTATCGGCGAATTTTTCGGCAGCCTACGGCTTGTGGTCACAGGACAATCGCCTAGGCAATATCAGTTATTTTAGTATGTTTTCCTCGCCGTATCAGCAGACCCAGCCGCATTTATTTATGCTTGAGCCTTACAATCCTAATAAACGCGTGATTATCATGATGCATGGGTTGGCATCGAGTCCTGAAACTTGGATTGGACTGACCAATGACATTTTTAATGACCCAAAACTTCGCGAAAACTTCCAAGTTTGGCAGATTTTTTATCCAACCAATATCCCGATGCTAGAAAACCGCCACCAAATTTATGACTTGATTGAACGCACTTTTAAAATTGTCGATCCTAAGCAGCAGGACGTTGCCAGTCAACATGCGGTGCTGATTGGTCATAGTATGGGTGGGGTGATTGGGCGTTTGTTGGTATCAAATGATGACTTAACGCCCAAAGTCGAATCGCTGGTTGCCAATTACTCACAGATGAATAATTTTTCAGCGGACTACGCCGCATTTGTCCGTCATGCGCAAAATAAAACGCTCAGTGACCGCTTCAAACTTCAAGCCCTGCCGCAAGTCGATCGCGCGATTTTTATCTCTTCGCCATTTCGCGGTACCGATTATGCCGATCGCTGGTTTACTCGCAGTTTGCGCCGTATCATCTCACTACCGGCAGGATTTATCCGCACCGTGTATGACAATTTAAATTCGCTATTTACTGAAGGCGTGGTTTCAAGCAATCCGCTGGCACAGCTATTTTTGGAAAATGGCGCCAGCCAGTTGAGCAGCCGCTCTTACTTTAACCAATTAACGGCAGATGTCACCATCGCGCCCAATGTTGCGGTCAATAACATCATCGCCACTGATGATAAGGATTTGTCCAATGCGCTCAATCAGCTTACCGCTAAGGCAGCCAATAGTACTACTGATGATGTATCGGCATCCATAACATCTTTGAAAAATGACAATACAACCACGACCGTGAAACCCGCCACAGAGACCAAGCTGTATAACACCACGAGTCTGGCGCAAGCCAAACAAAGCCTAGATGAGAAAAAGCAACTCTTAGAATCGGTGAAATATGGCGCAACCGACCGTGTCTCTGATGGTATTGTGCCGTACAACAGCTCGCATTTAGAAGGCGTGGAATCTGAAAAAGTGCTTACCGGTCGTCACAATGTTCATACCAGCCCGCAGGCGATTTTGGAGTTACGTCGCATCCTGCATCAACATCTCGCTCGCTATGGCGTCACCCAAGCGCCACCTGACAGACAGCCTTGATAGCCACTATCAGCATCAATAAAAAAGCGAATAGCCTTCACTATTCGCTTTTTATGACACTGTTTTTTATTTAACTGTTTATTGCTACTAATTATTGATACTGCTGACAGTCCAACCGCTAAACTTTAGCAAAATACTTGGTCAACACTTCAAGACAGCGCGTCACCTTCGCAGGTTGTTGTTCATGCCGGGGTGTTACCGCATACAGCATATAACTTGGTAATTGGTAACCTGGCAATACTTCCACCAAATCGCCATTTGCCAATTCTTTTTGGATATCAAGTGACATAATACGGGCAACGCCATGCCCTTCTTTGGCAAGGGTCGTGGCAAGCATAATGTTGTTGGTTTGAATACGCGTTGGCATACGCACGCGTGATTTTTTACCTGTTTCCACATTGATCATATCAACTTGATTGGGATCTTTGATAAGGCTAATGCCAATCATATTGAGTTTGGCCAAATCTTTTGGCTCGGTCAATTTTTCATTTTGACGTAAAAAATGCGGTGAAGCGACGAGCAACTGACGTATCTCGGTCAAAGGAAATGCCGATAAATTACTGTCATTAAGGTTTGGTGACATCCGAAGGGCGATATCGATACGCTCTTCAATCAAGTCAACATACTGATTGTCCGCTTCAAAATGGATGGTTAAATCATCATGCGCCGAAATCCAAGTCGACAGCGCCGGTAAAATATGATTCACACCCAATTCTGGCGTGGTCGCAATGCGTAAGTTCCCCGCTAACTCATCGCGTAATTGATTGACACGGATACGACCTTGTTCGGCTGCCGCAACCACATCTTTGGCACTCTCATAAAAACTAGTGCCTGCTTCTGTTAAGCTTAACTTACGAGTTGAGCGATGCAATAACACCACACCCATATCGTTTTCTAACGAGCGGATTTGTTGACTAACCGCACTTGTTGTTATGCCCAGTTCTTTTGCAGCACCACTAAATGAAGCATGACGTACAACACTTGCAAAAACCGCCATGCCTCTTAAATTATCAAGCATATTTCACCCAATTTTATCACTTAATCAAAGTCACTTTTAAAAGCTGATGTATTATACGTTATTAGCAAGATAAATTAAACGACATCGGGATTTATTAACTAAAATTATTAATATTTTTTCAATTATTTAATATTGTATTTTATTGATTTTTTTAACAAATATTGGTTTCCCTCAATTATTCATCCGTTAAAAAAGTAAAAATTAGAATTTATATAAATTAAATTGACTTATTGAATTAACTTAACAGAGCTAATCGAGGCGTGTTGCTGCAACAGTGCCTGCGTAACTGCTTGTTGTTCAAGCTGGTGGGTAGCTTGTTGTAACGCTAGTTTTTCGCGGGCTTCTTGTAGCGCTTCTGGTTTTAATTTCTCTAGCGCTTGAAAATTACTTGCCGACTCCGCCAAACGAATATCAATACCCTCAAAACGCTGTCGAAGTTTTTGGCAAAAATTATCAAAAGTTGCGGTATGGGTCAAAAAGCTTTGTTCGGTGACAAATTGGCTAACTCCATGAATCTCGCCTGTCATCACCCCGCGTTTGGCAAGCACTAATTCATCCTCATCGAGCCAGCCTTGCTCACGGGCATTAAACACCCAATAATCCCATTTGGCAGGTGTCCACTCGCCCTCAAGTGGTACATCAGTGGGTTTGAGCAATGCCAGTGGCGATATATCAGCAATATCACTACCCTCTACCCTTCTCATGTGTTGGGGAGGATTGTCAACATCAACATTAACATTGACATTAGTAGCTACGGCGACTGGCGCTGGCTCATTTTTTTTTATCGGGTTGCTATCCTGTGTAACCATGACAGGTGCAGTAACAATACCAGGCACGCTAGTTTCATGATGACTGTCACTGGGTTGCAAGTCAGATAAGCGATTGGCATCGTCTTCTATGGGTGGCGTTTGCTGTGTGGTGGTATTGAACGCGGCTTTATCGATAGATATTAAATGGCTATCATCAAATACCTGTTGTTCAATGCCTTGTTCAATGATTTGTTGAAGGCTATCAACGCTCGCAACGTTTGGCGCAGATTTGAGCAGATTGTTATCCGATAAGTTATTATCACTCTGCTCGGAGGTTACTTGTAAGCTATCTTCAGCCACCACTGAAGACTTTGCATTTTGCATGGATTCGCTAGGCGTTGTGTCAACAAGTTGAGAATCAGGACTTTGAGAATCGGGACTTTGAGAATCAGGGTTACTAGCGATTGGATGACGAAGCGGGATTTGATTACGATGCAGCGGCTTGAACGCCATCAAGCGGAGCAAACACATCTCGAGCGCTTGCATCGGCGTATTGGCTAATGCCAAGTTTTCACGGCTTTTTACCACAATGTCATAATATAGTTGTAATAGCTCTGCGGGTAACTGCTGAGCCAGTTGTTGCAATTGCTCGCTTTGCTGGCGATTGATTTGCAAATCAAAATTTGGCAAGGCCTGCAAAATTGCCAATTGATGTAGCGTCTCAGCCAACCTGTCAAATACGGCTTTGGCATCCACCACCTGCTCACGCAGAAGCTGAATGGCCTGCGTCAACTGCTGGGTATTTTGCTGATAAATATTGGCAAGGATAGCGATGACATCGGCTTGGTCAATTAAACCAAGCATCTGGCGAATCACTTCATCTGTGACATTGCCATTGCCAAACGCAATAGCTTGATCTGTCAGTGACAATGCATCGCGCACGGAGCCTTTGGCACTGCTCGATAGCTGCCATAAGGCATCAGGCTCGTAGCTAATTTGCTCTTTGTTAAGAATCGTGCCAAGATATTCAGCGAGCGCCACTTGCGGCAAAGGTCTGAGTACAAATTGCAGACAACGCGAGATGATGGTAATGGGCAGTTTTTGTGGGTCTGTGGTCGCAAGCAGAAACTTCACATGCGCTGGCGGCTCTTCGAGGGTTTTGAGTAGCGCATTAAAACTATGCGTCGATAGCATATGCACTTCATCAATTAGATAGACTTTGTAGCGACCTTGCGTTGGTGCATACGGTACGTTGTCGAGTAATTCACGGGTATCTTCAACTTTGGTACGTGATGCCGCATCAATCTCAATCAAATCAATAAAGCGACCGCTATCGATAGATTGGCATACAGTACATACGCCACAAGGCTCGCTTGTCACCCCTGTCTCACAGTTAAGGCATTTTGCCAAAATACGCGCAATGGTGGTTTTGCCGACGCCGCGCGTACCCGTAAATAGATAAGCATGATGCAAGCGCTGGTTATGGATGGCATTGATTAATGCTTTGGACACATGTTCTTGTCCCAGCAGCTCATGGAAGTTTTTTGGACGATATTTGCGTGCTAGGACTTGATACATGGTTATGGATACATGACAACAAAAACGTTAAAAAAAGAAATAACCTTAACCCGCTAGTGGTAAAACTAAACCGCTGGGCTATTGGCTTCAATTAGGGGTTGTAATTCACCGTCTTGGAACATTTGATAGATAATATCACTGCCGCCAATCAGCTCACCTGCCACCCATAATTGTGGAAAAGTTGGCCAGTTAGCAATCTGTGGCAAAGTTGCACGGATTTCTGGGTTTTCAAGAATATTGACAAACGCAAATGGGCGGCCAATTTGGGTTAGCACATCCACCGCACGCGCAGAAAAACCGCATTGTGGGAACTGTGGCGTGCCTTTCATATAAAGCAATACGCTGTGTTGAGCGATTTGGTCACGGATGGTTTGTTCGATGTCAGTTTGGTTCATATCAGTCATATGAAATTCCTTTATCAGGCCCTTTAAAATAGAGCGCTATCTTCACAGCTAGAATTTGACTCACTAATGATGAGTGCAGGGTTGCTATTATACGCTATAATGGTTATTGAAAGTAAGCATTCAAGATGCCCACCCCAAAAAAGTCAGCAGCAAAATCACCCGCAAATTCCATTAATTTGATGAAGTCACTTGTTCAAGCAATACCACGCAGCTCACCATAATCCCTTCTTGACGACCGGTAAATCCAAGCTTTTCAGTCGTGGTGGCTTTGACGCTGATTTGGTCAACCGCGCAGCCCATGACACCGGCAATACGCGATTGAATCTCGGTACGATAAGGCAATAGTTTTGGACGCTCCGCCATGATAGTGATGTCGGCATTAATAAGCGCAAAGCCTTTTGATTGGATAAACTGGTACACTTGGTTTAGCAAAATGGTCGAATCTATATTGCGAAAACGCTCATCGGTATCTGGGAAAAACTGCCCAATATCGCCAAGTGCCAATGCACCAAGCAACGCATCACACAACGCATGTAGCACCACATCGCCATCAGAATGCGCAAGCAAACTGTGGGTATGAGGAATTTGCACCCCGCCTAATGTTATAAATTGGTTTTCTGTGCCGTCGTTGACAAAGGCATGGACGTCAATACCCTGACCGATTCTTATCATGGTTAATCCTATTTTTTTATCTTACTGTCGTGATTTTGGTAGGCTATTCTGTTTGGTTTAATGGTGTCTATTTTATCGGTCTCTATTTTAACGGTTAAAGCATGATTTACAAGTAGTTAGGATGCCTTAAATAAAAGCTTTGAATAACAGCTTAGAATAAAAACTTTGGATAACGATTTTGAATAGCATTCGAATAACGACTTTGAATAAAAACTTGGCATAACCAGTTACTATCAATGCTTGAATTAAAAATTGGGTGTCAAACGAGATTTGCCGTATAACGTCTAAAAAAATTGATAAATCCTAGTAAATTGCTATGGTATTTTATTATATAACGTTATATAATATAAAAATAAACCCATCAAGTGGGGAACTTGATGGGAGTGGGTAATGCACTACTTGTTTTTATTTTTATTGTTTCTTTCTTCTTCTTTGTTTTACTGATGTTAGCCATAATGCCAAATTATGGCTTTTTTATTTTTATCGTTTTTTATTTTATTTTTTGTCTTATTGATTCTATCTTATTACTATCGTAGTCAGCAAAGTTTGTATTTACGTCGTGATGAATTTATTTTAGCGGATTTACGCCTGTGCTCTATGTGCTCTTTGTTATGAATTGTTAAATTAAGTTTCTTTAGTTTCCTTAATAAAACTATTAATATTAATTTTGCATCCTTGATTTTGCATTGCCACTTTTTAATGATAAGCCATCTGAGTGATAGACAATAAAAAAACGGCTTAAAATTTAAGCCGTTTTTTGTTGTGTTAAGATTAACGCGTACGTGGGCAAACTTCATTGTCATTGAAAAAATAGCTGATTTCACGGGCTGCAGATGTGGTTGAGTCTGAACCGTGAACCGCGTTTTCATCAATGCTGTTAGCAAAGTCACGACGGATAGTGCCTTCAGCGGCGTCTTTTGGGTTGGTAGCGCCCATGATTTCACGGTGGTGAGCCACTGCGTTTTCCCCTTCAAGTACTGATACTACCACTGGACCTGAAGTCATGAAAGAGACTAAATCGTTGTAAAACGGACGCTCTTTGTGCTCAGCGTAGAAACCGCCCGCCTTTTCGTTGTCTAAATGCAACATTTTTGCTGCCACAATTTTTAAGCCTGCTTTTTCAAAACGACTGTAGATTTCGCCAATGTGGTTGCCTGCAACTGCGTCAGGTTTGATAATTGATAACGTACGTTCAATGGCCATGTTAAATTCCTTTAAAATTGAAGGGGATTATGATTTTAAGTGTGAGAAACTGTAAAAACAGCCCGTACCCTGCCCAATGGCTCTGTCAAATCGCGATTTGAAGATTTGAATAAACGCGGGGTGCTGTTCTTAGTTGCCTATTATAATGATATTGAGGGCAAAAACTAGTTTAATTCATCACTGTTAAGTCGAAATTGCTAGAATATCAAGTTGAACAAGTTTTTTGTAATAAATGGCGGATATATTCTGTGATACGCAACTATGGTATAGTAGCCAATAGCTTAAATTTTCTCTCAATGGTATGACGCTCTCAAATATCACAAAAACACAAGCGGTTGTTGTCAGCCTATGCTTGGCGCTATTATTGGTGGCAAGTATCGGTTTGGCACGTCAGTTTACTGTCAAAACCATGCCAGATTGTCAGCGAAAAAGCCAGCCGTTCGACTATAGTATCTGCGAGCTTGATGCTAAAAACGCGGCGAATTTTTCACTGCAGTGGCAAAATCCCTCGTCCACGAGCCACCCATTACTACTCACCTTTACTACCCTGCGCGATTATTTGGCAAGCCAGCAACCTGCCAAAACCTTGTTGTTTGCGATGAATGCAGGGATGTACGATGGCAATTTTGCGCCGATTGGGTATACGGTCATCAATGGCAAGCAAATCCGAGCCCTAAATCTCAAGCAGGGCGGCGGCAACTTTCACCTAATGCCCAACGGGGTATTTTGGCAAGACCGTCAAGGTTTTTATATCACTGAAAGTCAAAGCATGGCAAAAAAACTGGCAAGCGGGGCAAAACCGACCTTCGCCACCCAATCTGGACCCATGCTGGTCATCGATGGTAACATCCATCCGGCATTTGATGCCAATAGTACCTCGAGAAAATACCGCAATGGTGTTGGCGTGTGTGGTCGCAATCCTAGCCGCGTCAAATTTGTAATAAGCGACACGCCTGTCAGCTTTTATGAGTTTGCCGATTTGTTCAAATCGCAATTGGGCTGTGACAATGCGTTGTTTTTGGATGGCGGTAGCGCCTCGGCATTGTATAGTCAGACGCTCTCACGCAATGACAATAAATATATGGGTGTGATGATTGCGGTGACACAAGACAAATAATGCGTATTCGGTGAGACAAGTTTATGCTGATTTAATCAGCGTTTTGCATAAAATTATCCATTTCCACATTGCAAAAATAATTTTTTAAGGTATTATAATCAGCCTAGTTTTGACAAATTTGCTTAGCAATATTTGTGACGCTACCCTTTCGGGCCTATAGCTCAGTTGGTTAGAGCAGAGGACTCATAATCCTTTGGTCCACAGTTCAAGTCTGTGTGGGCCCACCATATAAACAACCACTTAGGTGCATTAATCCTCAGTGGTTTTTTATTTTTTAAATTTTAGTGATTAAATAGCAAGCAGATTACGTCGATATGAATCACTATTTTAAATCCGTACTGATGTTAGTTATTTTTGATTATTACTTATTTTTGACTGCTATTCGGTTTTGATAGTCTGAATGAATCCCCCAACGATTATTCCCATCAACTAACTCGTAGTTTAGCATTTGACAGTGGTGCTTTTTATAGTGTTTCTTCGGCACCTTCAATGATAAAGGCACGATAATTTGCCCCTTTTAGGCGATGTTGTAAT
>ERZ501011.359-NODE-359-length-12321-cov-15.638350_pt1 | contig 12321 bp, 23 predicted proteins | sample MGYA00248833_ERZ501011 | MGnify/ENA primary metagenome ERZ501011 (study PRJEB25958, sample SAMN03398530) | human skin metagenome | study: EMG produced TPA metagenomics assembly of the Human Skin Microbiome Metagenome (human skin metagenome) data set. | reverse complement strand
CCTGATCTCCTGAGCGATGAGGGCGTTGATCGGCTCCAGCGACACGGCACCGATCTCGACGCCGTTGCCGTCGACCACGTTGCCCTCGTTGTTGAGGCGCGCAACGCGGCCCGGCACGCCCAGGTCCTCCTCGCGGAGGTAGTCCTCACCGTCGATGATGTGCCCGAGGTCGGCGAGGTCGTCGAAGTCGACATCTCGATCGGGCATCGAGAAGTCCTGCTCATAGATGCGCCCGAGCGTGCCGACGCGCCAGGCGATCCGGTAGAAGATCGGCTCCGTCAGACCCTCGTCGTAGGTCGGCGTCAGGTCGAAGTAGACCGGGGTGACCTCGTTGCGGATCGTGACGCGCTGGACCTGCTTCTGCTCGACATAGGTTTGGTTGGCGTCAGGGCTGCTGGCAGTGTCGAGCGGCGTGACGACGACTTCAAGGCGGTCGCCCTTGTTGTACTGACTGGCGATGGACCGCTTGAAATTAAATGTCAGCCGCTTTTCCACCACAGACTCCTAACGGGGATACCCTCTCCTGGTCAAGTCTGACAGAGGGTTCCCCTCGGAGCCTACTGCTGCGGCGACTCCACCGTCATGATCGTGACCGGTCGGCCCTGCGCTACGAGGGTGAAGGCGTCGCGAAGCGTCTCGGCAAGCTGCGGATTGAGCCGGAGCACCAGCCCCGCCTCTTCGGCAGGCTGTGCCTCCTGCTGCTGCGGCACCACGCCGGGGATCGACTCGTCACCGTCGCTGTTGGCCCGCGCGCGCTGGTACTTGGGCACCTGATTGTCGCTGATCGGGTTGCTCTTGCCGGTCCTGGGATTGACGAACGCCAGAGGCACCCACCGCTCACCGTTGTGGAAGGCGACGAAGTGGTTGTTCTTGTGGACGTCGGGGTGGGTGTCCTTGATCGACTGGATGACCTCGTTCCAGCTCGACTGTCCGGCCATGTTCGGCTGGACGCCCGACTTGAATCCGGCAGTGGAGAACCACACACCGTGCATCTGCTGCTCGCTCAACGAAACTCCTCAGTTCCATAGCTGGTTGGTGAGACCTTCAATCGCAGCCACATCAGCCTTATCCAGGACATAGCCCGGAGCGATATTGCCCATGCCCGGTGCGGGCGGGGGCGTGTACTCACGAGTGAAGCGTAGCTCCTCGACGCGCTTCGCGAGGTCTTGCATGGCCTCGCTGACGCTGCTGTAGGTATCCGACCAGATCATCACGCCAGAGCGGTAGATGAAGCCAGCGAAGCCCGATCCAGAAGCCGCAGCGACGCGCGAGCGCAGGCTGCCGACATCGGCGAACCACGATGAACCATCGGTGGTGTTCCAACTGACTGTCATGACGGCTCCTCCTCTGGGACCTTGATCTCCAGCATGTAAATCCACTGCTCCCCGTCGCCGAACGGGTTGATGTCCCGAACGTAGGTGACACTGTGCCCCAGGACCTCACTGTCACAGTAAATTTTCTTCGGGGGCTCGGGCCGGTCAAAGGTACGGGTCGTGCCTGCCAGAGGCCCGTCGAGAAACTCAGCTGCTGACATCTGGATCATGGTCGGCTCCGATCGTGAGGTAAAGCTCCCTCATTGCCGAGTTGAGCTTCTGGGATGGAGTCCTGCGCCGGGGGCTGGACAACAGGCGTTCGCGCCGTACCGCGATGTTGAGGACCTGAGACACAGCCGAGGCGTCACCAGAGACGACCTTCGGCCAGAGGCCCGCTGTGAGGGCGTCGAGCTGCTCCAGAGCCAGGGCCGTGTCGGGATCGACGTTGGGGTGCTTCTGGAACAATAGGTCAGCCAGCTCCGACTGGAACTCGTCGACCGGGAGCTTGGTCATCCGAGCGAGCCGGGGAATCGTGGCCCCAGCCTTCCGCAGCTGGAGCGCACGCTCCAGGCTGATCGGCTGCTCGGGTGCGGTCATTCGCTGCTCGCCTCATCCAGTTCGGGCTCCACGCCGGAGATGTTCTTCCAGCGAGTGAGGATGACATCAGCGTAGCGTGGGTCCAGCTCGAATACAGCAGCCTTGCGCCCGGTGAGGAACGCAGCCGCCACCGTGGTTCCGGAGCCGCAGAACAGATCGAGAACGACGCCGCCGGGGCGAACCGAGTTGGTGAGGATGGCCGCGAACAGGTCGACCGGCTTCATCGTCGGGTGGTCGATGGACGACCGAGGCTTCGGGTGCTCCCAGACGGTGGTCTGCTTGCGGTCGCCGAGCCAGCGATGAGCGGCCCCGTGCTTCCAGCCGTAGAGCGCCACGTCGTGACCCTCCGGGGGCGGGGGCTCGTCCTCCCAGCCGCTGGTGTCGGGGTCGTCGCCGCCGGTCAGGCAGGACTCGTGCTTGGGCTGGTAGTCGCCGCGACCGAGCACGAGCGCGTTCTTCACCCACACGCACTCCGACCGGACCATCCAGTCGAGAGACTTCAGCGCGAGCCGGAACGACATCTGCTGCTCGTTGGATGGCCCGAAGATGTACCAGGGCGTGCCCTTGGGCATGTAGCGGTTGGCGTTCTGCAAAGCGTCGTGGATGAGCTGCTGGAGCGCGTCGTCGCGCAGCTCGTCGTTCTCGATCGACATGTTGTTGGCCCCGACGTAGGACACGCCGTACGGGGGATCGGTCAGCAGGCCGTCGATGCCCTCGACCCCCATCGAAGACATGAGCCGGTCAAGCAGGGCCTCGTCGGTCGAACTACCGATGGCGAGCCGGTGCGGCCCGAGCTTCCAGACCTGGCCGACCTCACAGCGAGTGGTGTACTCGGGAGCGGGCGGGGCGTCGTCGGGATCAGCCAGCGGCTCCTTGGGCTGGAGGTCCTGCTGGAGCTGAGCCAGGTCCTCGGCGGAGTAGCCGGTGCCTTCCAGGCTCTCGATGCTCTCCAGCAGCACCAGCAGCGCCTCGTCGTCGTAGTCGCCGAGGTCGGCGGTGCGGTTGTCGGCGAGCACGATGCGATTGGCCGCGTCCTCGTCTACGTCGAATACCCAGCAGTCGACGTGCTGCCAACGCTCGTCCTCGGGATATTTTTCGGCGAGATTGCGGATGGCCTTCAGCGTGTGGTTGCCAGCCAGGACCTCGTTCGGACGCCCGGTGTAGGTGCCCCGATTGACCACGATGGGCCGGTACTGATTGTTGGTCCGGAGACTGGCGGCGATGGCCTCGACGTTGCCACGCCGGGGATTGCCCTTCTTCAGGCTCAGCTCCGAGGGGTGGTGAACCTCATGAGTGGGACGACGGTTGGCGAGTGCGGTCTCCTCAGACACGGTGCTCCTCAGGACGGGGGTCGACACTTTCGTGTTAACACTACGTCAGGACGCCTGCCGCTGCCCTCGCGTCAGATGCATGATGAGCACGTACATCGCCTCCTGAAGGCCCTGCGCCCGCAGCGGGTCGGTGAGGGTGATGCCGTCGGGCAGGATGCGCCAGTACCCCTTGCGCTCACAGACGATCTCGTAGCTGTGCCCGGTGGGGCGATCGGTGGCCTTCCACCGACCGTCCTCGATCCGATACGCCTTGACCGTGTGGCCGTTGAGACTGGCGCTCTTGGTGGTGATCATCGGGCACCAGCCTACTCGTGGACGTTCGTGAAGAACGTCTTGTGGAGTTGCTCCATCAGGTCGCCCACGCGCTCGTAGCGCTCGACGCCGGACCGCATGGTGACCCGCAGAAACAAGTCCCGAACGTCCTCCTCGCCGCGAGCGAAGTAGCCGTTCTCATCGCCGATGCTACGGGCGGTGCCGTAGCGGGGAGTGTTGTCCTCAGCGAGGAACGCAACGCTCTGCCCCTCCTGGGCAGCTTCCGCGATCATCTGGAGCGGGACCAGGTCACGAATGGTGAAGGGAGCGGCGGTGGTGGAGACGGACATGGGGACCTCCTCAGGTCAGGGGTGGGGCGGGGGCCGGGTGCCCCCGCCGCCGGAATGATCAGGCGAACTGGCCGTTGCGAAGCTCGCGCCGGAAGCCCTGCTTGGTCTGGCGTCGCAGATAGCGACGGGACTTGGCCTTGGAGCCGTAGTCAGCAGCGATCTCGTCGCGGTAGCCCTTGGCGGTCTTGGCGTACATAGCGAATCTCCTTCGTGGAAGGTGTTGGGGCGGTGCCTCTTACAACTCCCAATATACACACGTATAGAGGGAGATGCAAGGGGTCTCGGTCAGAATCCCTTGCGGGCCAGCATCCCCTTCAGCTCGGCCCGGCTCAGCTCGGGGGTGACGTTCTTCAGCGCGTACTCCAGGGCCTCGGCAGCGTTCTCGTACTGCCCGAACTTGAAGTCAGCCAGGATGTCCCACTTGCTGTCGCTGTCCTTGCCGTACGGCCCGTAGGGCTCCACGTCGGCGTCCGGACACCCCTGGAGGATGATGTTGTCGCTGTTGCGGTGCTCGTACAGGCAGAACGTCCAGCCGTTGTGCTTGTAGGTGATGCCGTACTCGCGGCAGTTGTTGAAGGTGCCGAAGTTGACGCCCTCGGGCAGCTCGATCCACCGCATCACCTCGACCGGAATCCGGAAGTTTTCCGAGGTCATGGCGAGCATCGTGCGGTTCAGGAAGGTCTCGCTCTTGATGCTCGACTGGATTCGTTCGGCCCACTGTTCGTTGATGGCGAGGTCCAGGGCCTCGCAGAAGGTCATCTTGGGTTCGAGAGAGGGAAAGATCATGTCTTGCTCCTTGGTAGTCCGGGGATGGATCAGAATGCGCGAGTGACGTCACCGGTGAGCAACTTGCCGCCCTTGTCGCGAGCGATGGCCCGGAGCGCGGAGGCGGCCTGGCGCTTGGTGTTGGCCTGCACCTCGTGGAAGCTGACGATCTCGTTGCCGTCGGCGTCGGTGCGGATGATGGAGGCTCCGTAGATGTTCATTGCGATGTCCCTTCGTGGTGGTTGGTGGCCTGTGGCCTAACACCTACGAATATACACACGTGTAGAGAGCGGTGCAAGTCCGAACCGGGGGTTTTTCAGCAGCCCCCGGTCCCCCGTCAAGAGACGGTCAGCTCGGCGAAGTCGTAGTCGATGGCCCACTCCTGCAGGCAGTCGTTGCAGATCGCCGTCGAGTGGTCGCAGACGTCCATCGAGACCGCGACGGGGATCATGCAGCGGTCGAACGGGTCGCCCAGGGTTGGCCCCACGGGTTTGCCCTCGGAGTCGACGGCCACGTGCCGGGTGTCCAGGAACGCATGCAGGACGCGGTCGTAGGGCACGCCGTCCGGCGATTCCAGGACCTTGTTGCCAGGGGTGGGGGTGATCATCGGGACATCCTTTCGGTCGGGGTGTTGGGAGCCTAGCGCGCGAAGTCCGAGTTGAATGGTCGGGTTGGTGGGTGATCGGTGGCGGGGGCCGATTCGTTACAGCCCCCGCCGGGTCGGTCAGTCGTCGGTGGGGTCCAACGCTTCAATGATCTGGTGCGCGGCCTTCAGGACCCGCTGAGCGGTGGCGACCACCGCGTCCGGATCACCATGACTCCATCCCGTGATATACCCGATCGAGTAGCCCTCGCTGTCCAGGCCGAGCATCTTGGCGGCGACGTAACTGGCGCTCTCGGCCTCCAGCTCCTTGGTGGCGCGGTCCAGGGCGCTGCCCTCGTCGTCGGTGTGCAGGATCATGTGCGCGGCCTCGTGGAGCGCGGTCTTGGCCTGCTGAGCGGGCTCCAGGGCGGAGTCGACCACGACACGCTTGGAGCCGTCGATGGTGGTGTAGCCGTTGGCGCTACCCTCGACCGGCTCGACGCTGAAGCTCCAGCCGTTGCCCTCGACGAAGGCGGTGACGCGGCCCAGGATGTCGGCGTCGTCAGCACCGCGCAGGCGTTGGGTCGGGTTCTGCGGCACCGAGGCGAGCGTGACGGCCTTGGGGTTGGACTTGCGGATGAACTCGACGGTCTCGTCGGTGATCGGGTCAGTCTGATCCTCGGCGAACACCGAGACGATCGGGAAGTACGCCTTGTAGGTGACCTCACCGGTGACCTCATCCTCGATGCGCTTCTGGGCGAAGCCGTAGATGCGGATGCCCTTCTCGCCCTTGCGGACCTGACGGCCCATCTCCTGCCACTTCTTGTAGCCAGCGACAGCGGTGGCCGTGGGGTGCTGGATCATGATGAGCAGCGTGTTGTTGAGCGAGTAGGCGTGGAAGTTGCCCGCGAAGTCGAGGTACGCCTTCCACGCAGCGCCCGAAGCCATCTCGGCGACCTGAGCGGCGAGTCCGGCCTGGAGGGCTTCGGCCTGCTCCTTGCGAGCGGCAGTCAGCTCGGCGCGCTTGGCAGCGGAGAGGGGCTTGCGGGTCTTCTTGGTGGCGGTCATCGGATGCTCCTTGGTGGGAGTGGGTGGGCTGCGCCCCTGACATCTATGAATATACCCGAGTATAGTCGGGAAGTCTAGCGACTCCCGATATTTTTTTATATCACTCCGGCGGCTGCGGTTCGCCTGACTCTTCTTCCTCCGGAGGGGCCGGAGGCTCGGGCACACTCGGACTGCCGGGAGGTTGGAGAATACTCGGGCCGCTGCTCCGAGGATTCTGGAGAGTGCTGGGTTGCATGGATTCCTGAGCAGGCCCGTCGCCGATCTCCTCCACCACTTCGTACGAAGGCGAAGCCCCCGGATACCCCTCATAGGTTTTGTAGATTCGGACGAGAGCAGTCCGAACGGATGCCATGAACCTGAAGTTGCCGTCGGCGTGAAAGTACTCAAACCCCGTGACGTCACTCACCGAATCGACGGCCAGATACACCTTGGAGGCGGGGATCACCATTTGCTCGTCCCCCACTACTGCGGGGAACTCCTCGGCGCGGATATACCAGCGATAACCGTGCAGTTGGTAGGCCCCACCCTCCATCGGGGTGACGATAGCCTCAGCTCCAACAACTTCTGCTCCAAGCGGGAGCAGAACCGTTCGTACACCACCGAAGCCGTTGTCGAGGATTTCAACGGTGAAGATTCGTTTAGTCATGTGACCCAGATTACTCCGACGAGAGATCAGACGCCTGCGGCAGGGATTGCGTACAGGGTGAGAGCAGTCTGAGTCTCCGGTTTCCAGGTGATCGTGCCGCTGCCCGTGACGCCGATGTCAACGGTGATCTGGAAGGAGCGGTTCCACCGCGACGAGGTCGTGCTGGGGGTGAGCGCGAGGTCGACGCCAACCGGAACCACTGTGATCGGGCTGGAGAACTCACTGCTGTTGGCCTCTCGTCCTCCTCCGTAGGCGATCAAGACGCCGTTGCAGTACACGGCGAAGTATGGCTTACCGCTCTTGACGGTGGCGGGCGACCACGCCTCAAAGTTCCCGAAAGCCAGGATGCGGTAGTAGGCGTTGTTGTTGGGCAGAGATGTGGTGCTGTCGAGCACGATGGCGCTGCTGGAGGTCGTGGCCGCATTGAACTCGGTGTGATGGTAGTAGTTCGACATGATGACCGGGTAGGTCCGGCCCTTGCTGTAGCGCGTCGAGGGGACCGTGGTGCCCGACAGCTCACAGACTCCGTTGGCCGCTCCCTTCCAGGACGTCGGGATGCGGAGAGCGTCGGCAGAGTCCACCTGTGCCTTCGTCAGAAGGTTGCCGTCCTGGGAGTCGACGTAGGTCTTCTGCGCGTACGGCGCGACCGCCGTGTCGACCTTCGTTTGGAGGTCAGCAGCAGTCGCCATGCCTGTGAGCGTGTTGTCGACCGTGGACCGGACGACGACACCGTTGCTGGCGACCGGCACCGGGCCGACGCTGCGTAGTGCTGGCATCTGATTCCTCCAGTGCTAGGTGATCCAACTGGCAGAGGACGAACTGGTCGAGACCGGAACGACCACGCAAGTGAACCACGTTCCGTGAGCGTATCCGACCGAGACCGTTCCAGACGCATCGAACTCGCACGAGAAGTACAGCGAGAAGTTCTTGGACGTCGTGCCGCTGTAGGAGCGGGGAAAGCTGCTGGAAGTGACGTAGCTGGGGACGAGGGTGATGGGGTACCACTCGTTCTGGTTTCGGGCCGACCCCCATCCCCGCGCGATCCAGATTGATCCGTCGCGGATGGAGACGCCCGGATAGCAGTATGTCGTTGAGGTTCGCATCCCCATCGTCCAGCCGAACCACATCGGCCACCACGTGAAGCCCTGGGCTGGGATGGAGAACGTTGCTTTCGCGGTACTGCTGGCTCCCGAGGGCTGGGGCGTGTAGGTGAAGTGATAGACGCGACATCCAGCGGTACGGCTGAGGTCGCCGACATTGATCTTGCTGCTGGCGTCGAGCTTGGCGACACCGCCGGAGGCCCCGAGCGTGTTGGCGTTGATCAGGAGTGCGTCCTGCTGGTCGACATAGGTCTTCGTGGTGTAGAGCGCGTCCTGAGCGTCGATGTAAGTCTTCTGTGCCAGTGGGGATTTGGCCATATCCATCACAGCTGTGACCTGAGCTGGTACGACCGCTCGCTGTGTGAACAGGTCGTTCATGTGGTCAGTCCGGCCCAGAGCGTCCTCGGTGTTGGGGGACGCGCCGACGTTCTTCAGCTTGGCCATCTATTCTCCTCAGGGCATCGCAGCGGCGATGAAGACGACCAGGCGAGGGTAGGCCCACGGGCTCCCGATCTTGAACAGAGCGGTATTGCCAGTGTTACCGGCTGCTTGCCACATTCCGCCCATGACCTTGACCGTCTGCGCTCCGGTGAACGGAGTGGTGGTGCCGTCGTAGTTGGGGACGACCGTACAGGCGTGCGCCTCGGTGATCCGGTATCCGGCTCGGCCACAGCCGACGACCCGGCTGCCTACCTTCACTCGTATCTCGGCGAACTGGTGGTCGACGTTGTTGACCTGCATACTCGCGTCCACCGCGCCGAAGGGCAGGATGAGGTAGGGGTACCCCGGATCAGGGATGGTGATGTCGCTGCAAATCGCGAACTGGTCTCGACTGGTCACCGACCAGTGGCCCATGTTCCAGCTTGACGGCGTATAGAGACCGGTCACGGAGTAGGCGTCGGAGGTCGGTGTCGACGTCAGATTGGCTGTCGGGATTTTTCCCGAACTGTCCAGTGGGACTGGGCCGTTGGGCTGACCGATGGCAGATTTCAGTAGCTTCGTGTTGTCCTGGGTGGTGACGTAGCTCGATTGAGCCCTGAGGGCGTCCTGAGAGTCGACGTAGGACGTGAGCGAGTAGCCGGTGAGTTCTGTGCTGATCTGAGAGTCGATCTGAGCAGAGGTCAGCGCAGCGCCCTTCTTCGACGTGACGTCACCCAGAGTGACGATGTCGGAGGAGTTGCCGTTACCGGCAGGCCCCAGGAACTTCAGCTCAGCCATGCCGTCATCGTATCTCAGCTGTACTGCGGGCAGAGGTCCTCGATCGCGTAGGACACAACCACTGCCGCCTGTCCGTAAGTGAGATCGGAGCCGGGTGCGTAGAACAGCTCGTTGACGACGTAGGGGTAGGTGTAGCCCTCGGCAGCCATGTTGCAGACCTGGTAGCCGATACGCACCGTGCCCGCGTCACCGTCAGGGTGCCAGACACCCTCCCCGTCGAGATGCTGGACGAACAGCTGCTCGCTGCTCGTCGGAGAGGGAGTGTCGCTCGCAGCGTCGCTGCCGCCGATGAGGTTAGTGACGATCGTGCCGAGCACCACGAGCGCGAAGACCGCGATGGCGACCATCGTGACGGCCTTGGTGTGGGTCTTGCGGGCCTCGTCCGGGTCGACAGCGTGGTGCGCCTCGCGGTCGATGTGCTCGAAGCCGAACGATGCCGGGGGAAGAGGGTGGGGGTGGGTGTGTCGATGCCGGGTGACCATCGGTGGTCGATCCGGGTCGAAGGGGTCGATGACGTTCATGTGATCACTCCTCGTGGGGGTGGTGGCCTGCGGCCTTTGGTTGATGTCGCCTCGACTATACACTCGTATAGACCGCTGTGTCCACCCTCAGTTCTCAGGGTAGGGCTCGGGCAGCTCGACGGTCCACCTTGTCAGCACACCGTGCCGACTGTGCTGGAACACAGCGCGGCGACGCTCCTCGTCGGAGTTGTACTTCCGGGGTCCACACACAGGACAACCAAGGAACCACCAGCACTTCCAGTAGTGCGTGGGGGTGTCCTTGGTGAGCTGAGGTGAGGTGTACTTGAAGTGCTTGCTGACGGTCGGAGGCTGAGGGGCCATCAGGCCCTCCTCTCAGGGTCGGGGTTCGATGGGAGCCAGCTGGCAGTCCCAGATTTCGTCGGCAGGATGGCGGTCACCGCAGCCCCAGGGGCAGTCCTCGACGGGGATGTCGGTGTTGGGTTCGCGCCAGATGTCGTTGGGTCCGAGGTCGATCATGGCTGGCTCCTTCGTGGGGATGTTGGGCTGTGCCCCGTACGCGTTTGAATATACACACGTATAGGGCACAGCACAACCCCTACCGGTACCGGACGCCGGACTGCCGCAGGTGAGCCTTAGCTCGAAACTCGGTCAGTCGTCCCACTCCGTTTCCTGCCCCAGAAGCAGGTAGGCGATCGTGGTCTGCAACGCCTCGAACAGCGTTGGTCGACTGCACGTCAGCACCTGAATCGTCCGGTCACCTTGCGACCTGATGCTGTGGACCTCCACCGAGGCGCTGTGCGACCGCTGCGAAGGAAACAGGCTCGGGTTGAGCCGGAACACTCTCACCTCGGTCTTGACCCCCGGACGGACCATCGCGGTGTAGAAGGGGTCGTGGTCGCCGGGAGTAGCGACACTCGGCAGCGTCGCTTCGAGAGTGTCGATCAGTCGACCGACGTCAGTGGGGTTCGCTGTCTTCACTGGGAGCCTCCTCAGGCTTGGGGTACATGCGTTCGTAGATGGCGACGGCCATGTAGACGATGAGGTCTCCGGCCTCGTCGCGAGCGTCAGCGAGAGCGTCGCGACCGTTGTGTGGCTGGAGGGTGGTTCCATATTTTTTCTTGCCGAACGCCTTGCGCTTGCGCAGCTCTTTGATCGCCTCCTCGCGACCTCCGTTGAGCACGACGTACATCTCCAGCAGATCGCTGTACATCAGCCGGAGGCTTTCGTCATTCATCTCGACGCCGTCTGGGGCGAAGCGATCTCGAAGCGACTGGATCGCGAGGTCGTGGGCGCTCGGCAGTTCGTTGTGGACGGGGTCCGGCTGAGGAGAGAGGCCGACCTCTTCGGCCAGCGCTCTCTCCTCGGCGGTGATCTTCTGATCGCTCACAGCCAGTACGCCCCCGCCAGCCAGATGAGCACGATGCCGAACACCAGGCCCATCACTCCCGCGATGCCCACGAGGAGCGCGCTGGGGTGCTTGTCGTCCTCGGGCACTTCTTCCAGCTTCGCCCGCTCCTCCTCCTCGACAACCTCCGGGGCATTCAGCTTCGCCCGCAGTGCCTCCAGAGCCTCGTCGTGATCATCGGCCTTGCGCCGGAGGTGGTGAGTGGCCTCACCCTCCTCGAACTCGGGCTCCTCCCACATCGACGAGCTGGGCGGCTCGTAGTCCTCGGGATTGTCGATGTTCTCGGGCTCCAGGCCCTCCTCCCACATGCTTCCGGCAGCGGGAGAGGGCGGGATGCTGTCGGCGAAGTGGCGTACCAGCGAGAGCATGGATCCCAGTGAGTAGTACGCCGCCGGACGGCTGACGCCCAGGGTGGTGAGGACAATGCCTCGCGCCGAGCTGCTACCGGGACCGTGAACGATGAGCCATTCTCGATTCGTCTGATCGGGAGCGCCGGGGTTGCCAGCGTGCAGCTCCAGCTTCAGATCGTCCAGCCGAGGGTCGGCGGCGAGAGCTGTCAGCAGCAGCTCCCAGACGCGGTCGATGTCCTTGTCGGTGACCTTCATGCTCGTACTCATTGGTTCAATCCTTCTGTGTGAGTTGGTGTTTGGGGTATCACGAGATCATCTCCATCAGCTCCTCGACACGCCGACGGTGTAGGCCGGTTGTCCCGGCCCACGCGCGGTACTCCGCAACCTCGGTGTCATCGACCAGCCAGAGGTCCACCGTCGGCTCCTGAGACAGCCAGCGATGCCATCGCGCGCAGCGAGCTAGGTAGTCGACGTTCGACTCCTTCTTGCGCTGTTCGATCGGGTTCATCAGTATCGAGCCTCTGCCTGTGCGGCCTCGCGCAGGAACTCGTCCCAGAGCACGCGGGCGTGCTTGCCGAACACGTCGGGAGCGAGCCGGGCCAGGTGCTCACCGATCAGTCGCGCGAGCCGCTGAATCTCGACGTCGGCGGCGGGGGTGTCGCGCTTGACCATGAACTCGATCCACGCACGGAGGTTGCCGGTGACGACCAGCTTCGTCTCGCAGGCGTTGGGCAGGACCGACCGCGCCGACTGACGGGTGGCCTTCTTGCCGAGCCCCTTCTGGCGCTGGTGCTCCTGGTAGAACTCGTAGGCCGCGAGGTCGTCGGCCATGTCCTGACGGAAGGCGTCGGTGGCGATGGC
>ERZ501011.358-NODE-358-length-12415-cov-8.142638_pt1 | contig 12415 bp, 7 predicted proteins | sample MGYA00248833_ERZ501011 | MGnify/ENA primary metagenome ERZ501011 (study PRJEB25958, sample SAMN03398530) | human skin metagenome | study: EMG produced TPA metagenomics assembly of the Human Skin Microbiome Metagenome (human skin metagenome) data set. | reverse complement strand
TATCTACCACGACATGGGCCGCGTCGGCTATTTCGTGAAGAAAGGCGCGCCTGAAAGCTCGGACGCCGAGCAGCTAGCTCGCGTCAAGCTGGCGCACGCCCTGATGTTCTTCGGGCGTGGCGTGCCGACGCTTTATTACGGCGACGAGCAGGGCTTCGCCGGCCCCGGCGGCTACGGCGCCTCGCGTCAGGACATGTGGGACAGCCAGGTTCCGGCCTTCCGCGAAGAGACGCCGATCGGCGGACGCCAGGCGCCCTACTCCACCCAGGCGCCGCTCTACACCGCCATCGCCGAGATGGGCCGCATCCGCCAGGCGGAGCCTGCGCTGCGTCGCGGCCATCAGGTGATGCGCGCCTCCGGCGACAAGCCGGGGTTGCTGGCCTGGTCGCGCATGGGCGAGGACGGCCAAGAGGTGCTGGTGGTGTTCAACAGTTCCACCGCTCCGATCAACGGCCAGGTCGAGGTGGAGGCCGCTTCGCAACGCTGGCAGTCTGTGCGCGGAGACTGCGCCGCCCAGGCCTCGGCGCCCGCCAGCTACGCCGTCGCCGTGCCCGCCCTCGACTATCTGATCTGCAAGAGCGCTTCGTGAACGCCCCCATCCTCGACCTGTCCCTCGCCGAGGCTCCAGCCGCTAGCGCCGCCGCCGATCAGGAGTGGTGGCGCGGTGCGGTGCTGTATCAGATCTATCCGCGCAGCTTCGCCGATTCGAACAACGACGGCGTGGGCGACCTCGCCGGCATCACCGCCCACCTGGACCATGTCGCGTCGTTGGGCGTGGACGGGATTTGGCTGTCGCCCTTCTTCAAGTCGCCGATGAAGGACTTCGGCTACGACGTCTCGGACTACTGCGACGTCGATCCGATCTTCGGCTCGCTGGCCGACTTCGACGCCCTGATCGCACGGGCGCGCGCGCTGGGCCTCAAGGTCGTGATCGACCAGGTGTTCAGCCACACCTCCGACGAGCATCCGTGGTTTATCGACAGCCGAGCCAGCCGCAAGGGCGCGCACGCCGACTGGTACGTCTGGGCCGACGCCAAGCCCGACGGCTCGCCGCCGTCCAACTGGCAGTCGGTGTTCGGCGGTCCGGCCTGGACCTGGGACGCCCGGCGCGGCCAGTACTACATGCATAACTTCCTGTCCTCGCAGCCTCAGCTGAACGTCAGGAATCCGGAAGTGCAGGACGCGCTTCTGGCCGCTGCCCGCTTCTGGCTGGACCGCGGTGTGGATGGCTTCCGGCTGGATGCGATCAACTTCGCCATCCACAACCCGGCCCTGACCGACAATCCGCCAATCAACGACGGCAAGAAGCGCACGCGGCCGTTCGACTTCCAGGACAAGATCCACAACCAGTCGCAGCCCGAGATCATCGGCTTCCTGAACCGTGTGCGGGCGTTGACCGACAGCTACGAGGGCCGCTTCACCGTGGCCGAGGTCGGCGGCGACTATGCGGATCGCGAGATGCGCGAGTTCACGGCCGGCGGCGACCGCCTGCACAGCGCTTACGGCTTTCTGTACCTCTACGCCGACCACCTGTCGTCTGACCTGGTGGTCAAAGGACCGGCCATGTGGCCGGGCGACCAGGGCGAGGGCTGGCCGTCCTGGACCTTCTCCAACCATGATGCGCCGCGCGCGGTGTCACGCTGGGCGCAAGGGCGGGACGAGGACGCCTTTTCGCGCATGGCGATGCTGCTGCTGATGACGCTGCGCGGCAACGTCTTCGTCTATCAGGGCGAGGAGCTGGGCCTGCCGCAGGCGCATGTGCCGTTCGAGCGGCTGGTCGATCCCGAAGCCATCGCCAACTGGCCCGAGACCCTGGGTCGCGACGGCGCCCGCACCCCCATGCCTTGGGCGGCCGCCCTGCGGAACGCCGGCTTCTCCACGGTCGAGCCGTGGCTACCGGTCGATCCGCGCCATGTCGCCAAAGCGGTGGATGCGCAGGAGGCGGATGCGGGCTCGGTTCTGCACGTCGCGCGCCGGCTGATCGCCCTGCGCAAGCGCCACCCGGCGCTGCGTGTCGGGGCCATGGAGCCGGTGGAGACCGGCGGCGACCTTCTGATCTTCAAGCGGCTGGAGCGCTATGAGGAGGCCGAGCGTCTGCTGTGCGTCTTCAATCTCGGCCACGACGTCATCAACTGGAGCCCGCCCGCAGGTTGGCGGCTGGTCGAGGCGGTGAACTGGTCAAAGGCCGACGCCGGACGCCTGCCGCCGCTCGCCGGACTGCTGTTCGAGGCGGAATGACCGGTTCAGCCGCCACAGGTCTCGCGAACGATCAGGTCGGTGGGCACGCGCTCGGAACGGCCGGCGGACGCGCCCCCGTGATCCAGCAGCTTGGACACCATCAGCCGGCCGGCCTTGACCGTGTCCTGGGCGATGGTGCTGAGCGCCGGGCGGCTGTAGCGGCTGAAGGGGACATTGTCGAAACCGATCACCGAGACATCCTTGGGCACATCCACCTCGGCATGCAGCAGGGCGCGGGCGGCGCCCAGGGCGATCTGGTCGGACGCCGCCACGACGCCGTCGAAGGCGACGCCTCGGCGCAGCAAGGCGTCCACCGCCGCCTCGGCCGATTCGACCTCGAAGTGCGCCGGGACGATCAGCTCCGGCTCGATCGGCAGGCCCGCGCCAGCCAAGGCGTCGAGATAGCCGCGATGCCGCTGCATCGATTCGGGGGGCTCCAGATCGCCCAGGAATACGATGCGCCTGCGCCCCAGCCGCGCCAAGTGCGCGGTCGCGCGCCGGCCGCCCTGGATGTTGTCCGATCCAACCGAGCAGTAGTTCTGGTCCGGCAGCTCGGCGCCCCAGACCACGAAGCGGTGGTCGCCCGCCGCCAGCCGGTTGAAGGCGCCGTGCAGCGTGCTCTGCCCCAAAAAGATCACCCCGTCCGCCCGGCTGGTGTTCAGCGCCGCCGCCAGGTCGTCGTAGGTCGCCGGGGAGATGTGGCTCATCAACAGGTCGCACCCGCGCTCACGCGCCGCCTCGCCCACCCCGGCCAGCAGCTCCAGAAAGAACGGGTCGCTGAGGCGCCCTTCCCGTCCCTGCGGGCGCGGCGTCACGAGGGCGATGGTGCCCTGCGCCCCGATCGGGCCGGCCGGCATGTAGCGGCGAAAGGGGTAGTCGTGCTCCTTGGCCAACTTCCAGATCAGCTGCTTGGTGCGGTCGTTCACCGCTGGGCTGTCGTTCAGCGCCCGCGAGGCGGTGGCGATGGATACGCCCGCCAGCCGGGCCAGATCCTCAAGTCGCGTGGTCTTGCGGCTCACGTTGAAAACTTTTCTGCAAATCTTTCGCTTCCAATCGCCGAAAGAACGGCGGCTGGCAAGTGGGTCACGGAAGGAAGCTTCACATGATGCAACGTCGATCGTTTCTGGCGCTTGGGGGCGTGTCCATGCTGGCGTTCGGTGCGCCGGTCCTGGCGCAAGGCGCGCCCAACACCGCCCGCGCCTCGTCGCCAGGTGGTGTGCTGACGGTGGAGGTCAGCACCGACAACGACGGCCGGCCGATGTATGCGGTCAGCCGCCTGGGACAGCCGGTCGTGCGCCCCTCGCGCATGGGCTTTCTGCTGACGGACCAGCCGCAGATCGAGCGCGGCCTGCGCCTGAGCGCCGGCCAGCCGGTGACGGTGGACGACACCTGGGAGCAGCCCTGGGGCGAGCGCCGGTTCATCCGCAATCACTACAATGAATGGCGCACCACCTTCACCGAGACGGGCGGCCTGGGCCGCCGCGTCGACGTGGTGTTCCGCATCTATGACGACGGCGTCGGCTTCCGCTACGAGTTCCCCGAGCAGGCCGCGCTGACCACGGTGCGCATCGGCACCGAACTGACGCAGTTCAATCTGGCGGAGAACGGCGAGGCCTTGTGGTGCCCGGCATGGGAGTGGAACCGCGAGGAGCACCTGTATCGGCGCACGTCCATCGACGGCGTCGGCTCGGCCCAGACGCCGATGACGGTGCGCGGCGATAGCGGCCTGCACGTCTCGATCCATGAAGCGGCGCTGATCGACTACGCCGGCATGAACCTGCGGCGCGAAGGCGGCACGGACTTCCGCTGCGCGCTGACGCCGGGCCTGACCAATGCGGCGGTGGAACGCACCGCGCCCTTCAACACGCCCTGGCGCACCCTGCAGATCAGCGACACGGCCGCAGGCCTGCTCGATTCCAGCCTGATCCTGAACCTGAACGAGCCCAACAAGCTGGGGGACGTGTCCTGGTTCAAGCCGATGAAGTACGTCGGCGTCTGGTGGGAAATGCACCTGGAGCTGAAGAGCTGGGGCCAGGGCTCCAAGCACGGTGCCACCACCGAGAACACCATCCGCCACATCGACTTCGCGGCCGAACACGGCCTGGGCGGCGTGCTGGTCGAGGGCTGGAACAAGGGCTGGGATGGTCAGTGGTTCGGCAACGGCTCGGACTTCTCCTTCACCGAAAGCTATCCCGATTTCGACATCGAGCGGGTGACGAGCCACGCCCGATCCAAGGGCGTGCAGCTGATCGGCCACCACGAGACCGGCGGCAACGCCTTCCACTACGACCAGCAGCTTGAGCCTGCGATGGCGCTGTACGAGCGGCTGGGCGTGCATTCGGTCAAGACCGGCTATGTCGCCGACGCCGGCGGCGCGCGCGTCGCGGGGCCGGACGGCCGGGCCGTGATGGCTTGGCACGAGAGCCAGCCGATGGCTCAGCACCACCTGCGGGTGGCCGAGGTCGGCGCCCGGCACAAGGTGGCGATCAACGCCCACGAGCCGTTCAAGGACACGGGCCTGCGCCGCACCTATCCCAACATCATCAGCCGCGAAGGCCAGCGCGGCATGGAGTACAACGCCTGGGGCAACCCCTCCAATCCGCCCGAGCATGAGGCCAACCTGGCGTTCACCCGCATGCTGGCCGGGCCTATGGACTTCACGCCGGGCATCTTCGGCATGAAGACCCGCAGCGCAGAGGGCGTGGCCACCACCTGGGCCAAGCAGCTGGCGCTGTATGTGGTGATCTACAGCCCGATCCAGATGGCGGCGGACCTGCTGGACAACTACGAGGCCAACCCCGAGCCGTTCCAGTTCATCAAGGACGTGCCGGTGGACTGGTCCGACAGCCGGACCCTGGACGCCGCGCTGGGCGACTATGTGGTGGTGGCGCGCAAGGAGCGGAACTCGGACGTCTGGGCGCTGGGGGCCATCACCGATGAGCATCCGCGCGTGCTGTCGGCGCCGCTGGGCTTCCTGGACGCCGGGCGTCGCTACCGCGCCGAGATCTACCGCGACGGGCCGGACGCCAACTACACCGACCGCCGCGAAAGCATCGTCATCGAGCAGCGCGAGGTCACCTCGGCCGACGTGCTGACGTTGGCGCTGGCGCCCGGCGGCGGCCAGGCCATCCGCTTTGTTCCGCTGGGCCGCAGCCGTCGCCGTTGACCGCGATCTCCGCTCCGTCATCCTGGCCGGTTCGGCCGGGATGACGGAGCGGAATGTCTGAGGGGAAGATCATGAGCAGCGCCACGCCCGAGCTGATCCACACCCACCGCCCGCGCCTGTCCGGCCTGGCGATCTGGAACATGTGCGTCGGCTTTTTCGGCATCCAGATCGGCTTCGGCCTGCAGAACGCCAACACCAGCCGCATCTTCCAGACGTTGGGCGCAGAGGTCGACAGCCTGGCCATCCTGTGGATCGCCGCGCCGCTGACGGGCCTGCTGGTCCAGCCGATCATCGGCCATTTCAGCGACCGCACCTGGACGCGGTTCGGACGTCGGCGGCCCTACTTCCTGGTCGGCGCCATCCTGACGACGCTGGCGCTGATCGCCATGCCGAACAGCCCCAGCCTGTGGTTCGCCGCCGCCATGCTGTGGATCATGGACGCCTCCATCAACATCACCATGGAGCCGTTCCGCGCCTTTGTGGGCGACAATCTGCCCGAGGAGCAGCGCACCACGGGCTATGCGATGCAGAGCTTCTTTATCGGCGCGGGCGCGGTGTTCGCGTCGATCCTGCCGTGGCTCTTGTCCAACGTCTTCGACGTGGCTTCGACCGCACCCGAAGGGGTGGTGCCCCTGTCGGTGCGGATCGCCTTCTATGTGGGTGCTGCGGGGCTGTTCGGGGCGGTGCTCTGGACCGTGCTGAGCACCCGCGAATACTCGCCCGAGCAGATCGCCGCCTTTGAGCGCGCGCGCGGGCTGAAGCCGGTCGCGCCGGGCGAGGAGCCGCCGGCCAAGTCGGTGCGGGGCTGGCTGACGACCGGCCTGGTCTGCGCGGTGCTGGGCGCGCTGGCGCTGGTGCTGATCGGCCTGCTGGACCTGGAGAAGGAGCTGCTGATCTTGGGCGGGTTCGCGCTCGGGTTCGGTCTGCTGCTGGTCGCGGTCGGCATGATGCAGCGGCGGCGCATCACCAATGCGGCGACCGAGATCGTCAACGACGTCTTCCGCATGCCCGCCACCATGCGCGGCCTGGCGGTGGTGCAGTTCTTCAGCTGGTTCGCCCTGTTCGCCATGTGGATCTACACCACCGCCGCGGTGACCAGCGTCCACTATGGCGCGACAGACACGACGTCCGCCGCCTACAACCAGGGGGCCGACTGGGTGGGCGTGCTGATGGGCGTCTACAACGGCGTCGCGGCGCTGGCGGCCTTCGCCCTGCCGGTGCTGGCCCGGCGGATCGGTCGCAAGGCGACCCACGCCCTGATGCTGCTGTTCGGCGCGGCCGGCCTGGCGGGAATCTTCCTGATCCGGGAGCCCGGCCTGCTGTGGCTGCCGATGGTGGGCGTCGGCTTCGCCTGGGCGTCCATCGTCTCCATGCCCTACGCCATCCTGTCGGGCGCGGTGCCGGACCGGAAAATGGGCGTCTACATGGGGGTGTTCAACATCTTCATCGTGGTGCCGCAGCTGCTGGCCGCGACCGTCCTGGGCCTGATCCTGCGCACGATGTTCGACGGCCAGGCGATCTACGCCCTTCTGCTGGGCGCGGCCTCCTTCGTGCTGGCGGCGATGAGCGCCCTGCGGGTCAAGGAGCACCGGGCGTGAATCGGCGCGCGCTGCTGGCCGCCGGCTTGGTCCTGCCCTTTGCGAGCGCGGTGCGCGCCGAGGCGCCGTCCGCCGGTCGGCTGGTGACGCACGCCAGCTTCAGCTCGGCCCATGTGCAGGCGCGGAACGTCTCGGTCTGGTTGCCGCCCGGCCATGAGGCGTCGGAGGCCCGGCATCCGGTGCTCTACATGCACGACGGCCAGAATCTGTTCGACGCCTCGACCGCGCCCTTCGGCGAGTGGGGCGTGGACGAGCATCTCCAGCGGCTGATCGCCACCGGCCAGGTGCGCGCCCCCATCGTGGTGGGTGTCTGGAACACCGACCTGCGCCTGCGTGAATACGTCCCCGCCGACCTGATCGCGGCCCTGCCCGACGACATGCGCGCCGACGTGCAGGCGGTCTATGGCGGCGAGCCGCTGTCGGACGGCTACATCCGTTTTCTGACCGAAGAGCTGAAGCCGTTCATCGACCGGACCTACCGCACCCTGCCGGACGCGTCGGACACGAGCATCGCCGGCTCCAGCATGGGCGGGCTGATCTCCATGTATGCGGTGATGAAGCGGCCGGACGTGTTCTCGTCCGCCGCCTGCCTGTCCACCCACTGGCCGCTGAAGGTCGAGGGGCTGGAGCCCGGCGCGGCGCTGGACGCCTGGCGCGAGCGGCTGGTGGACGCCTGGAGCGGCGTCATCGCCGCCGGTCTGCCGGCGCCGGGCGCGCACCGCATCTACTTCGACCGGGGCGACGAGACGCTGGATCGGTTCTACGCCGAGTTCCAGACACGCATGGACGACGTGTTCCGCGCCCGCGGCTATGGTCCCGACGACTTCCGCAGCCTGGTGTTCCCGGGCGCCCAGCACAATGAGGCGTCTTGGAACAGCCGCCTGGACGTGCCCCTGACCTTTCTGCTTTCGCCCAACCACCAAAAGGAGGCGCCGCGTGCGTGATCTGAAGACCCTTTGCCTCGTCACCGCCGCCGGCGTGGCGCTCGCCTCCGCCGCCTCGGCCCAGAGCATCGCGCCGGGCGCGCCGGGCGACGCCCCCACCTGGTCCACCGCCGCCAAGACCGGCGCGGGCGCGTCCTACGAAGCCTATGTCGACGGCCAGTATCGCGACGGCGGCCGCACCGGCGCCCTGTCCAAGGTTTGGTTTTCGGTGGCGGACGGCATGCTGACCGAGACCATGTACGGCCTAATCCACGAAGCGCAGATCAAGGCCCTGCGCTTCGCTGTCGCAACGCTGTCCGGCGTGGCGGTGGAAGGAACGGACACCTCGCATCGCACCGAATATCTGCATGTGGATGCGCAAGGGCGTCCGCTGTCGCCCGCCTACAAGGTCACCACGACGGACAAGGCCGGTCGGTTCGAGATCGAAAAGCGCATCTTCACCGACCCCGACCGCAACGCCCTGGTGCTGCGGGTCACGATCAAGGCGCTGAAGGGCGACGTCACGCCCTATCTGCTGCTGGAGCCGCACGTCGCCAACACGGGGATCGACGACCGGGGCGAGGCGACCAACACCGCCCTCTACGCCCATGAGGGCGACACCCATCTGGTCCTGCGTCCCAGCCAGGTGTTCACGCGCGCCAGCGTCGGCTTTGTCGGCGTCTCCGACGGCCTGACCGACCTCAGGGATGGGCGGCTGGACCGCGCCTACGCCTCGACAGGCGACACGGCCGGCAACATCATGCTGACGGGCGCCCTGCCGCGCGTGCGTCGCGGCCAGAGCCTCTCCCGCGACTTCGTGATCGGCTTCGGCGACAGCCGCCAGGCCGCCGAGGCCGCCGCCGACGGCGCCATGTCCACCGGCCTGGACGAGGTTCTGGCCCGCTACAACGGCGAAGGCGAGCGCGTGGGCTGGGAGGACTATCTGTCCACCCTGACCGAACTGCCGCGCATCGCGCAGCAGGCGACCGACGGCGGGAAGCTGGCCTACGCCTCGGCCCTGATGTTGAAGGTGCAGGAGGACCGCACCCACGCCGGCGCCTTGATCGCGTCGCTGTCGAACCCGTGGGGGGACACCGTGGACGCCTCCAAGCCGTCGACCGGCTACAAGGCCGTGTGGCCGCGCGACTTCTATCAGGTGGCTATGGCGATGGCGGCGCTGGGTGACCGCGAAACGCCGCTGGCCGCGTTCCACTACCTGCCGCAGGTGCAGGTCAGCGCCTCCACGCCCGGCAACACGGGCGCGACGGGCTGGTTCCTGCAGAAGACCGAGGTGGACGGCACCCTTGAATGGGCGGCGGTCCAGTTGGACCAGACCGCCATGCCGATCATGCTGGGCTATCGTCTGTGGAACCTGGGCTGGATGTCGGACGGCGACATGGCCGACATGTACCGCCGCATGATCAAGCCGGCCGCCGACTTCCTAGTGGACGGCGGCAAGATCGGCCTGTTGTGGAACGACGCTGAGATCCGCCCGCCCTTCACCCAGCAGGAGCGGTGGGAGGAGCAGCAAGGCTATTCGCCTTCCACCACCGCCGCCGTCATCGCCGGCCTGACCAGCGCGGCCGAGATGGCGCGCGAGGCGGGCGACCGCGCGGGCGCGGCGCGCTACCGCGAAACGGCCGACGCCTACGCCAAGGGCGTCGAAGGCTCGATGTTCACCACGCGCGGCGACTTCGGCGACGGCCGCTACTATGTCCGCATCACCCAGAACCAGGACCCGAACGACAAGGCGCCGATCGGTTCGTCGAACGGCCAGATCGCGCCGGCTGAGGACAGGGTCGTGGACGGCGGCTTCCTGGAGCTGGTCCGCTACGGCGTGCGCAAGGCCGATGACCCGTACATCGTCGCCACCCTGCCCGAGTACGACGACCAGTCACTGGAGCACCTTTACCGCGTCCGCTACGACTTCGGTCCCGAGGGTGACAAGACGCCGGGCTGGCGGCGCTACGGCGTGGACGGCTACGGCGAGGATGCGGTCACGGGCGCCAACTACGGCGTCGGCGGCCAGATGAGCCCGGGCCAGCGCGGCCGGGTGTGGCCCTTCTTCACCGGCGAACGCGGCCACTACGAGCTGGCGCGCGCCAGCGTGAACGGCACGCCCTCGCCCGCCGACATGGCCGCCATCCGCCAGACCTATGTGCGCGGCATGGAACGGTTCGCCAACGACGGTCTGATGCTGTCCGAACAGGTGTGGGACGGCGTCGGCAACCCGACCGAGAACAACTATGTCCTGGGCCAGAACAACGACTCGGCCACCCCGCTGGCCTGGACCCACGCCGAGTATCTGAAGCTCCTGCGGTCGCTGGCCGACGGCAAGGTGTGGGATCGCTACGAGCCGGTCGAGCGGCGCTACGCCCGCTAGAAAGGAAAAGAGGCCCGGCGAGCGATCGCCGGGCCTCTGTCTTTCAGAACAGCACCTTGATCGCGCCCACCACGCGATCGTCGCTGAGCGGCCCGTCCACATCGGTGTCGAAGTAACGTCCGTCCAGCAGCAGGTTCTCGGTGAGCGCGAAGGACACGCCCACATTCCAGGTCGTATAGTCGTCGTTCACGTCCAGCCACTGACGACCCACCGCGCCGGACACCGTCCACCTCTCGGCCGGGGTGAAGGCGGCGCTGACCTCGCCATAGGTCGCCTGCTCGTCCACGCCGAAGAAGTCCGGCGAATAGTAGACGGCCGCGCCGATCGTGGCGGGGCCGATGGCGCGGGACGCCGCGGCCTTGAACTCGATCAGGTTGTAGTCTGCGCCGTCCGGCTCATCGACATAGACATAGCCGATGACGCCGAAGTCGAGCGCATAGCCCGACGCCTCGGTGCGCCAGCCGCCGTAGATGTCGACTTCCGCATCCGTCTCGTCGCCGAAATCGACGCTGGAGGCCCAGGCGCCGGCGTAGAAGCCGCTGTCCCCGAACGTGGCGTCGATCCCGCCCTGGAGAGCCGGATCCTGATCGGTCTGGCTGACGCCCCGGAAGACGTAGTCGCTGACCACGCCGATGTTGAAGGCCACATCCACATCTGACGACTGGGCGGAGGCGGCGCCTGCCGAAGCGAGCGCCGCAGTCGAGGCAAGGGCGGCGAGGCACGCGCGAACGCACTGAATGCTCATTGTCGATCTCCTTGGGTTGGATAAGGGCGGCGGCGCGCAGCCGCGCCCGGTCCGGCCGATCGCGAGGATCGGCCGGTGATGATGTTCGATCCGGCGAGAGCCGTCAGATCGCTTCGAGCGCTTCCCCATGCAGTGAGGTGTCGAGGCCGGCGGCCTCCTCCTCTTCGCTGACGCGCAGGCCGGTGGTATATTTGCAGATCACCAGGATCAGCAGCGTGCCCAGCGCCGAATAGGCGATGGTCCAGGCCAGCCCCAGCGCCTGGGCGCCGATGTTGGCGCCCTCGGACAGGCTGTTGATGGCGGTGGTCGCGAATACCCCCGTCAGCAGCGCGCCGATCAGCCCGCCCGCGCCGTGAATGCCGAAGGCGTCCAGGCTGTCGTCATAGCGCAGCAGCTTCTTGATCCACACCGAGGCCGCATAGCAGACCGGCCCGGCGATCAGGCCGATGATCACCGCGCCCTTGGGGTCGACGAAGCCCGCAGCCGGCGTGATGGCGACCAGCCCTGAGACCACGCCCGACAGCATGCCGATCAGCGAGACCTTTTTCTTCTCGATGACCTCGACCAGCTTCCAGGTCAGGGCGCCGGCGGCGGCGGCGAGTACGGTGTTCAGCAGCGCCACGCCCATCAGCTCGTTGGCGGCGCCGGCCGAGCCTGCGTTGAAGCCGATCCAGCCGACCAGGAGCAGGGACGCGCCGATCATCGTCAGAACCGGATTGTGCGGGTTGATGGGGTCGACGCCATAGCCGCGGCGCCGGCCCAAAAACAGGGCGCAGACCAGGCCCGCCACGCCCGAGTTGACGTGAACCACCGCGCCGCCGGCGAAGTCCAGCACGCCCGCCCCGCCCAGGAAGCCCCCGCCCCAGACCCAGTGGCAGATGGGCGCATAGATGAACAGCGACCACAGGCCGGTGAACAGCAGCAGCCCCGAATACTTCATCCGCTCGGCGAAGGCCCCGGTGACCAGCGCCGGCGTTATGATGGCGAAGGTCATCTGGAACGAGATGAACAGGAACTCCGGGATGCCCGGCAGCAGGCTGTTGGCCGTCTGCAGGCTGACGCCGTTCAGGAACAGCATGTCCAGATTGCCGACATAGGGCTGCAGCGCGTCCACGCCGTTGGCGCCGAAGGCGATGCTGTAGCCGGCGATGAACCACACCAGCGACACCACGGCGAACACGCCCACCGACTGGGTGATGGTGGCGATGACGTTCTTGCGCCGCACCATGCCGCCGTAGAACAGCGCCAGACCGGGGAGGGTCATCAGCAGCACCAAGGCGGTGGAGACGCCGAGCCAGCCTGTGCCGGCGGCGTCGAGTTCAAGCGCGGCCTGGTGGCCGAGCAAGGCCGGCGCCGGCGGCG
>ERZ501011.357-NODE-357-length-12417-cov-7.475813_pt1 | contig 12417 bp, 16 predicted proteins | sample MGYA00248833_ERZ501011 | MGnify/ENA primary metagenome ERZ501011 (study PRJEB25958, sample SAMN03398530) | human skin metagenome | study: EMG produced TPA metagenomics assembly of the Human Skin Microbiome Metagenome (human skin metagenome) data set. | reverse complement strand
CTGCCTCGCGCCCACCGACCGCCCTGCGGGCGCTCTCTGACTCCATATGAAACATGCTACCGCACAACAGAATTAAAACCCATTGCCACACAACCGATTCCCTGCGGGAATCTGAGACCACCGCGACCGATACTCGCACATGCAACCAAAAGGCCGGCGGACGCCCGTCATGTCAGAGGATCGGCGGTTTGCTATCGTTACCGTCGCGTTGCTCTGTTGCCACACCCAACGAGAGAGTGGACGCTACACAGGGGAGGGAGGGGACCCCCACCATTGCACCCCTCCCTCCCCTTCTGCCTGTCGGTGTCTGGGAGTCTGGACCGGGCACCGTGGCAGGGGTAGCCGAGTTGGGCGCTCACCTGCCCCGCCACGGTGGCTGTCAGCGGCCCGCTAGACCCGGTCCCAATCGCTGACCGAGGTCGACGTCAGCGAGAACGCCCCCTCGCTCAGCTTCTCCCGGATCGCGTCATCGTCGATCCGTTGCTCCAGGTTGTAGGTGTCCTGCTCGTGTCGCGGGACATCAGACGCCAGCACCGACACCTGCACCGTCACGTCGACGGTGACAAAGACATCATCGACGCGGCCCTGCCAGCCATAGGCCTCACAGAACCGTTCGAACTGGCTGCACAGATCGTTGTCGTCGGCCCACTCCTGCGCCGCCTCGTTGCGTGCCCGGTCTTCCCTCGCCAGGGTCGACGCCTCTTCGCGGGCGGTGTCTCGGTCCAGCTCGGCGCGCCGCAACTCTTCCCGCAGACGCTCGACCTCGGCCTCGACCCGCCGCACATCCTCGGCGGGCACCCACGCCCCCGCGTCGGTGATCGGGTTCGGCAGATTCAACACGCCCTCACCGATCGACGGCCACACCTGCTCGGCAGCGTGCCCATTGAGTCTGGGGTTGACTTCCATTGTCGTCATGCGACTTTCCTTTCCATCTCCCCGGCAGACCGTGTGTCTCGTCCGGGTAAGTCATCGTTTCGTGCACTGGTATCGGTGATCGGCAGGACCGGGTACCAGTGCCCACACGGCGGCAGTACGGCGTCGCCCTGGTAGGCCTCGGCAGACCCGTCGAAACAGCAGTGCCCCGAATGCAGGAACGCCCCGGCCCGCCAGCACGCGCACGCCGTCGGCGCGGCCATCACCGCACCTCAACCGGAGCCGCAACGCCGCCCAGATCAGCGATCGCAGCCGCGACGTCGGGAGCCTCGACCTCGTGCGCGAACCACGCCGCTAGCCGCGCGGCCTGCTCGGCAGACAGCGACACGGTCTCGCCGTCCTCAGTCGACGACGCGAACACCACCGGACCCCAGATCACCGGCTGACCGCCCAACAGATCGTTGAGCACCGACGCCCAGGCGTTCACCGGCTGGGTGTAGGCAGCCTCATCACCGACCCACATATCGATCCCGGCGGGCAGGCGCACCACATCGACGTACCCGCCGACCCCGGCCTGCAACATGCTCAGCGTGTCGCCTCCCTCGGCGATCACCTGTGACACCGCGCCCTCGGTATCGATCCGCACACCCGACACATCAGCAGTAGCCATGACGGCCCCTCTCGGTTGAAGTCCGGCAGACCGTGTGTCTCGTCCGGAACTAACCCACACACTAGCGGCACCCACCGACAACAATCCAGCACCGCCACAACGCAATACACCGGGCAGACCTCATACCGGGGTCCGCCCGGTACCGCCCTCGGCGCCTGCCGATACGGCGCCGGCGCCGGCACCCCCGATCGGTTGGTGCCGGCGCCAGACCGATCGGGGGGTTACGCCGCGGCCGCGCCGGGTTCGGCGCCGGGGAGCCGGACTGGCATCAGCAGATGACGCACGCCGTCGAACTCGATGGTCATCGGCCGCGACGCCGGCGCGGTTGGCGACCACGTCAGCTCGACCTCACCCGGGGCGCACGCCAGCAGCGACGCCAGGTATTCCGGGTTGTAGCCGGCCACCACCCCCACCACGCGGTCGTCGACGTCGTGAGCGGCCACGTCGAAGGTCGTCGAGACCTGTCCGGTCTCGAGGTCGCCGGCCTCTACCCGCACCCCTGCGGCCGCGATCGTGACGCGCACCGAGAACACCGACAGCTTCTTGAGCCGGCGCGCGAGATCCGGCGCGGCGATCCGCGCCCGCATCCGGTCATCACCAGCACCCGGCAGCAGATTCCGCCACCGCGGGAACTGGCAATCCAGCGCCCGGACCACGACGTCACTGTCACCGCCGCTGACGCGTACGTTCCCGCCGTCGACGTACACACTCACCGCGCCCTCGCGCTTGGCCACCCGTGCCGCGGCCGCGGCGAGGACCTTCGCCGGCACCAACACCGGCGCCTCCAGCGTCACGGGGGCGGCCGTGGCCAACTCCGTTGCCGCCAGCCGGAACCTGTCGGTCGTCGCCATCGACACCACCCCGGCGTCGTCGGCGTCGATGTGCACACCGGTCAGCATCGGCAGCGTCACATCATCCCCGGCCGCCGGCGCCACCGCGCCCACCGCCGTGGCGAACACCGCGGTATCGGCCACCAGCACCGCCGTCCCGCCGACCGTGGGCATCACCGGCACATCCTCGGGCTTGGCGAACACCGCCACCGACGACCGCCCGTCCGGGCCGGCCACCACCAACCGGTCACCGTCGCGCTCGAGCTCCACCACCCCGCGCCCCGCAGCCTTGACCGCGGCGGCGAGTTCACCGAAGTCCACCGTGGTCGCTTCCAGACCACCGGAGACCTGCGCGCGCACCACCACCCCGGCGTCGTAGTTGTAGTGGGTCAGCGTGCCCACCCCGCCGAGCGCGGCGATCGTCACCGTCCGCAACGGCGCCAACACACCCCGGCGTGCCGACAAACCCGTCACCCGCTTCACATAGGCCAGATCCGCAGCCAACGAACGTCCATCCCACTGCGCAACAGTCATCACACTGTTCCTCTCGAATCAGTCCGGCAGACCGTGTGTCTCGTCCGGAACTAACCCACACACTAACCGCACCCACCGACAACAATCCAGCATCGCCACAACGCAATACACCGGGCCAGACCTCATACCGGGGTCCGCCCGGTACCGCCTCCTGTCGGCCTGCGACTTTGGGGGCGGCGACACTGTGTCGCCGCCCCCAAAGTCGGGGTCAAAGTCCCGCTATTCGATGGGCGGCCATCCGGCGGGGACCTGGGCGCGTAACGCCGAGTCGATCGCCGCGCGCACATCGCCGCGATCGGCCCAATACTCACCGTCGAGGTAGCGGAAGATGCGCCGTGGGCAGTTGCCGACAACCTCAAACATCACATCGTTGACCGCCTCCAGGTCGTTGTCGGCACCCAGATAGCAGCGCTCGCCGTCGGCCAACGCGAGGGTTTCGATCGCCGAGCACTCTTCGATGTCGACGTGGATCGCTACCCACCCGTTGCTGCACATCACCTCATACAGAGTGCGCAGCGCCGCCAACTCGGTATGGCGCTCAACGAGATTGCGCACCGTCAGATGCGAGGCCAGCGCCGCCCGCGCCCGCTCCCCTGCGTCGCTGAACACCACCGGACTCACCTGCTGCTGGTCGATGGTCACTGCGACTCACCTGCCCGCGTCACCTGGAAGCCCAGCGCGTCGGCGAGCATCACCATCAGTTCCTCACCCGACGGCAACGGATAATGACTCATCCTGTCGCGTACCGCCGTGCACACCGCATCGCCTTGCCCACACTGGCATTCGACGTTGGACGGGTAACTGTCACAGGTGGAGAACAAGCCATGACCGTCGAGAGTTAGCGGGTCAATCACCCACCGGTCCTGAGCAGGGTGGCGCATCAGGTACACCGACACCGCTTCCTCGATGTAGTGCGCGCCCGGATCATCACCGTCGCGGCGCACATACGCCAGATAGTCAGGCACGTCGCACCCCCTCAGCAGCGTCGCGCACCCGTTTGAGGTAGTCGACCTCATCCATCTCCAGGGCCGTCATCAGCCCTGTATCGCACGCCTCCGACGCCGCACTGATCTCCCCGGCCAACCGCCGATGATCGGCCAGCGCCTCATACAGGCCCAACCAGGCCCCGTCCTGGCCGTCGGCGTCGACCTCAGCGCTGTCGGTGGCCGCCAGATCGACGGCCTGCCAGAAGTCCACCGCGTCGGTTGTGGTCCCGGAGTCGGTGAACGTCGGCACCCAGTGCGGGGCGATGCGGACCAGATGCGCCGCGACCCATTCGATGGTGTCGCTGCTCCACTCGGCCTGACCGCCGAGGGCGGTCATCATCTGCGCGCACGCCAACTGCGCGGCGCGGGCCGGGATCTGATCCGCGATCTCGCCCACCGTCACCGCTGGCGGGTCGTCAGGGTCGGTGATCACCCCCAGAGCGCTACGCGCCTCTGAGGGAGCCTCGGGGAACGCCTCGGCCTCGCGCTCGTAGGCAACGACCTCGCCGCCGGTGCTCCCCTCCTCGATGTTGTGGCCGGTGGCGACGTCCTGCGCGCGATCGGCATCGGCGGCGCGGACGCGGTAGCGGGTCGTGGTCGTCTCGGTGACCTCGACCGTGAAGACCGGCGAGATGTCGGGGGCGCTCATGCGGCAGCCTCGCCGTCGGTGTCATCGGTGCTGGCGTAGACGCACGCGACCTCGACGCCGTGATGCTGTCCGCAGCACCCGGTGACCTCTAGGACCCTGACTGGGCGGCTGGTGTGTTTGCGGGCGTAGGTTTCGCCCTCATCCAGGGCATCGGCGCTGATCGCCTCGTAATGGGCTCCCATGTCGGTAACGCCGTCGACCTCCGGCAGCCCCGCCGCCTGCCACATCCGCGCATACAAACCGAACCCCTCGTGGCTCAGCGGCGCCCGCAGGCTCGCTTCCCGCAACCCCAAGCACACCTCCACCGCGGTGCCCAGACGGGTGTCCTGCTCCTGGCCCACCCGATCAAGCAGCTCCCGGGCATACGCGCGGTACACCGGTTCCACACTCAACCGCTCGGCCAACTCGACCGGCGGCCGGATTTATCTGTAGCTACTTGGTGGCTGTCTCACTCTGTAGCGGACGGTGTTCTGTGGTGGAGCAGTGTTCGTGTGCGTCAGTGTTATCTGAGCTGTAGCGAACGTTGGTTGGAGGGCGGTCAGTCGTTGCTGAGCTGTTCTTCCCAGTGGTTCCAGTCGTCTCCGTCGGGGTGGCTCTCGCCGCGGGCTGTGCGGTGGCGTGCGCGTTCCTGAGCGAACCGGGCTTCGACCCAGGGCGGCAGCACGGTGACTCCGTCGTAGAAGTCGTCCCGGATGTCGCTCTCGGTGGTGCCGTCGGGTAAGTCGCGATCGGTGCTCACTCCTATTGGACGCATCGGCTCGGCGATCGGTTCCCTTGTCTTCTCCTCGGCCCCGGTCGGAGCCGTCGAGTTTCGAGTGGTTGCGCTGCGGCGTGTCCGAACGTCAGGATCGTTACCCCCTCTGCAAGATAGACAGCAAGTTTGGTAACGACTTCTGGGGAGGCGTCATGGTGCGAATCGAGGGACTGCGTCCGAGGGCGCCGCGAACGCAAGCGCTGCGAATGCTGCGGCCGCACATGGTGCCGATCGCCGCGATCGCGCTCGCTGCGGATGAGGCGTGCACGCAGCTGTGCGAGGCGCTGTACCTGGATCCGGCGTCGCGCCGCCGGTACGACTCGAAGTCGCGGGGCCTGCTAACCGCGATGGTGTGGTCGGAGGGGCTGCGCGAATGGACCAACGAGGTGAACCCGCCGCAGGTGCGGCTGCACGAGCCACACAACTGGACCGAGCTGATCGTGCACGGCAACCTGCACGTGAAGGTGGAGCGGGACACTCCCTGGAGGCAGGTATCGCAGAGCGAACGCCAGCGCCTGCGCAAGCAGCAGTGCCAGGACTACACGCTGCCGTTCGACGTGGTCAGCACCGCCGAGTTCGCGGTGACCAACGTCGACCTCTCCGGAACGCTCAACGACGCGAACCGGATCACCGGGGTGCAGGCCCGCACCCGCCTCGGCGAGCGGTACCTGTGGGCGCCGCATGAGGTGGATATGGACGCGGCGCGGCGCATGCTGGTCTCCTGGCGTCGGCGCCGGGTGCCGTGGTTGATGACGTCCGATCGCGCGTTGGTGCTGGCTACGACGGACGCCACCCGTGAGGAAGCGGCTCGGCTGCGTGCCGAAAACGAGGATTTGCGGGATCGGCTCTTCCGCGCTGAAGCCGACATCGCCGTCCTGACTCGCCGCGCCGGCCTGGCCGCGGAGCGCAGCCGCTTCGATATCCCCACCAACCCGAACGCCGCCGAGGGCGCCGCAGCAGACGATTAGCGTCAGGCGCATCTGCGGGGCCGATCCCTCGGTGGGGCTGGTGTGACGGCAGAGATTACCGGTGTGCGGGGAATCATTGCGTGGTGTTCGGCACGTCAGCGTGATCCGTGTGGGTGGGAAGGTCTACGATTCTGGCTATGGGAACGGTGACAGATCTTGATTCGCGGGCATCGCGTTCGCCGCTGTCGACCGACCGCGGCGCGGTGGCCGCGACGCTGACCGCCACTCGTGAGCGCCGCGGACTGACCGCCAAGCAGGTCGCTGATGCCCTGGGTCGCTCTCCGAGTTACGTCTCGCGCGCTGAGAGCGGCGACGGATCAGTCAGCGGTGCTGACCTGACGTTGTGGGCGCAGGTGCTCGATGTGACCGAGGAGCTGCTGTGCACGGTGTTGCCGCAGGAACCGCCCGAGGGGGTGCACTTCCGCAGCCAAGCCGTCACCAAGCGATTGCAGGACAGGTTGATTCAGCACGCTAACTTCGCCGGCTGGATGCTCAATCGGCTCCATGAGGACACGCTCGCGACCGCGGTGCATCCGCGGTCGGTGCCGCAATTGGATGTGGACCTGCTCGACGAGGGCCCGGAGGAGGCCGCCCAGCTGGTGCGCAAGGCGTGGCGGCTGCATGGCCCGGTCTCCGATGTCGCGGGTCTGCTCGAGAGCGCCGGGATCATGATCTTGCCGATGCCCTCCGATGTGGACAAGGTCGACGCGATCAGCGTCCGCACCACCGGCCCGGTGACGGCGGTGATCCTGCTCAACCCCGACACTCCCGAGGACCGGCAGCGGCACACCCTCGCGCACGAGCTGGGGCACCTGGTGATGGATGAACTGTCCGGGGTGTCGTTGGGGCTCAAGGAGATCGAGAACCGGGCGGATCGGTTCGCAGCCGAGTTCCTCGCCCCCTACGGGTCGTTGCGAGACGAGCTGCGGGGAATCACGCCGGCCCGGATCGATGCCCTCGACGATCTGCGGCGCCGGTGGGGCGTGAGCCTATCCGCGCTGGTGCGCCGCGCGCACGTGCACGCCGACATCACCGAATCGCAGTACCGGTACTGGTTCCGCACCCTCAACGCCCGGAACCTGCTGCGGGACAAGCGGCGCTCGACGTACCCGGTCCGTCCGCAGGCGGCCGCCGAGTTCCTCACCTCGCTGCGCAGCAGCCGCTACGCCGTCGCCGACATCGCCGCGATCACCGCGACCCGACCGCGGGAACTGCAGGACGTGTTCGGTGACTCGTGGCCGTTCCCGCGGCTGCGTCCGCAGCTGAGTAGCGTCTAAACCGGCCCGGTTCCTGTGCGGACAGTCCGCCGGAAGTGGCGTTCGGCGCCGCTACCGCCCGACGCGGTGCGCTCAGCCGCGGCCACCCTGCGTGAACACCAAACCGAGCAGGACACTGCCGCCGGCGGCGAACTGCGTCGCCGCATCATCTGCGATGACGGCACGATCGCACTCGGCAGAATCAAGTTCACCCGCCGTCGAAAAGCACGCCGCACCTACGCATTCCTGATCTGGCGCGAACAGGGCCAGCGCCACGAGGTGATGCTCGGTGAGGCCGTCGCCCGGAGCTTCCCGGCCAATCTGCGCGCAGCCTGGCACCTGGTGCACGAACACCAGCTCCACACCCGCGAAGGACGGCGGGTCTGGCCGCAGAGCCGCCACCAGCTGCGCGCCCAGGCGATCGACCTCAGCGACGACCAAGGCTAGGACTTGCACGGCGTCTGTGCGAGGTGTCGCACCGGCCAGGGGTGGATAGGCCGAGTATCTAGGGCACAACCTCGGCAGGGTATCCGAGCTCGGCGATGGCGGTGACCACCTCATCGGTGGTGGTGCGCGTGGGGTCGAGGTCCACGGTTGTCAGTCCCTTCTTCCGGGATGTGGTGGAGGCAAGCACGCCGGGGAGATCTTCGAGGGTGTCGTCGATCAGCAGTGAGCAACTGCCGCAGTGCATTCCGGTGACACTGACAGTGATGGTCGTGGACATGACGCTGGGCCCCTTTCTGAGGTCGGTTCAGGTGATGGTGAGAGTGCCGGTGTACATGCCCATGCCGCAGACGTACGGGAGGGTGCCGGGGGTGAGGGCGCCGAGGTCGAAGCGGGTATCTCCGGTGGCGGCGATCGTCTTCTCCTCGCCCCGGCTGGGGAGGGTGAAGGTGCGCGTGCAGCCGGCGTCGCTGTCGGCCCGGAGGATCACGGTGGTGGGGACTCCCGCTTTGAGCTGGATGTTCTTCGGGCTGTACCCGCCGGATCGGGCGGTGATGACCACTTCTTGTTTGCCGTCGGTGACGGTGGCTGCTGCCGTGTCGGCTGCGGCGGTACCGAACCCGATGCTGGTGCCGATGCGGCTGGCGGCGAAAGGAGATCCAGCGAGCTCGAGCCCCCCGTTGAGGGTCAATAGGCCCATCGCGACGACGACAAGGCCGGTGGCCACCGCCAGGCGTGTGTTCCAGGCGGTGGCGGCCTTGCGTGCTGCGTACCCGAGGACAGCGAACAGTGGGCTGGTGCCGACGACGAAGACCGCCATGATCGCCGCTCCGTGGATGGCGGATCCGGAGGCGAGGGCGAGCGCCTCGACCGACAGGGTCACCCCGCACGGGATGAGGATGGTCGCGACGCCGAGCAGTGCGGGTGCGAACGCTTGGCGTGAGCGGGCCCGTCCCCGTACGAAGCTGGACCAGGAGGCGGGTGGCTCGATGACGATGGCGCGGAAGCCGGGGACGCCGAGCTGCGCGAGGCCGAAGGCGATGATGAGCAGGCCGGCGCCGATCTGCAGCCACATCCGTGCGCCCACCGACAGCTGCGCAATCGATCCCAGGGCGCCGAGGAGGGCGCCGAGGACGGTGTAGGCAAGTAGCTTTCCGGCGAGGAACCCCCCGACCGGGGTCAGATCCTCACCGAGTGTCGCAAGAACCGAGCGTTGGCCCCGCGGCTTCGGGCCGCGGACGGAAGGGTGGGGCGCGGCGGCTGGTACGGCAGCCGCCTGCGCGGGGGTGCGTTGCCGGGTGATCAGGCCGGTCAGCAGACCGCCTTGCACCGCGGCGCACGAGACGCCGCCAGCGAACAGGCCGGTGATCAGGACAGCGGTGAGGTTCACGATGTTGCCTCTCGAGAGGAGTCTGGGGCGGTCGGCATGGATTGCCGGCGGAGGTGACGGCGCAGGTTGCGGTCGTGGTGGGTCATGGGTTACGGCGGCCGGCGATCAGGAATCCGATGATCGCCCCGCCGAGTCCGATGAGTCCGCCGAGGCTCAGCAGCAGCAGGGCCGGTGCGAGGTAGCCGAGGTCGAGGTGGCTGACCGTGAGCGCGGCGACGATGAGGGCGAGGACTGCGAGGACGACCGCGACGAATCCCAGCAGCGCCCGCCGCCCGGCCGGGCGGGGGCTTCGCTGCGCCGCGGAGGTTTCCGCGGCGGGAATGGTGCTGCGGAATGTGCGCAGGCGAAGGCTGTTGGAGACGACGAAGACGCTGGAGAACGCCATTGCCGCGCCAGCGACGAGCGGGTTGAGCAGCCCGAGCGCGGCGAGCGGGATCGCAGCGATGTTGTAGGCGAACGCCCAGAACAGGTTCCCTTTGATGGTGCGCAGGGTGCGGCGGGCCAGTCGGATGGCATCGACCGCCGCACGCAGATCCCCGCGGACCAGGGTCAGGTCGCTGGCCTCGATCGCGGCGTCGGTGCCGGTGCCCATCGCCAGACCGAGATCGGCCTGGGCGAGGGCTGCGGCGTCGTTGACGCCATCACCGACCATGGCGACGACGGCCCCGTCGCGCTGCAGTGCGGTCACCACGTCGACCTTGTCCTTGGGGAGGACGTCGGCGATGACGTCGGTGACGCCGACCTCGGCAGCGACCGCCCGAGCGACCCGCTCGTTGTCGCCGGTCAACAGGATGGGCCGCAGGCCCAGGCCGCGGAGCCCGGCGATGGCATCGGCGGAGGTGGGTTTGACGGTATCGGCTATGACCAGGACCGCGTGGGCGTGGCCGTCCCAGGCGACGACGATGCAGGTGCGGCCCCCGGATTCCGCCGCCGCCTTGTGCACGCGGAGCTGGTGCGGCAGGTCAATGCCGAGTTCGGTGAGTAGTCCGGTGCGGCCGACGACAACAGCGCGCTCCTCGACGGTGCCGGTGACCCCGAGGCCTACCCGGTTCGTGAAGTCCTGCACTGCGGGCAGCTCGCCGCCGAGGCGGTCACGGGCGCCGGCGGCGACGGCGCGGGCGATGGGGTGTTCGGAGGCGTCCTCGAGCGCGCCGGCCATCCGCAGCGCCTCCCCGTCAGTGACTCCAGCTGCGGTGTGGATGGCGACCAGGCTCATCTTGCCCGTGGTGACGGTGCCGGTCTTGTCCAGCACGACGGTGTCGATGCGGCGGGTCGATTCGAGAACCTCGGGGCCTTTGATCAGGATGCCCAGCTGCGCGCCGCGGCCGGTGCCGACCAGCAGCGCGGTGGGTGTCGCCAGCCCGAGCCCGCACGGGCAGGCGATGATCAGGACGGCGACGGCGGCGCTGAACCCTGCGGCGGCGCCGTATCCGGCGCCCCACCAGAATCCGAGGGTGGCCAGAGCGAGCAGGATGACCACGGGCACGAACACCGCCGATACCCGGTCGGCGAGACGCTGGATCTCCGCCTTGCCGTTCTGGGCGTCCTCGACGAGCCGGGCCATCTGCGCGAGTTGGGTGTCGGTGCCGACGCGGGTGGCCCGCACCACCAGTCGGCCGCCGACGTTGACTGTGGCCCCGGCGACCAGGTCACCGGGCGCGACCTCGACCGGGACGGATTCTCCGGTCAGCATCGCCGCGTCGACCGCGGAGCTACCTTCGGTGATCTCGCCGTCGGTGGCGATCTTCTCACCGGGGCGCACCACGAACAGCTCCCCGACCACCAACTGGTCGGTGGGGATGCGTTCTTCGCGGCCGTTGCGTAGGACGGCGACGTCCTTCGCGCCGAGCTCGAGCAAGGTGCGCAGCGCCGCACCAGCACGGCGTTTGGCGCGGGCCTCGAAGAACCTGCCGGTCAGGATCGCCGCGGTCACTCCCGCGGCGACCTCGAGGTAGATATTGCCGGTGGCGCCGCCGCGGTCGATGACCAGACTGAAGCCGTGCCGCATGCCCTTGTCGCCGGCGGTGCCCAGGAACAGCGCGTACACCGACCAGGCGAACGCCGCACTGACCCCGACCGAGACCAAAGTGTCCATCGTCGCCGTGCCGTGCCGGGCATTACTGAACGCCGCGCGGTGAAACGGCCAAGCGCCCCACACCACGACCGGCGCTGCGAGGGTCAGCGAGAGCCACTGCCAGTAGTCGAACTGCAGCACGGGGATCATCGCGAGCGCGATGACCGGGACCGCGAGAGCGCCGCAGATCACGGCGCGCTGCCGCAGCCCCTGCGTGTGCTCATCACGACCTGGGTCATCGCCGCCCTCGGTGGTACTTTCGCCGTGGTTCGCGGGACGGACCGGTGCGGCGGTGTATCCGGCTGCTTCGATCACGCTGGTGATGTCGGCGGTCGGCATCGCCGCCGGGTGCTCGACGAGGGCCTTCTCGGTCGCGAAGTTGACCGTGGCGTGCACACCGTCGAGCTTGTTGAGTTTGCGTTCGATGGTCGCGGCGCACGACCCACAGGTCATTCCACCGATCACCAGCGTCAGCTGCTGCGAGTTGCCCGTGATCGGGTCGCCGTCGTGCAGGTCTGTGCTCATCGTTCGCTCTTGTCCTTCGCCGCCGATGTCGAGGTGTGCCCGCGGATAGGAGCCTGCGGCTCCGACCCGCGGCCGGTATCCGGGACCGCCGGATGCGGGTTCGCCGGCGCGGCGGGGCCGACCGATACGCCACCGCCTACCGTCGGCGCCACCACCACGAGCGGGGGCACCACCGCGGCGACAACTCCTGCGGCTGCCGAGGAGCTTGCAGGGCGCGGCGGACCGCCCGGAGCCGGATCGGGCATGCCGCCGGCAGGTCCGATCGGGGACGCGACTGCAGTCACCGGCGTGTTCTCCGCTGTGTCTGCGCCTGCCGCCGGTCGGGGCTCCGCTACTGGGGCCGGCGATGACCCTCCCGATGGCTGCCCCGATGGCGGTGCCGCCGGTAGTGGCGTCGGGACTGGGACTCCGGCTGGGCTCCGCAGCGCCGGCGTCCCAGCCGGTGAATGCCCGGCCGACGCGCC
>ERZ501011.355-NODE-355-length-12453-cov-4.147040_pt1 | contig 12453 bp, 9 predicted proteins | sample MGYA00248833_ERZ501011 | MGnify/ENA primary metagenome ERZ501011 (study PRJEB25958, sample SAMN03398530) | human skin metagenome | study: EMG produced TPA metagenomics assembly of the Human Skin Microbiome Metagenome (human skin metagenome) data set. | reverse complement strand
AAAGCGGACAATCTATACGTCAAAGTGTTGCCAAAAAAACTCGATGAAGAAGTGGCAGCGGCGATGGTCGTAGGCTTTAACGGGGTACTGACTAAATTAACGCAGCAACAAGCCGATTATATCGGTGTACCAGTTGAAGGTCCTTTCAAACCTGATAGCTATAAATACTGATAGCTATAAATACTAATAGCTATAACTACTATTTGTTAAAGGTTCAATCAAAGCCATGCCAATGGACATGGCTTTTTTTATGCAGTTTAACTCAATATTTATGCCAAAAAATTCAATTTTTTTACTGTTATACCCGTTATAATGGTGCTATTTTTTATCATTTTGGATACTTTCATGACCACCATGACAACGCCGTTTTCTTTTGAGTTTTTCCCCACCAAGACCGATGACGGTCAAACCAAATTATTGACAACCTTTGATGAATTAAATGCTTTAAAACCTCAATATTTTAGCGTCACGTATGGCGCAGGTGGGTCAACCCGTGAGCGCACCTTAGGCATTGTTAAGGCACTGAGTGAAAAAAGTGACACACCTATCACCCCGCATTTATCCTGTATTGGCGATGATAAAGCCAAAATTGGCGAGTTATTGGATTATTATAAATCGTTAGGCATTAATCGCTTGGTGGCGCTGCGCGGTGATTTGCCATCAGGTATGGTAGGTCTTGGCGAGCTGCCGTTTGCTGTCGATTTGGTTAAATACATACGTGAGCATAGCGGTGATTATTTTCGTATCAAAGTCGCTGCTTATCCAGAAATGCACCCGCAAGCCAAAAGCTTTGAGGCCGATATCCAAAACTTGCTCAATAAATACCACGCAGGCGCGACTGAAGCGATTACCCAGTTTTTCTACAACGCTGACAGCTATCTATATTTGCGTGATGCCCTTGCCAAAAAAGGGGTGACTCAAGATGAGTTCCCGATTATCGCAGGCATTATGCCCATCACCAATGCGTCAAATTTGATTCGATTTGCCGATGGCTGTGGGGCAGATATTCCACGTTTTATCCGTAAACAGCTTGCCGACTATGGCGATGACAAAAAAGCCATTCGTCAATTTGGGTTTGAAGTGATGGTCAATCTATGTGAGCGTTTGATTGCCGAAGGCGTGCCGTCAATGCATTTTTACAGCATGAACCAAGTCAGCCCAAATAAACAACTGATTGAAGCGCTCGGATTGGTTTAATTTGGGATAGACCTTACGGACTATCTGACTGACAGTAAACAAAAAATGGTAATGGTAATGGCGATGTTAAACTGTCTGTTCAACATCGTAAAATTGGGGCATCGCAAAATAACGCTTATCTTAAACAATTTATCTGGAACAGTTTATCTTGAGCGGTTACTGTTCGATAAAATTTTATAGTGCGATTGCCCTGATAGTCGGATGCTTACCTAATTATGCTTGCCTAGTTAAATGTCTTCATGCGTTAGGTTTGCGCCAGTATTTTAACTTTGAAGTGTGACCAATCCCCACATTAAAGCTGTTGGTAGGATCTAGCTTTCGATAAAAATTGGCTAATGCTGGCTTAGCAACATATAAATGACCCACATTGTGTTCTGCGGGATATTCTGCTCTACGCTCATCTAACAGCTGCCACATCTGATGTTCAATATCCAGTGGATTAGTGCCTTTTTTGACAATGTAATCTTGATGAAATACATGACAAAAAAAGTGCCCATAATATAATTTATGTAACATATGTTGTTCGAGATCTGCAGGGATTTTTTCTACCCATTCTCTATCGTTACGTCGTAACGCAATATCCAATGCCACAATATCCTCAACCTCTGCTCGGTGGGTATCACGATATCGTATCGCCGCCCCGGCAACAGCAAAACGGTGTAAGAAAGCTTTGCGACCTTCTTCCTCCGTACAGGCAAAATACGAGCCAGTAGAATGAACGGCAAAATACTCATTTAAAAACTGCTGTGTCTGTTCTGCGCTTTGCTCATCTACTCGTAGAATCAAATGATGCTCAAAACGCTGATGAAACGCTAGCATGCGCCGCGGTAAATGACTGGGTAAGAAAAAAGTGATAGCTTGTAAAATTTGATCAGTCAGACCCCGTATCTTGATTTTTTCCAACCAGCCGTCAATGCGATCTTTGAGGGCTAATGCTCTGGGTATATTCACCGTGCCAAAACGCTCAATAAACAAGAAAGTATCTTTGCCATACTTTGCGCCAATACTAAAGGCATCACGATGAATATATTCCCCAGCAATCGGCAAGCTGGGTAACGATGTCAGCAAATAACGACGTATCGCCGTTAAGTCATCATGGTCATTTGAGCCGATATAAAAAACCTTACTTTCAACTTTTTCAAAGGTATCGAGTCGTACCGCAAACACACAGACTTTACCCGCTGAACCCGATGCTTCATATAATCGTGTCGGATCGGCATTAAATCTAGCAGGGCTGTCTGCATCGACTTGTTTAACGTCATGGGCATAACGATTGTCTGATGCCAGCTGAGTGGTTTGCGTGGTTATCTGACTGGTTTTATAGTCTTGTTTTTGCAGTCTGGTGAGTATTTCTTCGGCCGTGTTGCCTAAATCAATGCCTAGATGATTAATCAATTCTAACTTACCCGATTCATTGACACGGGCATACAACGCCATTTCAGTATAAGCAGGTCCACGACGTACCAGTGCGCCACCTGAGTTGTTGCAGACCCCACCTAAAACTGAAGCCCCAATACATGATGACCCAATCACAGAATGCGGTTCACGATTATAAGGTTTTAAAGTACGCTCAAGATTATCCAAAGTTGCGCCAGGTAAACACACCACTTGTTTGCCATCTAAAATCACTTGGATACCTTGTAGGCGCCGAGTACTCATAATGATGACTGGACGATCGTAGTCATCCCCATAAGGAGTAGAGCCGCCTGTCAGTCCTGTATTGGCAGCTTGCATAATTACCACACAATCTGCCTCAATAATTGTTTGTAGCGCCTGCCACTGCTCAAGTAAAGTACCTGGACATACCACAGCCAACACTTTTCCCTCACCAAAACGTATGCCTTGTCGATAATGACGGGTATCTTGTTCATCGATGAGTACATAAGACTTCCCTACGATCTTCGTTAATTTATCGAGTGTCGGTTTATACTTTTTTAACATGATAAATATCCTTATTGATTAAATGAGTCATGAGGTTTTATTGGCGATTATATTGACTTGTTGATAGTTGAACCGGTCTGGTTTTATCAAAGATAGGATTGTGTTCGATAGTATGGCTGCGCATAGCGTTAACATGGTCAAGTGTGCGTCTACCATCGGTGGCTCGATTATAGATGCGGTTATCGCTGATTTGTGGTACTAGATTTTTTACTACGAGATTTTTTGCTATCAGATTTTGTGCTAGATGAGGCTTGGCATAGTGGCTAAGTGTGTAGCTTTCTTGGGTTACCCGTAAGTATTGGCAGTGGTATAAGCGAGTGATGGGTTTTTGTTTCATCCCTTTATGCTACTATATTTTAATCAATTTACGCAAAAATTTATGCGCTTTGTATCAGCGCTCAATGTAAAAGGAGACTATTGAAGTCCCCTTTTTTTTACTGTTGTGAGTATGTTTTAGTTTGATGTTACATTTACATGGCAGCTGCGAAGATTGCTACGACCTGTTCATGATTTGCCTTACGTGGGTTGGTGAGCATACAAGCATCGTTTTGGGCATTGGTTGCCATGATGGCAAGGTCTTCTTGTTTAACACCAAGTTCAGTAAGTCCCGTAGGAATACCTACCGATTGGGATAGCTCACGAATTGCATTGATGCCTGCCTTACCTGCTTCTGCTCGAGTCATGCCTTTGATGTCGATGCCCATAAATTGTGCAATATCTGCATAACGCTCAGGTGTTGAAATCAGGTTAAACTCACAGACGTGCGGTAACAAAATCGCATTACAGACACCATGTGGCAGATTGTAGAATCCACCTAACTGGTGCGCCATTGCATGTACATAGCCTAGCGAGGCATTATTAAACGCCATCCCTGCTAAGTATTGAGCATAGCTCATAGCCTCACGCGCTTCAATGTTTTCGCCATTCGCTACTGCTTGACGCAACCATTGTTGAATCATTCGAATGGCTTTTTCAGCACAAGCATCTGTAATCGGATTTGCAGCAGTCGATACATACGCCTCTACCGCATGGGTTAACGCATCCATACCTGTTGCCGCAGTTAAAGATGCAGGTTTAGCAGTCATCAGTCGAGGGTCATCAATAGCAATAAGAGGGGTACAACGCCAATCTACAATCGCCATTTTGACGTGGGTATCGGTATTGGTGATAATACAAAAACGTGTCATCTCTGATGCCGTGCCTGCCGTGGTATTGATAGCAATCAATGGCGTCATTGGCACTTTACTTTTATCAATACCTTCATAGTCACGGATATGACCACCGCCTGCCGTCACTAGACCAATCCCTTTTGCACAGTCATGTGACGAACCACCACCCAATGAGATGATAAAATCACAGCCGTTATCCTGATACGCTGTGACGCCATCGTGGACATTTTTGTCAGTTGGATTTGGCTCTGCGCCTGCAAATACGTAGCTATCAATACCTTGTTCGCTTAAATGTTTAATGATAATGTCTGGAACACCTGCTTTGTTCAGCCCTTGGTCAGTTACAATAAGCGCTTTTTTAGCACCTAGATCTTTGGCTTTTGAGCCCACTTCTTTGACACAGCCAGGTCCAAATAATGATACGCAGGGAATAAAAAAGCCACTGGTTTGATCGGAGATTTGCTTATAAGCCATGATTAAATTCCTTTTAATCTTTTATGTTAGGGGTCTATAGTAATTTTATTCGTACGCCTAGTTTTTTGTCATCATTACAACTAGATAAGATGTACTAATATATTTTTATAAAATATATTCTTATAAAATCACTATGACTTGATTCTAATTTAGTCATCCAATGCGCTCTACCTACTATTAACCTACCTTAGTCAAAAAATTATTCTAGTTGATGTATTTTGAAAAAATAAAGCACGTTACTTGCGCTAAGTCCCTCATGGTTTATGCTGTCAACCTTACAGCAACACACTGCATAGCTTCCATCACGCAGCCTGACAGCAAAACCTTGAATCTCTACTGACTCCAATACGAAGCTTTTTTGTATCCGTTTACACAACAAGTCATATTACTATCAAAATTGGTATTACCAATTTACAAAAAACCTTATAAATATCGCTGTTTTTTTGAAATTTAATTGAATTAGGGTGTAATATTCTTTATTATTTCACTAATTAAAGACACCTCGACTATTTTGGTAATACCAATTATTTCACGGAGGAAATAATGATGCAACATTGGCAACAAATTTATGATCCCATGGGTAATATTTGGCTTTCAAGTGCCATTGCCCTTATCCCAATTATCTTCTTTTTTCTAGCCTTGGCGGTATTTCGTTTAAAAGGTAGTGTCGCAGGCACCATTACCGTTATTTTGGCGTTGCTTGTTGCTTTATTTTTATATCAAATGCCGGTGACGTTAGCGTTATCATCCGCGATTTATGGATTCTTCTACGGGCTTTGGCCCATCGCCTGGATTATTATCGGTGCGGTGTTTTTATACAAAGTCACGGTAAAAACAGGGCAATTTGATATTATCCGCTCCAGTATTTTATCGCTGACCGAAGACCAACGCTTACAGATGTTATTGGTCGGGTTTGCCTTTGGTACTTTTTTGGAAGGCGCAGCAGGCTTTGGTGCACCCGTGGCTATCACGGCGGCGTTATTGGTAGGATTAGGGTTTAAGCCTTTATATGCGGCTGGACTTTGCCTCATCGTCAATACTGCCCCTGTTGCCTTTGGTGCGATGGGAATTCCAATCATTGTGGCAGGACAAGTATCTGGGGTAGAAACCCATGCCATCAGCCAAATGGTCGGCCGTCAGTTGCCTTTTATTGTGCCGATTGTATTAGTGTGGATTATGGCGATTATGGATGGGTGGCGCGGGGTTCGTGAAACCTTCCCAGCGATTGTGGTCGGTGGTGGGTCATTTGCTATTGCGCAGTTTTTGACCTCAAACTACATTGGACCTGAGTTGCCTGATATTACCGCTGCTATTGCCTCGTTAATTAGTTTGACGTTGCTATTTAAAGTGTGGCAGCCCAAGCATGTGTTCCGTTTTGAAAATCAAGTCGATGGCAAAAATCAGATGGGTGATACCACAAGCGTATCAGCACCGTTGCCAACCACCCATTACTCGCCCGCTCAAATCATCAAAGCTTGGATGCCGTTTGCCATTTTGACAGCGATGGTGTCGTTATGGAGTATTAAGCCGTTTAAAGATTTGTTTGTCAAAGGCAAAGATGGTCATCCTGATGGGGCGTTGGTCGATATGGTGATGAGTATCAATGTGCCGTATTTGCACAATGCAGTACAAAAATTACCCCCAGTCGTCACCAAAATTACCGACTATGCGGCCATTTATAAATTTGATTGGTTCTCGGCAACAGGTACTGCCATCGTGCTCGCGGCGATTATCTCCATCGTGATGCTAAAAATGCGTCCTAAAGAAGCGTTAGCGACGTTTGGCGAGACCGTTAAAGAACTACGCACCCCGATTTATTCTATTGGTATGGTGTTGGCATTTGCGTTTATCGCCAATTATTCGGGGTTGTCTGCTACATTAGCGTTAGCATTGGCACACACGGGCAAAGCTTTTACCTTCTTTTCACCATTTTTGGGTTGGTTAGGGGTATTTTTGACAGGCTCAGACACGTCAGCCAATGCGTTGTTTGCTGCCCTTCAAGCCACCACCGCTCGGCAAATTGGTGTGCCTGAGGTGTTGTTAGTGGCAGCAAATACCTCGGGTGGGGTGACTGGTAAAATGATTTCTCCGCAATCCATTGCCATTGCCTGTGCCGCCACAGGTTTGGTCGGTAAAGAGTCGGATTTGTTCAGATTTACCGTCAAACATAGTATTATTTTTACCATTATGATGGGCGTGCTCATCACGCTACAAGCGTATGTTCTGCCTTGGATGATTCCACACGGATAATGATGGGTAAGTTATGAAGGTTGCAACGCAGGTTATTGAACAATTAATTTCGCTAATAGACCGTGAAGGGCTAAAAAATGGCGATAGATTACCTGCCGAGCGCCATTTGTGTGAGCGACTAGGCGTATCTCGTACCGCACTGCGTGAAGCGATACAGCAGATGAATAGTGTCGGTATTACCGAAAGTCGTATTGGGTCGGGAACGTTTGTCAAAGATGTGCAAAAAATTAAACAGAACCAACCCCTTGTAGCGCTGTCTGATAATCTGATATTACAAACCCTAACCCCGCTATTGGATGCTGATCCACTGTATCGACTTGATGTGCAAGAAGCAAGAATTGTACTAGAAGGCGGTACAGCCTGGTACGCTGCCCAAAGAGCCAGCAAACAAGACATTGAAAAAATCCGCTTTTACTACGAGCAGTTAGCAAACAGTCAGGCGCATGGCGATACCGAACAAGCCGCTATTGCCGATGCCAATTTTCATTTAGCGATTGCTGAAGCTTCCCAAAATGCGGTATTGTTGCAGATGATGAAAAATGTTTTTCACCTACTGCGACATAACGTGGTATTAGCTCGGCGAAAAATTTACACCGAGCATTATGGCTTTGAAACCCTACATACGCAGCACATGGCAATGATGAATGCGATTATCGCGCGTGATAGTGAATTAGCTCGCAAAGCCGTGGGTGAGCATATTGAGTTTGTGATAAAACAGGTTGCCAAGATTGATGAGGCAACGGCTCGCAGACAGCGAGTTTCCCGATTGGCCACTGATGTTTTTTAATACAGATGCTTTTTAATACAGATGCCTGTTAATGCAGGCGCATTTTATAAACGTATTTTAGTGTAAACAGTTTTGAATGCACGTGGCTATTTCTACCATTAATAACATAGTTAAGATAGGGATATTATGATTATTTCTTCTGCCAATGATTACCGAGAAGCGGCTCGCCGCCGTTTACCCCCCTTTTTATTCCACTACATTGATGGTGGCGCGTATGCAGAATACACCCTAAAACGTAATGTTGAAGACTTATCAAGTATTGCCTTACGTCAGCGGGTCCTAAAAGACATGACGCAGCTTGATTTATCCACTGAGATTTTTGGTGAGCAGCTGTCTTTGCCTGTGGCGCTATCTCCAGTGGGTTTGACAGGTATGTATGCTCGCCGTGGTGAAGTCCAAGCAGCCATGGCTGCTGACAAAAAAGGCATTCCATTTACCATGTCAACGGTATCAGTCTGCCCTATCGAAGAAGTCACCCCAAAAATCAATCGCCCTATGTGGTTTCAGCTGTATGTGTTGCGTGACCGTAAGTTTATGCAAAATGTGCTAGAGCGTGCCAAAGCGGCAGGCTGCTCAACGCTGGTGTTTACCGTCGATATGCCTGTACCTGGGGCGAGATATCGCGATGCGCACTCTGGTATGAGTGGACCCAATGCCGCGATGCGTCGCTATCTACAAGCCTGCACCCATCCACACTGGGCAATGAACGTGGGATTGCTAGGAAGACCCCATGACTTGGGTAATGTTTCTAAATATCTTGGTAAAGCGATTGGTTTAGAAGATTATATCGGTTGGCTCGGTAATAACTTTGATCCCTCGATTTCTTGGAAAGACTTAGAATGGATTCGTGATTTTTGGGATGGCGCTATGGTCATCAAAGGTATTCTTGACCCACAAGACGCCAAAGATGCGGTACGTTTTGGCGCTGATGGTATCGTGGTTTCCAATCATGGTGGGCGTCAGCTTGATGGGGTGATGTCAACTGCCACTGCCCTACCCAAAATTGCCGATGCTGTTAAAGGTGATATCAAAATCTTGGTCGATTCGGGTATCCGTAATGGCTTAGATGTGGTGAGAATGTTGGCATTGGGGGCAGATTTATGTATGTTAGGACGTGCATTTATCTATGCGTTAGCCGCCGATGGTGAGGCCGGGGTGACCAATTTACTCAACTTGATAGACAAAGAAATGCGCGTGGCAATGACATTGACCAGTGCAAACCGAATTCAAGATATCAATCGAGACTGTTTAGTAGATTTTAGTACTTTGACTTGATAGGCTGACAGTGACTAGTTAACCTTAGCGTCTTTATGGGATTTTTTTATTTTGGTAGATGCTAAGATTTTATGGCTAAACTATAAGTTTTTTAAACTAAGTACGCCACTAAGTGCATTAAATTTATCAACTTCATGGCGCAATAACCGCTTATGATCAGTGGTTGATTGAGCGATGGTAAATGAATTTAATATTGATACTTTTTATTTTCGATAAAAAAACCGCTCTATGAGAGCGGTTTTTGTTGTTTATGACCTATCAAATTCTAGAAGAAGCCCATCGGTTTTTCAGAATAGCTGACCAGTAAATTTTTGGTATTTTGGTAATGCTCTAACATCATTTTGTGGTTTTCACGCCCGATGCCTGATTTCTTGTAACCACCAAATGCGGCATGGGCTGGATAAATGTGGTAACAGTTTGTCCATACTCGCCCAGCTTGAATAGCACGCCCTGCACGGTAAGCAGTATTGCCACTACGTGCCCACACGCCAGCACCTAAACCAAACATAGTATCATTGGCAATACGCATAGCATCATCAAAGTCTTTAAAGGTTGTCACAGACAGTACTGGGCCAAAAATCTCTTCTTGGAAGATTTTCATATCATTATTGCCTTTAAAAATCGTCGGCTCGATATAATAACCTTCACCCACCTCATGTCTTGCATTACCACCGGTTAAAAGCTCGGCGCCTTCTTGTTTACCTGTAGCAATACAGCCTAAGATTTTGTCTTGTTGTTCCTGAGAGGCTTGCGCACCAATCATCGTTTCCGTATCCAATGGATGACCTGTTTTAATACGTTTTACCCGTTCTACGGCTTTCGCCAAAAAGGCATCGGCGATACTTTCATGCACTAAGGCTCTCGAAGGACAGGTACATATTTCACCTTGATTGAGCGCAAACATAGTAAAACCTTCAAGCGCTTTTTCTAGGTAATCATCTTCTTTATCCATGACATCGGCAAAGAAAATATTGGGTGATTTACCGCCTAATTCTAAAGTAACTGGAATAATATTCTCTGTCGCATACTTCATAATAAGCTGACCGACAGGGGTTGAGCCAGTAAAGGCAATTTTTGAGATGCGTGGGCTTCTAGCTAAATGACTACCCACCTCTTCGCCATACCCATTCACGATATTTAAAATACCTGCTGGTAGCAAATCTTGAATCAATTCAACAAGCACCAATAAGCTTACAGGCGTCTGCTCGGCGGGTTTTAAGACGATGCAGTTACCCGCGGCTAGTGCAGGCGCGATTTTCCAGGTAGCCATTAAAATTGGAAAGTTCCAAGGAATGATTTGTCCAACCACACCTAAAGGCTCATGAAAGTGATAAGCGACCGTGTCATCATCAATGGGTGAAACACCGCCTTCTTGCGCGCGAATTGCACCCGCAAAGTAGCGAAAATGGTCAATGGCAAGTGGTATATCCGCAGCTAAAGTTTCACGGATGGGTTTACCGTTTTCCCATGTTTCAGCTACTGCCAATAACTCAATATTTTGCTCAAGGCGATCTGCGATTTTTAATAATAGATTAGAGCGCTCTGTGGGTGAAGCCGCATTCCACTTAGTTTTAGCGGCATGGGCGGCATCAAGTGCAAGTTCAATGTCTTCTGGACTTGATTTGGCGACTTTGGCGAAGGGCTTGCCGTTGACGGGTGAGATGTTATCAAAGTACTCACCTTTAACCGGCGCAACCCATTGGCCGCCAATAAAGTTGTCATACTTTTCTTTAAAATTGATTTTAGCACCGTCAGTATTAGGGTCAGCATAACGCATAATGACATTTCCTTTTGTCAGTTGGTAGATAAACTGCTTCGTGCAGTTGGGGGTTTACAAATTCATATTATTACAGAAACGGTAGGTAAAAGGTAGGTGTTTAATTATCCTTTACAATAAGGGATGGACACTATACTATTTAGGATAGCTTATTTTAAAAACCAAGGATTGGTTAGTGCATTAGGATATTTTAAAATATGAATAAAAATAGACTGTTAGAGCAAAGGCATCGGATTGATAAGAAGCGTTTTAACATTACCTTTACCGATAATAATGCAGATCTTATCCAACAAAGTATTGTCCAGTCATGGCACCGCTCAGACAATGCTAACATTCCAACTGAGCGCCAACAAGCACCCATTAACGCCACCAAAAGCGATCAATCGTATTATCTAAAAAAAGCCTTAGGCTATTGTCAAAATCAATTACAACATATCACCTTGCAATCCTCCATGGTGATGGCTGTGGCTGATATCGGTAGTACGATTATTTGGACGACTGCCAGTAAGTCTATGCAAAAAGCGGCAGAAGCGGTTAACTTTATTGAAGGTGGATGCTGGGGGGAAAGCCAAGTTGGCACAAATGCCCTTGCATTATCACTAAAAACGCAGCAATCAACTTGTGTTTTTTCCAATGAACACTATATGCCTTCGGTTCATGAATGGGTCTGTTACGCCACGCCTATTATTGAACCGCATACCAAGCAGGTCATTGGTGTCTTGGATTTATCGACCACTTGGCAGAATCACAACCATTTTGGCATATTTGCTGCCGAACGCTGTGCCAGTATTTTACAATCCGCTTTGAATGAGTGCCAAAGACACTATCTGTATATTCAAGGATTTAATGAACCCAGCGTCATATTCAATGGCAAAACCTTGCGGCTGACCCCTCGGCAAGTCGAGATATTGACAGTGTTAGCACTTTGTCCCCAAGGCATGAGCTTAGATGCCTTACACCAAGCGATCTATGGTGAGCGTAAAGTGTCACAAGGTACGCTAAAGACTGAAATGTCGCAGTTACGTGATACGCTTACTGGTTTATTGGGTTCTCGTCCGTACCGCTTATTAATGCCTATTGATGGTGATTTTTTGCGGGTTGAACAATCATTAAATGCAGGTTATTTAGAAGCCGCCCTCAAATTGTATACCGGTATATTTTTTAGCAAAACTGAAAGCCCTTTTTTATGCACTTGGCGCACCTGTTTAGAAGCTCGCTTGAGCCAAGCCATTTATCATTCAGATCAGGTTGACTTATTACTCATGCATTTGTCAAATTGCCCCGATGCTAGCGATGCCATAGAAAGGTTGATTGAGTTAATGCCAGATAACCTCTCGATTCACCAACATTTAGAGGTGCTATCAAATCGGTAACCATGAATTTTTGCTTAACCATCAATTTCTCCCTAATCATGCACTTTTCGTTGAAAAAGCCGTTGCAAGGCTTTTTCGATATGGCTGATACCTTCACCAACCCATTGGTTGTGTTTTATTCTTGACTTCCCGCTTTACTACCATGTCTTTTTCCTGTGCCTGCAAGCATTTCTAAAATACCATCGACCTATCAAAATAAAAGCATAGCAT
>ERZ501011.354-NODE-354-length-12464-cov-7.848658_pt1 | contig 12464 bp, 9 predicted proteins | sample MGYA00248833_ERZ501011 | MGnify/ENA primary metagenome ERZ501011 (study PRJEB25958, sample SAMN03398530) | human skin metagenome | study: EMG produced TPA metagenomics assembly of the Human Skin Microbiome Metagenome (human skin metagenome) data set. | reverse complement strand
GCTTGATGGCCTCGGAGGTGCGGCCCTTGGCCCGTGCCTCAAGAAAGCGGACCAGCAGGATCAGCGCCACGATGACGGCGGCCGCCTCGTAGTACACGTTCACCGTGCCGGCCGGCAGCAGACTGGGCGCGAATGTGGCGACCATCGAATAGCCGAAGGCTGCGGCCGTGCCGACCGCGACCAGCGAGTTCATGTCGGGACCCAGGCGGAACAGCGCCGGGAAGCCCTTCTCGTAGAAGCGCCAGCCCGGAATGGCGAGCACCAGCAGGGTCAGCACGAACTGCAGATACCAACTCTGCTGGATGCCGATGGTGGAAGCCACCCACTCATGCATGCCGGGAATCATGTGCGAGCCCATTTCGAGCACGAACACAGGCAGCGCCAGCACGGCGGCCAGGGCCAGAACCCCGGCGGAGAGGCAGACGACGACGGCGCGGGGGGACAGGTCCAAGCGGCCGATGGCCGCCATCTGGCCGGGGATGGCCCCGGCGCTGCGTGAAGAGCCGCCGCGCGCCGACCCCCTCCCCCCGGAAGAGGCGCCGCGCGGGGAGCCCTGAACACCTTGTCGCCGACCGCCGCGAACTACCGCGGGCATGAGGCGTCCTCCACCATCCAACGCACCAGATCTTCGTAACTCATGCCCACATGGGCGGCCTGCTCGGGCACGAGCGAGGTCGAGGTCATGCCGGGCTGGGTGTTGACCTCCAGAAGAACGAGATCGTCGTTAACATCGTCATAACGGAAGTCGGATCGCGACACGCCGCGACACCCCATGGCGGCGTGCGCCCGTTCGGCTTCGCGCAGCGCCGCCTCGAACACATGGGCGGGCAGCGCCGCCGGCAGGACGTGGACCGAGCCGCCGGGCGTGTATTTGGCTTCGTAGTCGTAGAAACCCTTGGTCGGGGTGATGTCGGTCACGGTCAGGGCGCGCGGGCCCGTGGCCTCGCCCAGCACGGCCACGCACAGCTCCTTGCCGGCGATATAGGGTTCGACCACAACCTGCTCGCCGTAGGTCCAGCCGTCGGCGCCCACGGCCGCGACCGGCGACTCGTCGGCGGAGCGGACCAGATAGACCCCTACGGAGGAGCCTTCGGCGTTCGGCTTGATGACGTAAGGCGGCGTGATGACGTGACCGCGCGCGACCTCGCGCCGGTCGAACAGGCCCCCGCCCGGCACCCGCACGCCGGCGGCGCGCAGCACGGACTTGGACTTCTCCTTGTCCATGGCCAGGGCCGAGGCCAGCACGCCGGAGTGGGTGTAGGGGATGCGCAGCGTCTCCAGCACGCCCTGGACGCAGCCGTCCTCGCCCCAGGCGCCGTGCAGGCAGTTGAGCACCACGTCCGGACGGATCAGACCGCCAAGCACGTTGGCGAGATCTCGGCCGGCGTCGATGCGCGACACGCGCGCGCCCTGCGCCTCCAGCGCCCGTGCGCAGCCCTCGCCCGAGTTCAGCGACACCTCGCGCTCGGCCGAGAGGCCGCCCATCAGGACGGCGACATGCAGGTCGGAAAGAGGGCGGTTCATGCGCGGCTCCGGGAAGCCCACCTCCATGCCGCCGACGCGGTTAACAGCCCGTCAACCAAAGGGGCGACGATTGCGCAGGTTCGTCCCTTGGCTGAGCCGGGATAGCGGTGGCGGCGGGATGAAGGCGGCGTGCTTTCAACCGTTAGCCCAAGCTCTATCTCGGGCAGGACTGTCCGCCTGTCGGCCGAACGCCGACGCCAGCAGCCGACCCGTTGCGGACGGTCGCTCACTAGACGATGGTGAAATCCGAGATGGAACTTCATCAAACCCCCTTCATCGCCTTAACGATGAGCGCCCTTATCGTTCACGTCGTGAGCGGCATCGTCGCAGTTTCGACGGGGCGAAGCTGGATGCGCGAGTTGTCCAGACTCGCTCAGACCGTCCGGTTACTCAGTGTTCGACGGCGAGAGGTTCTTTCGCCGCTGTCGTTGAAGATGGTGGTCGTATCCCGAACAGCCTTGACCATAGCGGTGTTTTCGCTTGGACTAGACTTGGTCATCAACGCTTAGCGAGCAGCAAAACCATGTCCGCTTCCACGCCGAGGCGTAGTTCGGGTCACGACCTTTAGCGGACATTGTAATTGTGGACCCGCACCGTAAAGTGAGCTTGATGACGGAGGGTTCATTGCACAAGCTCGTCTCGTCAGTCGTTCTGCTCCTAGGTCTTGCATCGTCCGCCGCCGCTCAGAGTGTCCCGGAGGGGGTGCACCGCCTCGCCGACGGTCCATCGGCGATGTGCGGGATTGTCGGGATGAACGCTACCGAACTCGTAGAAACCGCGCGGCAGTCGCCAGACCTGAGGCCGGTGACCATCTCCTCTGACCGGTTCGAACTGTTCGAAGGGGGCGATCCTGTCAGATTTCAGCTGGTAGCTACGCTACCTGCTGAGCCGGCGTTTCCGGCGGTTTCTTGCCGTGAGCTATACGAGACGGGAGGGGCGCTTCGGATGAAGCGATCCATGCGATGCGACGCCGATCGCGCCGACTGCGATGCACTCTTCCAAGAGTTCCAGGCACTAGACGCCGAGTTCAAGAGATTGATGCAAGGCGAAGGTCGCTGATGAGTGTTGCCGCCAATCTCGGCGGCCCGGAAAAGGTGTTTTAGCTTCACCATGGCATTCGCGCGCACAAGCCTGATGGCGTTTAGCTTGCTGCTCACTTCTTGCTCCGGGGTCGAAGCTGAAGGTGAGCTGCGTCACTTCGCAGGAGTCTGGCTGTACGAGTTGGAGGGTTCGACCTTCATTGAAGGTGCAACTGACATACCTTCAGAGCGCCCACCCTATGACGAAACCGACTGGCTGGATTGGTTAGAAGAACCACGGCTAGAAGCTCTCATAGAGGATCATGTTGGCGATCCAGACTGTCATGAAGTGCAGCCGTTCCTGATCACGTTTATTGGTCGCCGGACGCGCAATCCAGATCGCGGTGCGGGTCATATGGCGCTGTGGCGTTCTGAGGTCACGATCGACAGAACAATCTCGGCCAAGAGGCTCAGCCCGTCATTCTGCTATGACGGCTAACCAGCCTTAGCTGACTTCAGAGACGTCTGCTTCGCGACGTCAGCCGCTGCGCCCCAACCGCCTGATCTCCCAATCCAGCTGCACACCGGTCTTCGCCAGCACATCCGCGCGGACGGCTTCGCCCAGGCCTTCGATGTCGGCCGCGGTGGCGTCGCCGGGGTTGATCATGAAGTTGGAGTGCAGTTCGCTGAACTTGGCGCCGCCGCCGGTCTCGGCGTGCAGCCGGCCGCGCCAGCCGGCGTCGTCCACCAGCTTCCATGAGGAATGGCCGGGCGGGTTCTTGAAGGTTGAGCCGCCGGTCTTCTCGCGGATCGGCTGGGTGGTCTCGCGGCGGGCGGTGATCTCGTCGATGCGCGCCTGGACGGCGGCGGGATCGTCGTGGGCGCCGCGGTAGGTCGCCTCGATCCAGATGATGTCGGCCGGCGCCTGCGAGTGACGATAGGCATAGCCGAAATCGGCCAGCGCATAGTCCACCCGCTCGCCGCCGCGCGTCAGGCCCCAGGCGGAGACCAGCACGTCCTTGGTCTCCGAGCCGTAGCAGCCCGCGTTCATGGTCAGGGCGCCGCCGACCGTGCCGGGGATGCCGGCGTAGAACTCCAGCCCCGCGATGCCCGCCTTGGCCGAAGCGCGGGCGACCATGGCGTCCAGCGCGCCGGCGCCGGCGGTCACCGTCTGAGCCCCGGTGGAAACGCTGGCGAACGGCCGACCCGCCAGCCGGATCACCACGCCCTCGACCCCGCCGTCGCGCACGATGACGTTGGAGCCGACGCCCAGCACCGTCACCGGAACGCCGGGGTCCAGCGCCTTCAGAAAGGCGGCGAGATCGTCCGCGTCGGCGGGTATGAACAGCGCCTCGGCCGCGCCGCCGACCCGGAACCAGGTAAAGGGCGCCAGCGGCTCGTCCCGCAGCAGCTTGCCGCGCACGGGGGGCAGGTCGATCACGACAGCGCCTCCAGTTGCGCCGGCAGGGCGTAGGCCCAGGCGGTGATGTCGCCGGCGCCCAGCAGCACCACCAGATCGCCGGACTTGGCCTCTTCGCGGATAAGGCGCGGCAGGACGGCTGCGTTCTCCAGCGCCTGGACGTGGCGATGGCCGTAGCGGCGCACGCCGTCGACAAGCGCGTGCTTGTCCACGCCCGCGATGGGAGCCTCGCCCGCCGGATAGACGTCGGCGACGATCACGCTGTCGGCGTCGGAGAAGCTGGTGGAGAACTCTTCCAGCAGGTCGCGCAAGCGGGTGTAGCGGTGCGGCTGGACCACGGCGATGACGCGCCCGCCGTCGCTGGTCTGGGTGACCTGTCGCGCGGCCTTGAGCACGGCGGCGATCTCCACCGGATGGTGGCCGTAGTCGTCGACGATGCGCACGCCGTCGACCACGCCGGTGGTGGTGAAGCGCCGCTTGACCCCGCCAAAGGAGGCCAGGCCCGCCTTGATCGCCTCGTCCGCCACGTCCAGCTCGCGCGCCACGGCGATGGCGGCCAGGGCGTTGGAGACGTTGTGCCAGCCGGCCATGGGCAGATGCAGCCCCTCGATCCGGGTGGTTTCGCCGTTCTGGATCACCACGTCGAAGCGGCAGCCGTCGGCGGCCATGTCGCAGTTCTCGGCCCGCACCATGGCCTGGGGATTGAGGCCGTAGGTAACCAGGCGCCGGTTATCGACGCCGGCCACCAGCTTCTGCACCTCCGGGTGGTCCAGGCAGACGGCCGCGAAGCCGTAGAAGGGGATGTTCTCGACGAAATCCACAAAGGCCTGCCGCACCCGGTCGAAGTCGCCGTAGTGATCCAAGTGCTCGGGATCGATGTTGGTGACGATGGCGACCGTGGACTTCAGGCGCAGGAAGCTGCCGTCCGATTCGTCGGCCTCGACCACGATCCAGTCGCCGTCGCCGACCTTGGCGTTGGTGCCGTAGGCGTTGATGATGCCGCCGTTCACCACCGTGGGATCCAGCCCGCCCGCGTCCAGCAGAGCCGCGACCATGGAGGTGGTGGTGGTCTTGCCGTGCGTGCCGCCGACCGCCACCGAGAACTGCAGCCGCATCAGCTCGGCCAGCATCTCGGCGCGACGAACCAGGGGGATGCGTCGCGCCCGCGCGGCCTTCATCTCCGGATTGTCCGCCTTGACGGCGGTGGAATAGACCACAGCCGAAACCTCTTCGCCCAGATGCGCGGCGTCGTGGCCGATGAAGATGCGCGCGCCCAGCCGCTCCAGCCGCTCGGTGTTGGCGCTGCTCTTGGCGTCCGAGCCCTGAACCGAATAGCCGATCTTGAGCATGATTTCGGCGATGCCGCTCATGCCGATCCCGCCGATGCCGATGAAGTGGACCGGACCGAGGTCGAACGGAATGGGACGAAGGCGCGCGATCATCGTCGCGCCTTAGCAAGGCTTTACAGTGATTGCACGATCTCAGATGCGGCGGCCGGCGGGCGGCGCATCGGCGGCGGTAAACGACGGCGTTGTCACCTGCGTGACCTGCGCGGCGAAGCGCGCGACCGCCTCCACATAGACTTCGTTGCGCTCTACCGGACCCATGTGACCCGCCTCCGGGATGCGGACCAGGTTTGCGCGCGGGATGGCCTGGGCGATGAACTCGCCCGCGTGATCCTTGGTCACCACGTCGCGGCCGCCGACGAGCACCAGCGTGGGAACGGGGATGCCCGGCAGGCTGTCGGTCACCGACCAGCGGATCATGGCCAGGTTGCCATGAGCCTGCACGGCCGGAGACGTCAGGGTCGGCAGGCGAGCGGTCAGGTCCAGCTGCGCGCGCGTCGGCCAGGCGCCGAAGCCGGCGATCCGCATGGCCAGATGGGTCGAGCCGCTGAGATAGCTTTGCCAGTTCATCAGCCAGACAAGCGGCGACAGGATGATGTCCAGCCGCATCATCAGCTCGATCAGCGGTCGCAGCGCAGTCACCAGACCGCTCATGATCATGGTGCGCAGGGGATTGTGGTGGGTGGTGTTCTCCAGCACCACGCCGGCCACCCGCCCGTTCAGCATCTCGGGATGCCGGGCGCAAAAGGTCTGGGTCGTCATGCCGCCGATGCTGTGACCGACCACCACGATCGGCCGATCCTCGGGCAGGCGGTCGATCACCGCCTTCAGGTCGTCGGCGAAACCTTCGATCGACCATCCCCGCGTGGGCCGCGTGGAGAGGCCCGCGCCCGGCAGATCCCAGGCGGCGACGCCAAACCGGTCGGACAGAGAGGCGCGGGCGTCGGCCCAGATACGCGAGGACATGCCCCAGCCGTGCGTCAGCAGCAGGATCGGACCGTCCGCCTGTCCCTCGACCTCGAGCCGCAGGCGCGATCCGTCCGCGCCGTCGATCATGACGCCGTCGCGCCGCTTGTCCGACGCCATGCCGCCGCCGCGCCCCAGAAGCAGCAGGATCAGGAACCGACCAAGGAAAGAGAAGGCGAGCAGCCCCAGCCCCCAGTATAACCGGTCGTCCGACGGATCGGCGAAGCCCAGCGCCTCCGCCTCCTGCTCGCGGTCCCACCAGCTCCAGATCAGCCAGCCGGAAAGACCCAGGATGGCTAGCGAGACCAGGGCGAACAGACGCTGGAGAAGAGCAAAGAGGATCATCGGAACGCCTGACAGGAGTGTTCGGGGCTAACCGCTGCCCCGCGCCGCCGTTCCGCACCGCCGGAAATAACCCCGCCTTAACCGTAAGGATTCACCATCCCGGCATCTGAGTTACGGGGCCGCCTTCCATGTCCGAGTTGAACACCGACGTCATCCATCGGGGCGACTGCATCGAGGTGCTGCGCGCCCTGCCCGACGCCTCGGTCGACATGGTGTTCGCCGATCCGCCGTATAATCTGCAGCTGGGCGGCGACCTGCTGCGTCCGGACAATTCCAAGGTCGATGCGGTGGACGATGATTGGGACAAGTTCGGGTCGTTTGCGGAATACGACGCCTTCACCCGGGCCTGGATGGCCGAATGCCGCCGCGTGCTGAAGCCCGATGGCTCCATCTGGGTGATCGGCAGCTACCACAATGTGTTCCGGCTGGGCTCGGCGATCCAGGACCTGGGGTTCTGGGTGCTGAACGACATCGTGTGGCGCAAGTCCAACCCCATGCCGAACTTCAAGGGTACGCGCTTCACCAATGCCCACGAGACGCTGATCTGGGCGGCGCGAAGCCGGGACCAGAAGCGCTACACCTTCAACTACGACGCCCTGAAGGCCTTCAACGAAGACGTGCAGATGCGCTCGGACTGGACCTTTCCGCTGTGCACCGGCGAGGAGCGGATCAAGGACGCCGAAGGTCGAAAGGCGCATCCGACCCAGAAGCCCGAGGCGCTGCTGCACCGCGTGCTGCTCAGCGCCACCCGGCCCGGCGACGTGGTGCTGGACCCCTTCTTCGGCACGGGCACGACCGGCGCGGCTGCCAAGCGGCTGGGCCGGCGCTACATCGGCATCGAGCGTGACCAGACCTACGCCCAGGTGGCCGAGACCCGCATCGCCTCGGTGATCCCGGCCCTTGCCGAAGACCTGCAGGTGATGGGCTCCAAGCGCCACGAGCCCAAGGTGCCGTTCGGCGCCCTGGTGGAGGCGGGCCTCTTGCAGCCCGGCGACCGCTTGTACTGCCCCAAAGGCCAGCGCGAGGCGCGGGTCCGCGCCGACGGCTCGCTGATCTCGGGCGACCTGACCGGCTCGATCCACAAGCTGGGCGCCCTGCTGGAGAACGCCCCCGCCTGCAACGGCTGGACCTACTGGCGCTTCAAGTCCGACCAGGGCTTCAAGTCTATCGACGCGCTGCGGGCCGAGGTGCGGGCGGGCATGCAGTAGGCTTCCCTTACGGCAGCTTTCTAGCAGCTTGGCAGGGAACCTTGCCGGGCTGAAGACATTCATGCTCACGGCCGCGCTTGGGCGGGTCGGAGCACACACATCATGAAGATCGCGCAGGTCACCCCGCTGTACGAGGCCGTGCCTCCGAAGCTGTATGGCGGCACCGAGCGTGTGGTGGCGCACCTGACGGACGCCCTGGTCGATCTCGGGCACGACGTGACGCTTTTCGCCAGCGCCGACGCCGAGACCAAGGCCCGTCTCGTGCCCGTGCGCGATCAGGCCATCCGCCTGGATCCCGCGCCGCTGAAGTCGGACCTGGCCGCGCACATGACCATGCTGGCCGAGGTGCTGGACCGCGCCGACGAGTTCGACGTGATCCACTTCCACACCGACATGATCCACTTCCCCTTCTTCCGGAAGTGCGCCGACAAGACCCTGACCACCCTGCACGGCCGGCTGGACATGAAGGACCTGCCGGAGGTGTATCGCCGCTGGAGCGACTTCGGCCTGGTGTCGATCTCCGATGATCAACGCAAGCCCCTGTCCTTCGCCAACTGGACCGCCACGGTTCACCACGGCATGCCGGGCGACCAGTACCGGTTCAGCCCCAAGTCGGAGGGCTACCTCGCCTTTCTCGGCCGCATCTCGCCGGAGAAGCGGCCCGACCGCGCCATCGAGATCGCCACCAAGCTGGGCAAGCCGCTGAAGATGGCCGCCAAGATCGACGCGGCCGACAAGCGCTATTGGGAAGAGACCATCCGGCCGCTGGTCGAGGGCAATCCGTTGGTGGAATTCATCGGCGAGATCGGCGACCACCAGAAGTCGGACTTCCTGGGCGGGGCCGAGGCGCTGCTGTTCCCCATCGACTGGCCCGAGCCCTTCGGCCTGGTGATGATCGAGGCCATGGCGTGCGGCACGCCGGTTGTGGCCTTCCGTTGCGGCTCGACGCCTGAGATCATCGAGGACGGCGCGACCGGCTTCCTGGTCGACACCATGGAGCAGGCGATCGCCGCCGCGGGCCGCGCGCACCTGCTGGACCGCGAGGCGATTCGGGCCCGCTTCGACCTGCGCTTCTCGTCGGTCGCCATGGCCCGTCGCTATGTCGAGGTTTACGGCGACCTGATCGCGGCGCGTCGGCCGAACCTGGGCGCGGGGCTGAAGCTCGGCCTCAACGACGACGTGTCCAAGCTGCGCCGCATCGGCGAAGACCGCTCCTTCGCCGTCTCGGCCTGAATGGCGTCCTGAGCATTTCGCAGGCGGCGGGGTGAACCCTCGCCGCCTGTTTTCATTAGATTCCCCAAGACGATCCCGAAGGCGGCGAACCGGCGCCGCATTCGCATAGGACGTTCCAACGGCCTCGAACTCTCAAGGAGACCTCATGGACGACGCCTATACGACCCAGATGGCCGCCGCCGAATCCGCCGAAAGTTCCGGCCTGGCCGAACTGATGGCGCTGAAGGAAGGCGACGCCTTTCTGGTCGCCGATCACTGGGGCGACCTGAAGGGCGGGGCGGACGGCCTGTTCGCCGGCGACACCCGCATGCTGTCGCGCTGGATCATGACGGTGGGTCTGGCGCGTCCGTCCAAGCTGAGTTCGGGCGTCTCTCAGGACAACGTCTTCTTCTCGTGCCACACCACCAACCGCCCGCTGCCGCCGATGGGCGGACGCTCGGCGCCGGCCGGCGTGCTGCACATCGAGCGTCGGCGCTTTCTGTGGAAGCGGCGGATGTTCGAGCGAGTGCGCATGGTCAACCACGGGGTGGAGGACGTGCTGCTGCCGCTGGCGTTCGACTTCGCGGCCGATTTCGCCGACATCTTCCAGGTCCGCGGCACGCCCCGAGCCAAGCGCGGCACGGTCGAGACCCCGACCACCGACGGGCGCCGCGTCGCCTTCCGCTACCAGGGTCTGGACGGGGTGGAGCGGCGTAGCTGCCTGGCCTTCTCCGAGCCGCCCGCCCGCCTGACCGGGACCCGCGCGGAGTTCATGTTCAGCCTGCCCAAAGGCAAGGAACTGGATCTGTTCGTCGAATGCGGCGTGGACGCCTGCGAGACGCCGGACCGCGGCCGCTGGCGGCTGAACTCGGTCGAGGCGAGGCTGGCGATGCGGGCCAAGCGGCGGCGCGGCGCCTCCGTTCGCGGCCCGCGCAGCCCCCGGTTCAACGACTGGCTGGACCAGTCGCGCGCCGACATCGCCCTGTTGACCACCGATCTGCCGACGGGCCCGTACCCTTACGCGGGCACGCCCTGGTTCTCGACGCCGTTCGGACGCGACGGCATCATCACGGCCTGGCAGATGCTGTGGCTCGACCCTTCGCTGGCCGAAGGGGTCCTGACCTATCTGGCCATGCGCCAGGCGACCGAGACCAGCGCCTTCCAGGACAGCCAGCCCGGCAAGATCATGCACGAAACGCGCGGCGGCGAGATGAGCGCATTGGGCGAGGTGCCGTTCGGCCTCTACTACGGCGGGGTCGACACCACCTGCCTGTTCATCGCCCTGGCCGGCGCCTACGTCCGCCGCACCGGCGACTACGCCCTGATCCGCCGGCTGTGGCCGAACCTGATCGCCGCCGCCGACTGGATGCGCGACTACGGCGACAGCAACGGCGACGGCCTGATCGACTATCAGCGCGGCGCCGACACGGGTCTGTCCAACCAGGGCTGGAAGGATTCGGAGGACTCCATCAGCCACGCCGACGGCCGTTTCCCCAAGGGCCCGATCGCGCTTCTGGAGGTGCAGGGCTACGCCTACGCCGCCTGGAAGGCGATGGGCGAGTTCGGCGAACACCTGGGCGACCCGCGCGCCGCGGAGTGGCGGGAGCGCGCCGAGACCATGCAGGCTCTGGTGGAGGAGCGCTTCTGGATGGAGAACGAGGGCTTCTACGCCATCGCGCTCGACGGAGACGGCGAGCCGTGCCGCTCCATCGGTTCCAACGCCGGGCATCTCCTGTTCACCGGCCTGCCGCTGGCGACGCGGGCGCACAAGGTGACGCGCCGGCTGCTGTCGGCCGAGTTCCGCACCGGCTGGGGCGTGAGGACCCTGGCGCATGGTCAGGCGCGCTTCAATCCGATGAGCTACCACAACGGCTCGGTCTGGCCGCATGACACCGCGCTGGCGGCGGCCGGCATGGCCGAGTACGGCGAGCGCGACGCGGTGGCCCTCTTGCTGGGCGAGATTTACGCCGCCGCCGCCCACTTCCACCTGCGTCTGCCCGAACTGTTCTGCGGCTTCACCCGGCAGCCGGGCGAGCCCCCCATCGCCTATCCGGTCGCCTGCCTGCCTCAGGCCTGGGCCGCCGGATCGGTGTTCCTGATGCTTCAGGCGTGTCTGGGCGTGAAGGTGGACGCGCTGGAGGGGGTGGTCACGGTGGATCGACCGGTGCTGCCCGCCGGCATCGACCGGCTGACGATCTCCAACCTGCAGGTCGGCGAGGCGACGGTGGACCTGGCCTTCCAGCGCGTGGACGGCCACACGGTGGTGATGCCGCGAAACCGACGTGGCGAGGTCTCGGTGCGCTCGCTGCGCTAGGCGAGCGCCCGGTCCAGCGCCTTCTTGAACACGGTGGGCAGGACCGCGCGCGCCTCCTCGGCCGGGCGCCAGTCGAACGGCCCCTCAGCCGTCGCCTCCATCACCCGTAACATCAGGGCGAAATGGGTGAAGACGTGCTCGACCGCGCCGGCGTCGCGCCACTCGGCCGCGACGGGCGGATCCGGCGGCGGCGGCTCCGAAGTCCACTCCGAAGTCGGCAGGCCGGCCATGCCGCCCAGCAGCCCCTTGTCCGGCCGCCGCACCAGCGCGACCCGCCCCTCGCCGTCCCGCAGCACATAGGCGATCCCGTGCCGATGCGGGCGTTCGGCCTTTTTCGCCTTCAGCGGATACCGCTCGGGCGCGCCGGAGCGGTAGGCCTGGCAGGCGAAGGAGACGGGGCACAAAAGGCACAGCGGCGACTTCGGCCGGCACACGGTCGCGCCCAGGTCCATCACCGCCTGCGCCCAGTCGCCCGGACGCACCTCCGCGACCAGGCCGCCGGCCAGCCGCCGCAACTCAGGCCGGGCGGCGGGCAGCGGCGTCTCCACCGCGAACAGGCGCGAGACCACCCGCTCCACATTGCCGTCCACGACGTTGGCCGGCTGGTCAAAGGCGATGGCCGCCACCGCCGCGGCGGTATAGGCGCCCACGCCCGGCAGGCTCAGCAGCCCCGCCTCGGTGTCGGGAAAGACGCCGCCGTGCTCGTTCGCCACCGCGCGTGCGCAGGCCAGCAGGTTGCGCGCGCGGGCGTAGTAGCCGAGCCCCGCCCAGGCCGCCATGACGTCGGCGTCCTCGGCCGCCGCGAGGTCGTTCACCGTCGGCCAACGCTCGGTGAAGCGCAGGAAATAGGGCGTGGCGTGCGCCACCGTGGTCTGCTGCAGCATCACTTCCGACAGCCACACGCGATAGGGTTCGGTGCGTTCGGCCGCGCCCGGCGGGCTGCGCCACGGCAGGACGCGCGCGCCCGCGTCGTACCAGTCGAGCAGGGCCTGTCGGAGAGCGGAGACGTCGGACATCGGTCAGGCTATATAGGGCCATGCGCCGCCCCCTGCCCACCGACGCCGAGGTCCGCGAAATCCTGTCGCGCCGCAGGACGCGCCCCGCCCCGCG
>ERZ501011.352-NODE-352-length-12502-cov-8.849924_pt1 | contig 12502 bp, 15 predicted proteins | sample MGYA00248833_ERZ501011 | MGnify/ENA primary metagenome ERZ501011 (study PRJEB25958, sample SAMN03398530) | human skin metagenome | study: EMG produced TPA metagenomics assembly of the Human Skin Microbiome Metagenome (human skin metagenome) data set. | reverse complement strand
TGCCTTCGCCCACGAGGCGCGCAAGCTGGACGAGTTGGCCGGCAAGCTGGCCGCGCCGCGCGGCGCCGGTGTCGCCCTGGCCAACAAGGCTGACGACGCGGCCAATTGATCGCAGGCGAGCGGCTCCAGCGGGGCCGCCTTGCCCTTTGACAGGGCTTCCTCTAGGGATCGCGGCCGATTTGACGCGCCGTCGCGACGACGGGCGCGCGCCTCTTCTTTTCCCGATGTGACCCCATGAAGATCAACGGCAACACCATCAAGCCCGGCATGGTCCTGCAAGTGAACGGCGGCCTGTGGGTCGTCACCAAGGCCAGCCACGTCAAGCCCGGCAAGGGCGGCGCCTTCGCCAACGTCGAGGCCAAGAACCTCGAGACCGGCAACAAGCTGAACGAGCGCTTCCGCTCGGAAGACAAGGTCGAGCGCGTCACCCTGGAGCAGAAGGACTATTCCTACCTGTTCGACAACGGCGACAGCCTGGTCTTCATGGACGACGCCTCCTACGAACAGATCGAGCTGCAAAAGGACTGGGTCGGCGAGGACCGCATCCCCTATCTGCAGGAAGGCATGAAGGTGGTGATCGAGAGCCACGAGGATCGCCCGATCGGCCTGTCCCTGCCCGACCAGGTCGTGCTGGAGGTCGCCGAGACCGAGCCTACCGTGAAGGGCCAGACGGCGTCCTCCTCCTATAAGCCCGCCACCGCCTCCAACGGCGTGCGCATCATGATCCCGCCCTATATGTCGGCCGGCGAGCGCATCGTGGTGGACACCGCCACCGGCGAATACATCCGCCGCGCGGACTAAGACGCACCCGCCTCTCGCGAGGCCTCTACCCCTTCTTGAACTTCTCCGCATGTCCGGGCTGAGCGCCTTGCAAGGACATGCGGACCAGGAGATTTCGCCATGGCCCTCGCCTCCGCCCTGCTGCAAGTGATGATCGACGCGGTCCGCAAGACCGCCCGCCCGATGCTGCGCGACTTCGGCGAAGTGTCGCAGCTGCAGGTGTCGCGCAAAGGCCCCGGCGATTTCGTCACCGCCGCCGACCTGAAGGCCGAGCAGACCCTGTTCGAACTGCTGACCAAGGCCCGCCCCGGCTACGGCTTCCTGGGCGAGGAGCGCGGCATGGTCGAGGGCACGGACAAGTCGCACACCTGGATCGTCGACCCGATCGACGGCACCACCAACTTCATGCACGCCATGCCCCACTTCGCCATCACGGTGGGACTGGAGCGACGTGCGCCAGACGGCTCCTCCGAAATCGTGGCCGGCGTCACCTACAACCCGGTCATGAACGAGATGTTCTGGGCCGAAAAGGGCAAGGGCTGCTACCTGAACGACGCCCGCATCCGCGTCGCGGGACGCAAGGACCTGTCCGAAAGCCTTATCGCCACCGGCCTGCCCTTTATCGGCAAGACGGGCCACGCCCAGGCCATCAAGGACATCCACGCCATCGGCCAGCGCGTCGCCGGCATCCGCCGCCTGGGCTCGGCCGCTCTGGATTTCGCCTGGGTCGCCGCCGGCCGGTACGACGCCTATTATGAGCGCAACCTGAAGCCGTGGGATGTGGCGGCCGGCCTGCTGTTCGTCACCGAGGCCGGCGGCCTGGTCACCACCATCGATCAGGATGGCGACCCCAAGAGCGGCTCGAGCATCCTGGCCTGCAACCCCGACCTGCACCCGCAGCTCCGCAAGGTGCTGCAGGCGAGCTGAACCGTCACGGGCGCGTCGCGGTCGGCATATACACGAGCGACGTGATCCGCGCCGTTCTTGCCGCGCTCCTGCTGACAGGAACGCCCGCCATGTCCGAGACCCCCGCCAGGACACCCCTGGTCATCGCCCATCGTGGCGCATCCGGAGAGCGGCCCGAGCACACCCGCGCCGCCTATGAGCTGGCGATCGCGCAAGGCGCCCATGTCATCGAACCCGATCTGGTGATGAGCCGAGACGGTGCGCTGATCGTGCGTCACGAGAATGAGATCGGCGGCACGACGGACGTTGCCGAACGGCCCGAGTTCGCAAGTCGGCGCACCACCCGCATGATCGATGGCGTCGAGACCACGGGCTGGTTCACCGAGGACTTTACACTGTCGGAGTTGAAGACGCTGAGGGCGCGTGAGCGGCTGCCACAGCTCAGACCGGGCAATGTCGCCCATGACGACCTTGAGCCCATTCTGACGTTCGACGAGGTTGTGGCGATCGCGCGGGAGGGCGCGGCGCGAACCAGCCGGACGATCCTTGTGGCGCCGGAGTTGAAGCATCCGTCTCACTTCGCCGCAACGGGGCTCGACATGGAACAGGCGTTCCTCGCCGAGCTGAAGCGGCTGAACCTCACAGGCCCGGATGCGCCAATCCTGATCCAGTGCTTCGAGGCAGGCCCGCTGGAGCGGCTCGCAGCGCAGATCGACGCGCCTCTGATTCAGCTGGTCGCTGCATCAGGCGCGCCTTTCGACAGGCCTGCCCAATCCTATGCGCAGATGATCACGCCGGATGGTTTGGCGACGATCCGTCGCTATGCCGACTGGATCGCTCCGGAGGCGACGCTGGTCCTGTCTCAAGACGCCGCGGGACGGTCGAAGTCACCAAGCGCCTTGGTCGCAGACGCCCACGCCGCAGGCCTGAAGGTGGCGGTCTGGACCTTGCGCGCCGAAAACGTCTTTCTGCCTCTCGAGCACCGGCGCGGAAGCGAACCAGCCGCCTACGGCGATCTCGCCGCCTATGCCGCAGCCATCCTCGATGCGGATGTGGACGCGGTGTTCAGCGACTTTCCAGCCATTGTGGTCGCCGTCACTCATCCGCCCCTGAACTGAAGCTCGGCCAGCCGGGCGTAGAGGCCGCCGCGCGCCGTCAGCTCGGTGTGCGTCCCCTCTTCCACCACCGCGCCGTCCTCCATCACCACGATGCGGTCGGCGCGCAGCACCGTCGCCAGGCGGTGGGCGATGACCAGGGTGGTGCGCTCCTCCATCGCCTGGTCCAGCGCGGCCTGCACCAGTCGCTCGCTTTCGGCGTCCAGGGCGCTCGTGGCCTCGTCCAGCAACAGGATCGGCGCATCCCGCACCAGCGCCCGCGCGATCGCCAGCCGCTGGCGCTGTCCGCCCGAAAGGCTGCGGCCGCGCTCACCCAGCGGCGTGTCGAACCCCTGCGGCAGGGCGTCGATGAAGCCCAGCGCCTGCGCCTTGTCCGCGACGTCGCGCGCCTCTTCCAGCGTCGTGGACTCGCGCCCGAAGCGGATGTTCTCCAAGGCCGAGCCCGAGAACAGCGGCGTTTCCTGCGAGACCCAGGCAAAGCGGTTTCGCACCTCGACGGGATCGGCCTCGCGCACGTCCACCCCGTCCACCGTCACCAGTCCGGACTGCGGATCATAGAAGCGCAGCAACAGGCGGAACACCGTGGACTTACCCGCGCCCGAGGGACCCACCAGCGCCACCGTCTCGCCCGGCCGCACCGTCAGCGAAAAGCCCTTCAGCGCCGGCAGGTCGGACCGTCCGGGATAGGCGAAGTCCACGCCTGACATCGACACCTCGCCGCGCGGCGGCTGAGGCAGGGCGCGGGGCGCGGGGGGCGCGGCGATGCCGGGCTCGGAGCGCATCAGCTCCTCGATGCGCTCCATGGCGCCGGCGGCCTTCTGCACGTCGCCCCAGCTTTCGCCCAGCGCGCCGACCGCTCCAGCCGCGAACACCGACAGCAGCACGAACTGGATCAGGGCGCCCGGCGTCATGGCGCCGGAGATCACGTCCTGCGCCCCCAGCCACAGCACCAGGGTCACGCCGCCGAACATCACCACGATGATCATGGCCGTCATCCAGGCGCGCGCCTTCATCCGGACCAAGGAGGCGCCGAAGGCGTCCTCCACCGCCGCCCCGAACCGGTCGATGGCGCTGCGCTCGCGCCCGAAGGCCTGCACCGTCTCGATGGCGTCCACGCTTTCTCCGGCGAAGCCGACTGCGTTGGCGAACCGGTCCTGCGACGCCACCGTCAGCTTCCTGACGCGCCGGCCGAACACGAACAGCGGCACGATCAGCAGCGGCACGATCAGCAGCACCAGGCCCGTCAGCTTGGGACTGACGAAGAACAGCAGCGCCACGCCCCCGATCAGGGTCAGGAGGTTCCTCAGCGCATAGGAGATCGAGGTCGTCATCAGCGTCTCGACCAGAGCGATGTCCGTGGTCAGCCGCGACAGCACCTCGCCCGTGCGCATGTGTGTGTAGAAGCTGGGATCCAGCGTCAGGATGCGGCCGAACAGCCCCTTGCGCACATCCGCGATGACCCGCTCGCCCGTTCGCGTGACGTAGAAGTAGCGCGCCGCCGTCGCCAGCCCCAGGAACAGGGCGTTGGCGCCGAGCAACAAGAACCACAGGTCCAGGTCGCGTCCGCCGTTCTCGAAGCCGTGGTCGATCGCGCCGCGCGCCATGGCGGTCAGGCCCAGCGACGCGGCGGTCGAGGCCAGCAGCCACAGGGCCGCCAGCGCCGCATGACCCTTGTGCCGCATGGCGTAGGGAACCAGCCGCGCCAGGGGCTTGATGTTGCGGGTCTTGGCGCGCTTGCCCCCCGCCTCGTCCATCTGCTCCATCAGCAGGGCGCCGGCGCCGGGGCGGCCATAAGCTTCGGGTCGGGCGGGCGAAGGAGGCGCGGCGTCGGTCATGGCTCGCGCCTCTTGCCCCGGATCGCCCCCCGGTGTAAACGCCGCCCTCTTCCCGCCGGGGCTCTCGGCGGGTTTCTCATTTTGCATGCGCAGCGACGGTCGGCATCGTCATCGCGCCAGAGACCGGACGACGACCATGAAGGCGGACACCCACCCCGACTACCACTTCATCACCGTGACCCTGGTGGACGGTTCCACCTACCAGACCCGTTCGACCTACGGGAAGGAAGGCGACACGCTGAACCTGGACATCGACCCGTCGACGCACCCCGCGTGGACCGGCGGCAACCAGCAGCTGATGGACCGCGGCGGCCGCGTTTCGCGCTTCAACAACAAGTTCGCCGGCTTCATCAAGAAGTAAGCGCCCGCTCGCCGCAGGTGCGGCGAATAGGTCACTGCAAGCGCCGGTCGCAGGGCCGGCGCTTTTTGTTTGTCCGGAACGTCACTATTAAACGGACGTTCGATCCTGCGGGGGCTTCCCGCACGGCGGACGCCGAATCGTTGATCCAGAGCGTTGAGAATGAACAGACGGGAATTGGCCTTGGGCGCCGCATCGACGGCCATGGCCTTCGCCTCCGCCGCGACCGCCCAGCAGCCTGGATACGCCCAGCGCGATCCGCGCGCGACCGCCTTCTTCAACAGCTTCAACGACCAGATCGCACGTCTGCCGCAAGAGCAGCAAGGCGACGTGCGCGCCTTCTACGAGGCCAACGGCTGGCGTCCGGTCTGGAACGCCGAGCGCCTGCGCGCGCTGAACGCCGTCGCCGCCCGCGGCGAGCGGCACGGTCTGGCGCCCGGCGACTTCTTCGACTTCGTGGGTCTGGCCGCCGATCCCGGCTCGGCCGAGCTGCGCACGACCGCCGCCGCCCTGCTCTACGCCCGCGTGCTGGCCGAAGGCCGCGTCCGGCCGGAGACGGTGGAGGAGCTCTGGGAGATGCGGAAGAACCGGGTCGATCTGCCCGGCGGCATGACCGGGGCCATGGCGAGCAACCGCCTGCTGGACTGGTTCGAAGGCCTGGCGCCCACGGACATCGGTTATCAGAACCTGTCCGCCGGCTATATCCGCTACCGCCGCCTCATGGCCGACGGCGGCTGGCCCGCCTTTGCGCAGGGCGCGACCATCGAGCCGGGCATGAGCGACCGGCGCGTCCCCGCTCTGATCGCCCGCCTCACCGCCGAAGGCGACCTGACGCAGGAGGCCGGCGCGCGTCTGAAGGCGCAGGGACTGGTCTACGGCTCCGAGCTGCAGAACGCGGTGAAGGGCTTCCAAGCGCGTCACGGCCTGGGCGCCGACGGTCGCATCGGCGCGGGCACGCAACGGTCGCTGTCGGCCTCGGCCCAGGATCGCGCCCGCCAGATCGCTCTGAACCTCGAGCGTCGCCGCTGGCTGAAGCGCGAGGTCGCGCCCGAGCGGATCGAGGTCAACACCGCCGCCGCCATCATGGTCTACTGGAAGGACGGCAAGCCCGTTCACTCCAACCGCGTGGTGGTCGGAACGGCCGACAACCAGACCCCCAGCCTGGAGAAGCCCTTCGCCTCCGTGGTCGCCAATCCGCCGTGGTATGTGCCGGCCGGGATCGCCCGCCGCGAGATCCTGCCCAAGGGTCCCGGCTATCTCGCCGCCAACGACATGTTCGTGCGCGACGGCACGGTGATCCAGCGCGCCGGCCCCAAGTCGGCGCTCGGCTATGTCAAGTTCGAGCTGCAGGACAGCTACGCCATCTTCCTGCACGACACGCCGTCCAAGGCGGCCTTCAACCTCGCCATGCGCCAGCGCAGCCACGGCTGCGTGCGGGTGCAGAATGCGGTCGAGTTCGCGCGCCTGCTGCTGTCGCCCGATCCGACCAAGCTGGGCGAGTTCGACGCCGCTCAGGACAGCCGCGAGACGACCCGCGTCACCACCGGCCGCGACGTCACCGTGCGCCTGCTCTACTGGACCGCCTTTGTCGACGGCCAGGGCCGCGTCGCCTTCCGCGAAGACGTCTATGGCCGCGACGACAAGCTGGCCCAGGCGCTCGGCATCGCCGTCAGCCTGCCCAAGCCGATCGACGACGGCCAGCGCGACGTCAACGACGTCGGCCCGTAGCTCCATGAGTTCTCCCTCCCCTGACGGGGAGGGAAAAACCGGCGGCGCCCTTGTTAACGCCCGAAGGCGGCCTGGAGCCGGTCCATCTGCGTCAGCACCGGATTGGCGGCGGGCGGCTCGCCTTCGCCCAGGTACATACGGCGGTCCAGATACACCGTCCGCTCGAACAGCTTGTCGGCCCGCACCAGATATTCGACCAGGGCGATCGGCAGCTCGGAATGGCTGGGTTCGCGCTCGATCTTGCGTTCGTTGAGGCGATAGCGCGGCTCGCCTGCGGCCTCGGGCGTCATGTCGCCTTCGCGAACCGCACGCTGAACCAGCAGCCAGGAGGCGATCTGCATCAGGCGCGTGGTCAGCCGCATGCTCTCGGCCGCATAGGCCAGCGCGGCCGCACGCGACAGCATCTTGGACTCACGCCTACCGTCGCCGTCCAGATAGGCGGCGGTCTCCTCGACCAGTTCCATGCCTTCGCGGAAGGTGCGGTCGAACAGCTCGGAGCGGGCGAAGTCGCGCACGGCGGCGGCGCGGTCCTGCGTCGTCCCGGCGGTGAGTTCAGGCATCATCATGGGCTGTGCGCGCGTCCGTACCAACTTCGGCGTCCTGCGACGCCCGGCTCCCCAAGCCTGCAACCGTCATGCCACGGATCGCGCCCGGCGTCATGAGTCCGCTTGTGGAGAACCGCCGAAGCTGAACAGGGCGTCGGCCGCGCTTTTCTGCGATTGCTTGCGGGCGATGGAGGCTTGCGCCCGCTCTATCTCCGCCTCCAGCGCCTGGATACGGCTGCGCAACGCCTCGACCGACAGCGGGTCCAGATCCTCGCGGCCCAGCGCCGTCAGGGCCTCGCCCGCCCGCACGCGAGGTTCGGATTCGTCAAAGATCATGGCCGCCTCCGCATCGAACGCCTATTTCAACGCGCCAGCGACAGCGATTGCAAGAGAAGGGCCGACCATGCGCGTAATCGAAATCGAGGGCGGCTCAGGCCCCGCCGAGGCCCTGCGGGTCGTGCAGCGCCCCGACCTGACGCCCGGCGCCGGCGAGATCCTGATCCGGGTGCGCGCCGCCGGGATCAACCGGCCTGACCTGCTGCAGCGCAAGGGGGCCTATCCGCCGCCGCCCGGCGCCTCCGACATCCTGGGCCTCGAGGTCGCGGGCGAGGTCGAGGCGGTGGGCGACGGAGTGGCGCGCTGGCGCACCGGCGATCGGGTCTGCGCCCTGCTGGGCGGCGGCGGCTACGCCGACCTGGCGGTGGTGGACGCCCGGCACGCCTTGCCGATCCCTGACGGCCTCGACTTCGCCCAGGCCGCGGTGCTGCCTGAGACGATCTTCACCGTCTTCGCCAATGTGTTCGAGGCCGGCGGCCTCAAGGCCGACGAGACCCTGCTGATCCACGGCGCCACCAGCGGCATCGGCGTGACCGCCGTCCAGATGGCCAAGGCGGCGGGCGCCAAGGTCATCGCCACCTCCCGCGGGGCGAAAAAGGCCGAAGCGGCCCGCGCGCTCGGCGCAGACGTCAGCCTGGACGCCACCGCCGGCGACCTGTCCGAAGCGATCGCCCAGGCCGGCGGCGCCGACGTGGTGCTGGACATGGTGGGCCGGGACTACGCCGAACTGAACCTCCAGGCGCTCAGGCCCGGCGGCCGCTGGATCGTCATCGCCACCCTGACCGGCTGGGAGGCGCCGATCGACCTGCGCCGCATCATGATGAAGCGTCTGACGCTGACCGGTTCGACCCTGCGCGCCCGCCCTGCCGAGGAGAAGGCGCGGCTGGCCAAGGCCGTGGAGACCACCGTCTGGCCCTGGGTCGCCGCGGGCGCCGTCCGCCCGCCCATCGAGCGGACCTTCCCGCTGGAGGACGCCTCGGCCGCCCACGCCCTGCTGGAGGCGGGCGGCCACGTCGGCAAGATCGTGCTGATCCCCTAGATCAGCGCTCGCCGCGCCAGGGTCTCAACGAGGCGATGCTGTCGTCCATGCCCAGCCGGAACAGGGTGCGCAGATCGCCCTCCACCACCCGGCAGCGGCCCCGGTAGTTCCGCTCCGAACAGACCTGCCACTGACCTTCGGCGCGGATGGCGCTGGCCTGACGGTTCAACGGCGAACGGCGCAGGTCGGGCGCCTCGCCGCGGAAGCGTTCGGACGGTCCGCGATAGTCCGGATCGGCGTACAGGGTCAGGGTCTGGCGCCCGCCGTTCCAACCGCCCGGTCCGCCCGCACGGCCGTCGTCGCCGTCCCAGCCGCCGCCGGGACGGCCCGGACGGCCGCCGCCGCCTTCTCCGTCCTCGTAGTCGCCGCGGATGCGGCCGCAGACCAGCCGGCCGTTGTCGTTGTTGATCTCCTCGCCGCCGCATTGGCCGACCTCAATGGAGGTGCCCCGCATGCGCCCGCGCAGGTCGCGGCAGTCGGCGTAGAGCCGTCCTCGGTTCACAAAGGCCTCCGAGCAGCTCTGGGTGTAGGAGCCGCGCGGCGCGACCCGCTGAACCGACACGTCCCCTCGCGCCTGCCCCGCGGTCAGCATCCCGGCGGCCAGGGTCGCGCTCAACAACATCGACATCGTCTCACCTCCCTTTGCGTCGGCGCCTTTCGTGGTCCGCGCGATCTGGAGCATCGTTCAGCCAAGATGAACCGTAGCTGTATGGACTGCGTGATGACGTTTTCTTTTGGCGCAGAATGTGGGATATCGATTTCAATCAGCGCCCGGTCGAAAGGCCGGGCGCCGTTGTATTCAACGCCCGGCAAGCACACGGGCAGTTCACGGGACGAACGCGCCATGAGCGACATTCTGATGCCCAAGGCCACTGCGGTCTGGCTCGTCGACAACACCTCCCTGACCTTTGACCAGATCGCCGACTTCTGCGGCCTGCACCCGCTGGAGGTGCGCGGCATCGCCGACGGCGACGTGTCGCGCGACATCCGCGGCGTCGATCCGATCACCGGCGGCCAGCTGACCCGCGAGGAGTTGGACAAGGCCGAGGCGAACGAAGGCTATCGCATGAAGGCGGTGGTCAGCCGCCACGCCGAACTGCTGAAGTCCAACAAGCCTGCGCCGAAGTACACGCCGGTGTCGCGCCGCCAGGACCGCCCGGACGCCATTGCGTGGTTCGTGCGCAACCACCCGGAAGTCACGGACGCCCAGATCGCCAAGCTCTTGGGCACCACCAAGTCCACCATCGAGAGCGTACGCAACCGCACCCATTGGAACAGCGCCAACATCAAGCCGGTCGATCCCGTGACCCTGGGCCTGGTGGGCCAGCTGGCTCTGGACGACCTCGTGCGCAAGGCGGCCGACAAGAAGGCCAAGGACGACGCCAAGAACGGCGGCGCCTCGCTGCAGCCGCTGCAGCCGCTGGATTCGGAGCCGCAGGAGCCCGAGTTCGTGCCGGAGGCGCGCGAGCGTCCCTCGGCCGAGCCGACCGCCGAGTCCGTGTTCGGCCGCCGCGACTGAGGTCTTCGGGATACGCCAAGGAAAACGGCCCCGGGAGCGATCCCGGGGCCGTCGTCATGTCTGGCGTTGCGCGACCGGTCAGGGCGTTCGCTGCTCGAGACTGGAGATCTCCTCCTTCAGCCTGAGCTTCCTCTGCTTGAGTTCCCTGAGGTGCAGCGAGTCCACGGACGGGCTTTGACGCTCCCGCTGGATGGCAGCATCCAGCGTGCGGTGACGGTTACCCAATTCGCGAATACGAGCCTCGATGGTCATGGCTTGCGCCTCCATGTCTAAGGGACCACTAGAGTGAGCGCCCGGTTCGGCGGACTGTGTAGTCACAAATCCGTGACGTTCCGCCTGGCCGGACATCCAGGAGGCTGAACCCCGAAATGGGTCATGATGTGAACGGAGCCGTAGGCGCGACGCCGCGCCGCATGGTGGTCGGCGTCTCCGGCGCTTCGGGCGTTGTCTACGGCGTGCGGACGCTGGATGCCTTGAAGGCGCTGGGCGTCGAAAGCCATCTGGTGGTCACGCGCGCGGCATTGCTGACCCTGTCGCAGGAAACGGATTTGACGCCCGACGATCTCCTGGGCCGGGCCGATGTGGTCCACCGCCTGGCCGACGTGGGCGCCAGCATCGCCTCCGGCTCTTTCCGCACCCTGGGCATGATCGTCGCGCCTTGCTCGGTTCGCACCATGAGCGAGATCGCGACCGGCGTGACCTCCACCCTTCTGACCCGCGCCGCCGACGTGACGCTGAAGGAGCGGCGTCCCTTGGTGCTGATGGTGCGCGAGACGCCGCTTCATCTGGGACACCTGCGCACCCTGACCGCCTTGGCCGAGATGGGCGCGGTCATCGCCCCGCCCCTGCCCGCCATGTACGCCCGCCCCGCCTCGATCGAAGAGATGGTGGACCAGTCCGTCGGCCGCGCTCTGGACCTGTTCGGTCTGGACTGGGGCGAGGTGAAGCGGTGGGACGGTCTAAAGGGAGCGCCCGACGCATGAGACTGTGGGACTGGGCCGTCGCCGCCTATGCCGCGCCTGATGTCGCCGAGGCGTGCCTCTTGCTGCAGGACCGTCATGAGCAGAACGTGCCGCTGCTGCTCTGGTCGGCCTGGGTCGCCGCGACCGGGCGCCGCCCCGACGAGGAGACGCTGGAGGCCGCCTGCGACACCGCACGCGCCTGGGACAGCTTGGCGGTCGCGCCGCTGCGCGCGATCCGGCGCACGCTGAAGGCGCCGATCCCCGACATCGACGATGCGCCGCGCGAGGCGATCCGCGACCGGATCAAGGCCGTCGAGCTGGAGGCCGAACGCCGGCTGCTGGAGGCGCTGGAGGCGCTCGCTCCCGAACCCGCAGGGCCGCCGCGCGCCGCCATCGACGCCCTGGTCGGCACGGCCCGCATCTGGGCCCCGGTCACGCCTCGCCCGGCGCTGATCGCGCTGGCGGACTCCCTTCCGGCCTGAATCGACCTCGGCTATAGACCGCGCTCGGGGGAGCGGCCATGAACGACGACACGCCCAAGGTCAGCGAGGAAGAAGCGGCGCTGCACGCCCGCGTCCGCCTGCTGCGTCAGGAACACGCCGATCTCGACGCCTCCATCGAGGCGCTGGGCCAGACGCCGACGCCGGACCAGCTTCTGATCGCACGCCTGAAGCGCAAGAAGCTGGTGCTGCGGGACGAGATCGTGAAGATCGAAGCCCGCATCCTGCCCGACATCATCGCTTGATCGATGCTCAGGCTGCGGCCTTTCGCCGCCGCCGCGACGCCCCAAAGCGGTCAAATAACAAGGAGATAAGCCCGGCCTCGGCCGAGCGCGTCCGCATCCATGCGGGACATCGGCCGCCTTTCGCCGCTCAAAGAGCTGGAGACGCCGCCGAATGCGACGACCAACGGGCTATGCCGACCTCACGCGCCTGAAGACCTTTTTGGCCCACTCCGGCCAGACGGCCGTGCTGGGCGTGGTCGCCGTGATGGCCATGGCCGCCGCGCCTTCGGCCACCCGCAGCAGCGTCGCCGCCGAGACGCCCGATGCTGTGTCGGCGCCCGTCGCGCCTCCGATCAGGGCGATGGTGGAAAAGCCCCTTCCGGTCACGCGCACCATCGCCTTCTCCACCCCAGTCAAGGGTCATGCGATCAACTCGCCGTTTGGCCTGCGCAAGCTGGCGATCGAGGCCAAGGCTCGGGCGCACAAGGGCGTCGACATCGCCGCACCCATGGGCACCTCGGTGTTCTCGACCAGCGAAGGCCGCGTGCTGCGCACAGGCTATGACGCGGGCGGCTATGGCAAGTTCATCGAGGTGCGTCACCCCAATGGCCTGACCAGCCTCTATGGCCACCTCAGCCGCGTCGACGTGACCCAG
>ERZ501011.351-NODE-351-length-12512-cov-6.991651_pt1 | contig 12512 bp, 14 predicted proteins | sample MGYA00248833_ERZ501011 | MGnify/ENA primary metagenome ERZ501011 (study PRJEB25958, sample SAMN03398530) | human skin metagenome | study: EMG produced TPA metagenomics assembly of the Human Skin Microbiome Metagenome (human skin metagenome) data set. | reverse complement strand
TGAGCGGCGCGAACACCTCAATCGCCGCCGAGGGTCGCCAGCCGCCGCAGCGTCGGCTCGGCCGCGGCCGCCAGCACCGTCTCCAGATGCTGAAACTCGCAAACCACCGCCTCGGCCGCCGAGGTCAGACGCGCGCCGCCGCCGCCCCGGCCGCCCTGGCTGGTCTCCACCAGGCGATGGCCGACAGCCCGGCTCGCCTCGTCCACCAACTGCCAGGCGCGGCGATAGGACAGGCCCGCCTTGCGCGCGGCGGCCGACAGGGAGCCCTCCTCCTGAACCGCACGCAGCAGCCGAACCTTGCCCGGGCCTATCGCACCCTGCGGCCCATCCAGGCGAAACCACAGCTGCAGCGGCTGGGCGGTCACCGCGACTGGCCGAAGCCCGCGGCCTCGAACGCCGCTCGAGCTTCCGGCCCCTCCAGATATGCCATGAAGTCGTCGGCGCCGGGCTTGGCGTCCTTCAGCAGGGCGGCCGGATAGACGATGCGCGGTTGCTGCTCCGGCGGCGGCGTCAGCACGACGCGCACGCCCTGCGCGCCCACCGCGTCGCTGCGGTAGACCACGCCCAGCGCCGCCTCGCCCCGCTCCACGAAGGTCCGCGCCGCGCGAACATCGGCGGCGGTGACGAGGTGCGGCTGAAGGCCGTCCCAGCGCCCGATCCCCTGCAGCCAGGTGCGGGCGTAGGCGCCGGCCGGCACGCTTTCGGGGTCGCCGATCACCAGCTTGCGGTCGCTGTCCGCCACCCACGCCAGCGGATCGGCGCTTTGCGGCGCATCGGCGCCCGCGATCACCACCAGGCTGTTGGTCAGCAGGTCCCGGCGCGTTCCGGGCCGCACACGCCCGGCCTCTTGCAGCCTGTCCATCCAAGGCTCGTCGGCCAGGATCACGAGGTCGGCCGGCGCGCCCGACTGCACCTGCCGAGCTACCGCGCCGCTTCCTGCAAAGGACAGGCGAACCGCCTGGCCGGTCTCGCGTTGATAGGATGCGGCCACGCTTTCCAGCGCATCCGTCAGCGAGGCGGCGGCGAACACGGTCAGCGGTTCGGCCCGCGTCTCCGGCTTGGCTGAGCAGGCGAACAGCAGGACGCCGGCGAAGACGCCCAGCAGAGCGCGTCTCTGGGATGCGAAAGAAATGGCTGGGCTCCCGGGGACGGATCGCTATGTTCAATCCAGCATGACGGTGGTGATCTCCTCTGACAAGCCGCGCCCGCGAAGCTTGGGCGCTTCGCCTCTGATCGACCCGTTCGGGCGCGTGATCGACTATCTGCGGGTGTCGGTGACGGACCGCTGCGACCTGCGCTGCACCTACTGCATGCTGGAGAAGCAGACCTTTCTTCCGCGCGCCGAGCTCTTGACCATCGAGGAGCTGGATCGGCTGTGCTCGACCTTCATCGGCCTGGGCACGACGCGGCTGCGCCTGACGGGCGGCGAGCCGTTGGTCCGCAAGGGCTTCATGGACCTGGTCGCGGGCCTGTCGCGGCACCTGCAAGCGGGGCGGCTGAAGGAGCTGACCCTGACCACCAACGGGACCCAGCTGGCCCGCCATGCCGAGGCGCTCGCCCGCTACGGCGTGCGGCGGGTCAATGTGTCGATCGACACGCTGGACCCCGACGACTATCGCCGCATCACGCGCGGCGGCGACCTGGCCGGCGTGCTGCAGGGGCTGGAGGCGGCCAAGGCGGCGGGGCTCCGGGTCAAGATCAACGCCGTGGCGCTGAAGGACGACAACGCCGGACAGCTGGCCGACATGATCGCCTGGGCCCACGCCCGCGACATGGAGATGACGCTGATCGAGACCATGCCGCTGGGCGAGATCGAGGCCGACCGCACCGACCAGTTCCTGTCGCTGGCGCAGGTGCGGTCCGAGCTCGAGCGTCGCTGGACGCTGACGCCCATGGTGCGGCGCACCGGCGGGCCGGCGCGCTACGTCCGGGTGGAGGAGACCGGCGGCGTGCTCGGCTTCATCACTCCGCTCAGCCACACCTTTTGCGAGGCCTGCAACCGGGTGCGGGTGACCTGCACCGGGACGCTGTTCCTGTGCCTGGGGCAGGAGGAACAGACCGACCTGCGCTCGGTGCTGAGGTCCAGCGACGACGACGCCGTGCTGGAGGCCGCCATCCGCGAGGCGATCCGAAGAAAGCCTCGTGGGCACGACTTCGACATCTCTCGGCGCGGGGCCGCGCCCGCCGTGTCCCGTCCCATGTCGATGACGGGGGGCTGAAATGGCCAGGGTGACCCTGTTCGGCGCCTTTCAGGACATGGCCGGCTGGCGCACGCGCGAGCTGGACGCCGGGACGTTGGGGGCGCTGCGCGAGGCGCTGTCGACCGAGCATTCGCCTCTGGGCGAACGGCTGGAGCACGCCAGCACCCTGGTGATCCTGAACGGGGCGGTCGCGCCCCGCGGACGCCACGCCGACGACACGCCTTTGTCGCCTGACGACGAGGTCGGGTTTGGCCCGCCGGTCAGCGGGGGCTGAGCGCATGATCCGCCTCGCCGATCGGCCCATCTCGGCCGGCGATCTGCTGAACGAATTCTGCGCCGGCCGCACCGACGCCGGCGCCGTGGTCAGCTTCACCGGCCTGACGCGGATGCAGACCGCCGGCGCCGCCGTGTCGCGCCTGACGCTGGACGCCTACCCCGGTTTCACCGAGACCGTGATGGCAGGCATCGAAGCGGAGGCGCGGGCGCGCTTCGACATTCAGGATGTGCTGGCCGTGCACCGCTGGGGCGCGCTGGAGGTCGGAGAACCGATCATCTTCGTGGCCGTCGCCGCCGAGCACCGCCGCGCCGCCTTTGAGGCCGCCGACTATCTGATGGACCAGTTCAAGACCCGCGCCCCCTTCTGGAAAAAGGAGGACGGGCCGGACGGCGCGCGTTGGATCGACGCCCGCCCGCAGGATTATCAGGACCTCGCCCGCTGGGGCGACACGGAGACCGCCGAATGACAGACACGCTCGCCGACACGCCCCTGCCCGCCCCCGGCGGCCGACTGATCGATGCGCCCATCAAGCCGGTGCGGATCGCGGTGTTGACGGTGTCGGACACGCGCGACGAAGAGAGCGACACCTCCGGCCAGATCCTGTCCGAGCGGGTGGTCGAGGCGGGCCACGCCTGCGCCGCGCGCGCTCTCGTGGCCGACGAGGTGGAGGCGATCCGCGCCCAAGTGCGCGCCTGGACGACCTCGGGCGAGATCGACGCGGTGATCACCACCGGCGGCACCGGCCTGACCGGGCGCGACGTGACGCCCGAGGCCTTGGAGCCCCTGTTCGACAAGCGGATCGACGGCTTCTCGGTGATCTTCCACACCGTCAGCTATCAGACGGTCGGCCTGTCGACGCTGCAGTCGCGGGCCACGGCGGGGCTGATGGACGGCGTGTTCGTCTTCTGCCTGCCGGGCTCGAACGGCGCGGTGCGGGACGGCTGGGACAAGGTGATCCGCTGGCAGCTCGACAGCCGACACCGCCCCTGCAACATGGTCGAGCTGATGCCGCGCCTGAAGGAACGGTGATGGGCGAACTGACCCACATCGACGCCGACGGCCGCGCCCGCATGGTGGACGTGTCCGACAAGGCGGTCACGACACGCGAGGCGCGGGCCGAAGGGCGGCTGGTCATGCGGGCGGAGACGCTAGCCCTGGCCCTGTCCGGCGGCGGGAAAAAGGGCGATGTGCGCGCCGTGGCCGAGATCGCCGGCGTGATGGCGGCCAAGCGCACGGCCGACCTGATCCCCATGTGCCATCCGCTGATGCTGAGCTCGGTCAAGGTGACGGTGGAGCCTTTAGACGACGGAAGCGGCCTCCTGGTCACGGCGACGGTGCGCACCACCGGCCCGACCGGGGTGGAGATGGAAGCCCTGACGGCCGCCAGCGTTTCTCTTTTGACGCTCTACGACATGCTGAAGGCGGTCGATCGCGGCATGACCATCGAGGCGGTGCGCCTGCTGGCGAAGTCCGGCGGCGCGTCCGGCGACTGGGTGCGGGAATGAAGCTGCCGACGGTGGAAGCGGCGCTGGCCCTGATGCTGGAGGCCGTGCGCCCCCTGCCGCCGCAGGACACCCCGCTGGCGCAGGCCGACGGCCGATGGCTGGTCGAGGACGTCACGGCCACTCGGGACCAGCCGCCCTTCGACGCCTCGGCCATGGACGGCTGGGCGGTGCGCAGCGGCGACGTCGCGCCCGGGGCCGTGCTCGACATCATGGGCGAGAGCGCCGCGGGGCACGCGCTGGACGCACGGATCGGCCCCGGACAGACGGCCCGCATCTCGACCGGCGCCGCCCTGCCGCCTGGGGCGGATCGGGTGGTGATCCAGGAAGAGGCGGACCGGGAAGGCGACCGGATCGTGCTGCGCGCCTCGGCCGACGGTTCCCGCCACGTTCGGGCGCGCGGCTGCGACTTCCGTGAAGGCGAGGTGCTGCTTCGGGCGGGTCTGCGCCTGAACCCCTGGCGCATCGCGCTTGCGGCCTCGGCCGGACGGGCGGTGCTGCGCTGCGGGACGGCGCCCCGCGTGGCGATCCTGTCGACCGGCGACGAACTGGTCGAGCCCGGTCTGTCGGCAGGTCCGCACCAGATCTACAACTCGGGCGCGCCGTCGCTGTCCGCCTTCACCGCGCGCCACGCGGGCGCCGCTCATGTGCTGCCCTCGGCCGGAGACGATGTCGACACCATCGCCCACACGATCGGAGAGGCGGCGTTCGACCTGCTGGTCACGGTGGGCGGGGCGTCGGTCGGGGACCATGATCTGGTCAAGCCGGCGGTGCGCGGCCTGGGCGGCGTACTGGCGGTCGAGGGGGTGGCCATGCGGCCGGGCAAGCCGGTGTGGTTCGCCCTTCTGCCGGACGGCCGCCCTGTGCTCGGCCTGCCGGGCAATCCGGCCTCGGCCCTGGTCGGCGCCGAACTGTTCCTGGCCCCTCTACTCGCTGCGCTGCAAGGCGCACAGGCCGAGAACCGGTTCGAGACCGCCGTGCTGGGCCAAGCCTTGGCCGCCAACGGGCCGCGCGACCACTACATCCGCGCAGAGGCCGCGCCCGGCCTCGACGGCGCCCGCATCGTGCGCCCCTTCGCGGATCAGGACTCCTCTCTGGTCACCGTGATGGCCGCCGCTAACGCCCTGATCCGCCGTCGTCCGCACGCGCCCGCCGCGGAGGCCGGCGAGGTGGTGGAGGTGCTGGGACCGACGCTCTAGGCGTTAGGCCCGCCGCGTCAGGTCCTCGGGCCGATCCACGTCGAAGACGACGCCGGGGTCGTCAGTGAACACCCCCGCCACCCGAGGTCCGAGCGTGGACAGCAGCGCGCGTGCGCCCTGATCCGCCGTGAGGCAGGCCAGAGATTCGAACATCTCACGGGCGAAGGCCACCGGATGCGCCGGCCCGTGCGGCGAGATCGTCCGCGCCGCGACGTGCGCCCCGTCCAAGGCGTCCAGCAGCTGGTCGGCCAGTTTGTCCGGGATCGCCGGCATGTCGCCGAGGAAGACCACCGCCTTCGCCGCATCGGCCGGCAGGCTGCGCACCCCCGCGCTCAGCGAGGCGCCCATGCCTTCGCTCCAGTTGGGCGCGGCGACGATCCTGAGGCGGGAATCCTCGAGCGTCGCGACCGCCGCCGTCACCGCCGCCGCATCCGAACCGACGACCAGGGTCACCGAGTCCACCCGCGCGGACAGCGCCCGCCGCACGGCCGCGAGCACCAGGGGTTCGCCTCGCCAGTCAGCCAGCAGCTTGCGCCCGCCGAAACGGCTTCCCGCGCCCGCCGCCAGAACCAGCACGTGGCGACCCGTCATGACCGAAGGGCGGCGATGATTTCGGCTGTCACCGAGGTGGCGACTTCCGCCGGTGAGCGAGCGCCGATCGCCAGCCCGATCGGCGCCTTGAGGCGCGCCAGCACCGCTTCACCGACGCCGTCCGCGCGCAGCCGCTCCAGGCGCTCGGGCAATCGCCGGCGCGCGCCGAGCACGCCCACATAGCCAGCGTCGGACAACAGCGCCGCCTTCAGCACCGCGTGATCCAGTTCGCCCTCATGCGTCGCCGTAGCCACCGCGGTCCAGGCGTCTGGCCCGAGACGCTCCAGAAGGATTTCCGGCGCTTCGCGGCTGTAGGTCACGGCCAGCGGCGGCGGCGCCTCGGGTCCCTTCGGCCGGCACAGCACCACCGACCAGCCCTGCCAGAGTCCGGCCGCCGCGATCGCCAGGGCGAAGGCGTCGCCGCCGAACACGACCAATCGCCTCGGCGGCGCATAGAGCTTGCGGCAAGCGTCGGGTCCTGCATCCCGGTCGCCGCCGAAATGTCTGCATCGCCCGTTTGAGACATAGACGCCCGGCCGACGGTCGCTCCAGGCCTCGCGCACTGCGATCAACGCCGCATCAGCCGGCTCAAGCCGCTCCACCAGCAGTTCCAGCCGCCCGCCGCAGGGCAGTCGCGCGTCCACGAACGGGCTGCCCCGGCCATAGACCAGGCGGCGCGGCTCGCCATCGACAAGGCATTCGCGCGCATGCAGGGCCACGTCCGCCTCGATGCAGCCGCCGGACAGAAAGCCGCCCATGTCGTCGGCCGTGACCACCATCTGTGCGCCCACGCCGCGCGGGCCGCCGCCCTCCGCTGCGACAATGGTGACGAGAGCGAAGGGCCGGCCGCGACCCGCCGCCTCAAACATGCGCGGGCGCATGTCGTCTTCCATGCCGGCCGGATACCAGTCGCTCATCTGCGCACCACCGCTCCTTCACCTTCGTCGCCGGCGAGCGGCCTTGTTCGGACACGGAACACGTCCCCGCGCCGACCGTTGCCTTAACGACCTTTTCCCCACGGATTAACTCATGATCACCGCGCACAAACCGGCGTTGCCCTACGATCCCGCCGACGAGGAACTCGAGAAGGACGAGGCGGAGACCACTCGGGAACTGATCGAAACCATGCGCGACATCCAGCAAAAGGTGCTGGACGACAGCGGCCATGCCGAGCGCAGCGTGCACGCCAAGAGCTATGGCATCCTGCAGGGCGAGGTAAAGGTCTTCGACGACCTTTTGCCCATGTATGCGCAAGGGATCTTCCGGCCGGGCGCGACCTATCCGGCGGTGCTGCGCATCTCGGCCATTCCCGGCGACATCCTGCCCGACGAGATTACCGCGCCGCGGGGGCTGTCGCTAAAGCTGTTCGGGGTCGAGGGCGCGCGCCTCGAAGGCTCGGAAGGCGACACGACCCAGGACTTCGTCATGGTCAACGGCCATCACTTCCAGACGCCCACCGCCAAGGCGTTCCTGGCCAATCTGAAGTTGCTGGAGAAGACCACCGACCGGGTCGAGGGCGTCAAGAAGGCGGCCTCGGTGGTGAACCGCGCGCTGGAGCAGGTGCTGGAGGCGTTCGGCGGCGAGAGCGCCAACCTGAAGGGTCTGGGCGGCGCGCCGATGACCCACCCGTTGGGTGACAGCTTCTACAGCCAGTCCGCCTTCCGCTACGGCGACCATGTGGCCAAGTTCGCGGTGGCGCCGGTCGATCCCGCTCTGATCGCCCTCCACGACAAGGCCGTGGACATCAGGGGCCGCGACAACGGCTATCGCGAGCTGGTGATGGAGCATATCGCGGCGCATGGCGGCGAGTGGGACATCCGCGTGCAGCTTCGCACCGATCGGGACATGCCGATCGAGGACGCCTCCAAGGAGTGGTCGCAGGACGACAGCCCCTACGTTCCGGTCGCCCGGATCACCGTCAAGCCGCAGCCCGGCTGGTCGGAAGCGCGCTCCAGGACCGTGGACGACGGCTATTCGTTCAGCGTCTGGCACGGCGTCGAGGCGCACCGGCCGCTGGGTCGCATCAACCGCGTGCGCAAGGACAACTACAAGGCGGCGGCCGAATTCCGCGGACGCGCCAACGGCTGCCCGATGCACGAGCCCCGGTCGTGGCAGGGCCTGCCCGGCTGATCCACAACCCAGCAGGCAGACAGGAAAGCCGCCGGATTGCTCCGGCGGCTTTCTTCATGTTCAGGCCGCTTCCGTTCGGCTCTGCATGGCCGAGCGGCTGAGGCGCACCGGCACCGCCTTGTAGGCCGGCGTGTGCGCCTGCTTGTCGTGGTGCGCCAGCGGCACCAATGGGTTGGCCTCGGGGAAGTAGGCGCCGATGCAGCCTTGCGGGATGTTGTAGGGCACGATGCGGAAGCCCTCGATCATCCGCGTCACGCCGTCGTCGATGGCCGTGGTCAGGTCCACGAACTCGTCCTTGGCGAAGCTCAATCGGGCGATGTCCGCCTCGTTCATGAACACCACCATGCGCGTGCCCTTCACGCCCCGGAAGCGGTCGTCGTAGCCATAGACGGTGGTGTTGAACTGGTCGTTCGATCGCAGGGTCATCAGCTGCAGCACGTCGGCCTTGCCGAAGCTGTCGACATCGCCCGCGAACATCTGTGTGGGCACAATGAAGTTGGCCTTGCCCGTGCGGGTGTTCCACTTGCGCTCGCGCGCCGCCAGCGGCCGCGCCACGCCGCCCGGATCGAACAGCTTTTCATTGAAGTTCGGGAAGGTGGCGGGCCAGGTCTTCTCTATCGCCTGGCGCACCAGGCCGTAGTCGCCGACCCACTGATCCCAAGGAACCTTGGGGTTCGGCTCCAGCGTCGCCTTGGCGATCCCGGCGACGATGGCGGGCTCTGAGCGCAGGTGTGGGCTGGCCGGTTTCACGTGCCCGCGCGAGCCGTGATAGTGCGCCAGGCTGCTTTCCATCGACACCGCCTGACGGCCGGTCGCCTGCTCGTCGATCTCGATACGCCCCAGGCACGGCAGCACGTAGGCGACCTGTCCGTGCACCACATGGCTGCGGTTCAGCTTGGTGGCGATGGAGACGGTCAGGCGCAGCTTCTTCCAGGCCTCCTCCACCGCACGCATCTCGGGCGCCGCGCGGATGAAGTTGCCGCCCAGCGCCACGAACGCCTTGACCTCGCCCGTGATCATCTTCTCGCAGGCCGTGACGGTGGTGGTCCCCTCATGCCGCGGCGGCTCGAAACCGTACATGTCCTTGAGCACGTCCAGCGGGGCCAGTTCCGGCTTTTCGGTGATCCCCACCGTGCGCTGGCCCTGCACGTTGGAGTGGCCCCGAACCGGACAGATTCCGGTGCCCGCCTTGCCGATGTTGCCGCGCAGCAGCAGCAGGTTGACCACCATCTGCACGTTCTGAACCCCCGCCACATGCTGGGTCAGGCCCATGCCGTAGATGCCCATGCAGCGGTCGGCCTTGGCGTAGTCGCGCGCCACGCCCTCCAGCGCCGCGCGCGTCAGCCCCGACACCCGCTCGATCTCGGCCCAGTCCGCCGCGCGGCAGTAGTCGGCGAACGCCTCGAAGCCGTGGGTGTGTTCCCGGATGAAGTCGTGGTCCAGCACCTTGCGGTTCTGCTTGTTCGCCGCCGCCGCCTTGATCGAGAAGCCGCCGTCGTCCTCCGTCTGCGCCAGCAGGGCCTCGCGGTCGGTGGCGTGCGCCTCGCCCTTGGCCGCCTCGGCGTCGTCCATGGCGATCAGCGCCTTGCACACGCCGGTCAGGGCCGCGATGTCGCCGCCGGCCCGCACCTGGTGGATCTGCGAGGCGATCTGCGTCTCGCCCAGGGTCAGCATCTGCTTGGGGTTCTGCGGATCGGTGAAGCGCTCCAGCCCCCGTTCGCGCAAGGGGTTGAAGCCGATGATGCTGGCCCCGCGATCCACCGCATCCTTCAGCTGGTGCAGGATGCGCGGCGCGGACGTGCCCGGATTGTGGGCGATGTAGAGCATCAGGTCGGTCTGCTCGAAGTCCTGCAGCGTCACCGTGCCGACGGACACCCCGATGCTCTCGGGCAAGGCCACAGAGGTCGATTCGTGGCACATGTTGGAGCTGTCGGGCAGGTTGTTGGTCCCGTACATGCGCGCCATCAGCTGCCACATGTAGCTGGTCTCAAGCGACGCCCGGCCGCTGACGTAGAAGACGGTCTGGTCGGGATCGCCGCCCAGCGCCCGCAACTCGCTCCCGATCTCCTCGAAGGCGCTTTCCCACGAGACCTTTTCGTACTTGTCGGTTTCGGGGTTCCACCGCATCGGGTGGGTCAGCCGCCCCGCCTCCTCCAGATTGTAGTCGAGCCAGGTCTCCAGCTCCGACAGGGTGTGCTTGTCGAAGAAGGCCTCGTCGGCGCGGTGCTTGGTGGTCTCCCAGGCGGTGGCCTTGATGCCGTTCTCGCAGACCTCCAGCGGGTGGGGCTTGGCGGGCTTGCCCCAGGCGCAGGACACGCACATGAAGCCGTCGGCCTTGTTCTGATGCAGCATCGTCTCCGAACCGCTGACCGGCAGTTGCTCGCGCATCAGGATCTCGGCGACCGATTTCGCCGAGCCGTAGCCGCCGGACGGGCCCTTGTAAGCCTTGATGGTGGGTGTCTTGCTGGGTGCGGTCATGCGGCAGGGCTCCTGCGAGGGTCCGGATAGAACAGGCCGGGCGGTTCGAGGATGCAAGCCTGACTCCGGTTTTCTTCGCCGCCCTCGCCCGCTTCTTCCTCGCGGCCTAAGATGGCGGCATGACCCCCGCCGCCGCCGAAGAAGACACCAAGGCCGCACCTGCGCTCCGCTGGTGTCAGGACACGCCCCGGCGTCGCTGGAGCCAGGCCGGCGTCGAGAACGGGGAACGGCGGCTCGCGGAGGAAACCGCCATCGCCATTGTGCACGACGCCTCCACCACCGCCGTGCTGATGGCGACCCCCCACGACATCGAGGATCTGGCGTTGGGCTTCAGTCTGACCGAAGGCGTCATCGACAGCCTGGACCAGGTGCGCGGCCTGGAGGTGGCGCACTCGGATCTGGGCATCGAGGCGCGGCTATGGTTGACGCCGGATCGCGCCGAACGCCTGGCCGCGCGCCGTCGCCGCATCGCCGGGCCGACCGGCTGCGGTCTTTGCGGCGTCGACAGCCTTGGCGAGGCGGTGCGCCCCCCCGCCCGCGTTGTGCAGGACCTGAGTGTGACGCCGGACCAGTTGCTCGCGGCCATGGAGGACCTGTCGCAGTCGCAGAGGCTGGGCCGCGAGACGCGCGCCGCTCACGCCGCCGGTTTCTGGACGCCGGACGCCGGCCTGGTCGCCGGACGCGAGGACGTCGGCCGGCACAACGCGCTGGACAAGCTGGCGGGCGCGCTGGCGCGAATGGATGCGCGGACGGCCGGGGTCGTGCTGCTTACCAGCCGCGTCTCGGTGGAGATGGTGCAGAAGACGGCCGCCATCGGCGCGCCGATCCTGTGCGCCGTCTCCGCCCCCACGGCGCTTGCGGTTCGCACCGCCGAGGGGGCGGGCCTGACCCTGGTGGCCGTGGCTCGCCGGGACGGGTTCGAGGTCTTCGCCGGCGCCCGGAGGATCGATCTGTGATCGTCGGATTGCTGCTGGCGGGCGGCCGTTCCAGCCGTTTCGGCTCGGAAAAGGCGGTGTTCGACCTTGGCGCCGGCCTGATGATGGACGGCCCGCTTTCGGCCCTCGGCGCCGTCTGCGCTGCGACCGCCGTGTCGGCTCGCCCGGGATCGGGCGCCGAGACGCAGGCGAGGATGCGGGGCCTGCCCTGCCTCCACGACCGGCCCGGAGACCCGGAGGGGCCGCTCGCCGGCCTTCGCGTCGGCTTGGACTGGGCCGCGGCTCAGGGCGCGGCATGGCTGATGACCGCGCCCTGCGACAGCCCCGGCATCACGACCGCCTATGCGCGCGACCTTGCGGGTTCGACTTCAAGCACAGGCTTGGCCGCCGTCGCCCTTTCGCCGCGCGGATTGGAGCCTCTGCTGGCGGCATGGCCCGTGTCCCAAGGGCTGGAGCGAATCGCCACCGAACTCGACGCCGGCCGGCATCCCCCCGTCCGCGTGATGCTCGAGGCTTTGAACGCAGTCACCGTCCCCGGCTACGACGGTTTGAACGTGAACACGCCCGCTGACCTGAACAGGGTCGCCGGACTGGCGGCGCCGGGTTCGGCTTAGCTCCGGACGCACGAAAGCCCCGCTTTTTGGGGCGGGGCTTTCATGTTTGTCGAGTTTGGGTGCGGGAGCAGGATCTGGACGATACCTCACACCAGCGATCGAGTTCAGGGCGTAGCCGCGGGCCTCAGCGCAAGCGTTCCGAACCTGCTCATCGAGCACAGTTCTGTTCTTCCTGGCGGAGTTGAGTTTCGACGACCACCAGAGTGTCATGATCGAAACAGCCGCACGTTTGGTCGCGCGCTATCCCTATCCCACCGCTGCGGCGACTTAAAATGACGCCGCTACTGAGGATGCCCACCCCCGCTCTGCTATGAGCGGCGTCAGGCCGCTGAGGACACGGCTGATCTCTTGAACATCTTAGCCACGTAGCGCTCGCTTAGCGCATCCTCTCAGCTGACCGCTATGAGGTTCGCCGTCGGCGAGGCTGAAGCTATTCTGCTGATGGTGATGTCCAGCACCGTCATCCCGTCGAACAGCGCGATGTTCTGGAACGTCCGCGCGATGCCCTGCCGCGCGACCTGATAGGGCCGCATCGCCGGGCGGCGCTTGCCGCGGAACCAGACCTCGCCTTCCTGCGGGACGTAG
>ERZ501011.350-NODE-350-length-12520-cov-10.876615_pt1 | contig 12520 bp, 15 predicted proteins | sample MGYA00248833_ERZ501011 | MGnify/ENA primary metagenome ERZ501011 (study PRJEB25958, sample SAMN03398530) | human skin metagenome | study: EMG produced TPA metagenomics assembly of the Human Skin Microbiome Metagenome (human skin metagenome) data set. | reverse complement strand
GCGGTGGCGCCGCCGTGCACACCTGCCAACCACACCCCGCCCCCGGCGGGCCCGATGACCCCCCCGCCAGCAGGGGCCTGGGATGCGTTCGCGCTGCACGCCGCGCTCGGCGGCGACGACGACACCCGGCGCGCGCGGCGCCGCGCCAACGCCCTGAGAAACCCGGTCGGCTGGCTGACCACCCTCGCGCCCACCATCGGCGTCGGCGAACTGCACGTCGACACCCGCCCCGTGGGCCCACCCCATCAGCGGACCTTCACCGTCACCCTCACCGCCGGACCCGCCCGCGGTACCGCAGCCGCGACGAGCATCAAAGCGGCCAAGACCGCTGCCGCCCACGCCGCGGTCACCGGCCTGTTCGACGCCTCGACCGCGGCGGCTGCTCCCCACCACGATGGTGGGGCATGAGCACACCCGTCGCCCTCGGCGATATCCACACCGCGCCGCTGTATCCCAGCCGCAACCGGCGCGCGGCCACCCAAGGCCCGACCTGGGCGCTGGTCGAGTCCCCAGCCCGCCACCTACCCGCCGACGCCATCCCGGCCTGCACCCGCAACCCCGACGCCTGGTTCCCCGATCGGCTGTCCACCGCCCGGCAGGGTGCCGGGCACGCGGAGATGGCCGCCTGCCGCCAATGTCCGATCCGACAAGGATGCGCCCGCGTGGCCCTGGACGACACCGCCCACCTCACCGGCATCTGGGCCGGGGTCTACATCTCCCCACCCGGTTCAGCCAGCCAGAAATCGGTCCGTGAAGCCGCGATCGAGCAGCTACGCGCCATCGCCTACCCCGACAACCCTGACCCCACCGTTGTCGAGGGCCGCACACCGCCGCGATAGCCCCAGCGTGCAATGAAGGGCGCGGACCTCCGGCCAGGTCGGCGGCTTCCCTCCGCGTCCCTCACCGGACGTCCGCGCCCGTGCCTGCGATGTCATCTCGCAGGACATCGGTGACACTTCTGCATCAAGACATCGGTGACCTTATGAGGGATCTTGGTTGTCCATGGCCATGAGAAAGTCCCCACTGGTGGCCAGGTCGAGGTCCCCGCTGGTGGCCAGATAAAAGTCCCCACCCTGTGTTCGTCGTGTCGACCCGGAACTGAAGGCCCAGGCGATGACGGTGAAGGTGCCAACCGATCACCATCACCGCCCGGGAGTTCCATTGAAGTCTGCGAAGGACCGTATGGACATCATTTCTGCTTACCGAGAACTCGGAAGCTATCGCGCCGCAGCCGAGGTGTGCGGCACCACCCACAAGACCGTCAAGCGCGTGGTCGATCGGTTCGAAGCCGACGATCAACCACCCGATCGCAAGGAACGGGCCCGCAACTACGATGCGGTGGCCCAGCTCGTCGCGCAGCGAGTCGCGCGGTCACACGGCCGGATCACTGCCAAACGGCTGCTACCGGTAGCGCGAGCGGCAGGATATGAGGGGTCGGCGCGGAATTTCCGTCGTCTGGTCGCCCAGGAGAAAACGCAGTGGCGCCGTGAGCATCACCGCGGCCGTCGCCCGGCAGTGTGGGCTCCGGGTGACTACCTGGTCATCGATTGGGCGGTGATCGGCGGGTTACACATGTTCTGCGCGGTGCTGGCGTTCTCACGCTGGCGGTTCGTTCGGTTCGCCACCAACGAAACAGCCACCACCACACTCGGATTCATTGCTGAAGCCTTCGAGGAGATCGGTGGAGTGCCCAACAAGGTACTTGCTGATCGGATGGGCTGCCTCAAAGGTGGAGTCGTCGCCAACGTTGTCGTACCCACCCCCACGTATGTGCGGTTTGCCACCCACTACGGGTTCGCCCCGGACTTCTGTCACGGCGCCGATCCGGAGTCGAAGGGGATCGTGGAGAACCTGTGCGGGTACGCGCAGTCGGATCTGGCGCAGCCGTTGTGGACCGAAGCCAAGATCGCCGCGGGTCGCGACGACGTGCAGCTGGATGTGCATCTGGCGAACCGGGCTGCGTGGGACTGGTGTGCCGAGGTCAACACTCGACGCCACAGCGATACGCTGACGGTGCCCACTGACCAGCTGGTGAGTGAACGGAAAGTGTTGGCGGCGTTACCGTCTCTGCGTGCTCAGGTCGGCCCGCCGCCTGTCACCCGTAAAGTCGACCGTCTTTCCTGTATCCGGTATGCCTCGGCCCGCTACTCGGTTCCTAACCGGCTCATCGGCGCCACCGTGACCCTCCTCCAGGACGGTGGAACGCTCCTGATCGCCGAGCCCGCCTCGGGCGAGGTGGTCGCCGAGCATGCGTTGGCTGCCCCAGGAGAGGTGGTCCTCAACGACGATCATTACGGCGGGCCACGCACACCCCTTAGTCGTGCACCACGACCGAAAACTGCTGCCGAAAAACAGTTCTGCGATCTCGGAGAACCAGCCGAGCAGTTCCTAGTCGGTGCCGCGGCGATCGGTAATACCCGCCTGGCCGGTGAACTCGATGACATCCTCGGACTCATCACCTCCCACGGCCACGAACAGGTGCTCACCGCCCTGACCAGGGCGGTGGCGTTCCGACGGTTCAAGGCCGCCGATGTGCGCTCGATCCTCGATGCCGGAGCCGGCATCCCCAACCCGCGACCGGCCGGCACAGCACTGCTGGGCCACCTGCCTACCGCCCCCACCCGCTCGCTGGATGCCTACAAACTCGGCGCCGGCGACAAGGAGGTGTCATGACCACCACAACATCGAAACCCGTTGCACCCCAGACAGTGCCACCGCTACCAACCGATCTGGATCTGGCGCTACGCCGATTGAAACTGGCCTCGATCCGCCGTAGCGCACCCGAGGTCCTACTCACCGCGAAAACTCAGCGATGGACACCCGAAGAAGTGCTGCGAACACTGGTCGAGGCCGAGATCGCCGCCCGTGATGCCTCCAACATCCGCAACCGACTCAAAACTGCCGGGTTCCCAGTCACCAAAACCTTGGAATCGTTCGACGTGGCCGCATCCTCTATCCCGGCCAACACTTTCGACTACCTGTCGTCACTGGAATGGGTTCGGGCTCAACATAACCTGGCCTTGATTGGCCCGGCCGGGACCGGTAAGAGCCACACCCTGATCGGGCTGGGGATCGCCGCAGTGCACGCCGGGCACAAAGTGCGGTACTTCACCGCCGCCGACCTCGTGGAAACCCTGTATCGCGGGCTGGCCGACAACACCGTCGGTAAAACCATCGACACCCTACTGCGCCAAGACCTGATCATCCTCGACGAGATCGGATTCGCCCCACTCGACGACACCGGCACCCAACTGCTGTTCCGACTCGTCGCAGGCGCCTACGAACGCCGATCACTCGCGATCGCCAGCCACTGGCCCTTCGAACAATGGGGACGATTCCTCCCCGAACACACCACCGCCGCCAGCATCCTCGACCGGCTCCTGCACCACGCCACCATCGTCATCACCGACGGCGACTCCTACCGCATGACACACCGAACGGAGGTACCGCCAACCTAAGAACATCCCGCACAGGGTGGGGACTTTCACCTGGCCACCAGCGGGGACATCAAACTGGCCGTTGACATTGGTGGTGACACTTCCTCGTCACTGAGGGTGTCTATATCGACTCGACTCGTGGTCATCTGGCGGCGACGCCATCCAAGCACCGGTGACGCCATCATCTGTTCCGTCAGAGGAATCGGTCGCTGATTGCAGTGACGATCTGATCTGGCGCGTCCTCGGCGACGAAGTGTCCTGCATGGTGCGCTTCGACCACTTTGACATCGGCGAACGCATCAACAACTCGGGGCAGACATGTCCTTGGACGAAATACCATGTCGCTCATACCCCAAATAGCAACCGCTGGCTTACGGCCGAGGAGCGATGGAACGTCGCTTGCGAGCTGTTTCAGTAGCGGTGCTGCCGTGCGGATCTGTTTGGGCATAGCTGCAAGCCCTTGTCGCGCATCCGCGCTGGGCTGCACACGCCGATAGTGCTCGGCCTCCGCTGTAGTGAGTGTGGGGCCCGCACTACCGAGAAGAAACTTCTCCACGAGCAGGTTCTGCTCCAAGATTCGGCGCTGCATCGGGCGGCTACTCATGAGCACACTGAACGCGCGGTTGGCCAATGGCGTGATTGGCCAGAAAGCGGTGTTGCTCACAACGACGCCCCGGACACGGCCAGCTCGTTCAACCGCGGCGCCGAGCCCGATGGGCCCGCCCCAGTCCTGGCCCGCCACTATGAAATTCTCAAGGCGCAGGTGGTCCATCAGCTCGCCGACAACTCCAGTGAGTTCGGAGATGGTGTACCCGTATCCGACTGGTCGCTCAGACATACCGAATCCTGGATAGTCAATAGCGATGCAGCGGAAGCGATCGCGAAGAGCCTTGATGACGTGCCGGTACAGGAAGCTCCATGTCGGCGAACCATGACAGAACATGATCGGCGGCCCCGTGCCTTCGTCGATGTAGTGCACCCGGCCCGCTGAAGAGTCGAACCACCGAGACTGGAAAGGATATAGGGCAGGGTCCGGAGTGAAGTTGAAAATCATCGATTGCCCTCCAAAAGTGCTACAGGCGTAGTGTTCCTGGGTGTGACTCTACACCTGTAGCATTGGGTGTCATGTCGGCACGCAGCGAGAAGAGGCGCGAGCTGATCGCCGACGCGGGGATCAGGATTGTTGCCCGCGAAGGTGTCCGAGCTCTGACACACAGAGCCGTCGATCACGAAGCCCATCTACCCCAGGGGTCGACGTCCTATCACGCTGCGACCCGGCCCGCTCTCATCGAGCTGATCGTTAATACGCTGGCCAGCCGAACACAGTCCGAGACCGACCAACTCTCTGTCACCGTAGATGAGCAGATCAGACAGCGCCGCCGTCTCACCGTTGACGACCTCGCTGGGTTGATTGCCGGCATGGTCGATACCCTCGCAACCCGGCGAGAGGAGATGCGAGTGCGCTACGCACTACTTCTCGAAGTCGGCGACGTACCGCACCTTCGAGATCAGTTGACTACGGCATCGAACGTCCACGCCTCCACGCGGGAGATCGTGGCATCTTTGCTGACCGCCGCGGACATACCGAACGCGGTCGATATCGACGAAGAACTGATCGCACTGACCGACAGCCTCGTCTTCCATCGAACCGTGATCGGGTCATCCCACCAAGCTGCACAATCGATCCTCACCGCATACCTCCGAGGCATCGCTCTGGCGAACACTCCCGGCCGCAACAGCGAATCGAACTGACCCCGCCTTAGTAGCCGAAGGCGAGTGCAAAGAGGGCTCCTCATTCAAACCTCCGCCGTGATCCCAGTTCAGGCTGCCGATACCCGACGCTCGGGCGGTGGCTATTAATGAACCCCTTCATCCTGATGTGCGTCTGGCGATCTCGCAGTGGCCTGATGATGCACCCCGCGGGGCGGTCTCGACGTTTTGCGCCGAGCACCGTATTTCCCGGAAGTCGTTCTACGAGTTGCGGAAACGCGCCAAAGAAGAAGGACCGTCGGCGGTGCTGGAACCCCGGACTCGCCGCCCGAAGTCGAGCCCGTCAGCGCTGAGTGATGAGGTCAAAGCACAAGCGGTAGCAGTGCGCGCCGCTCTGGAGGCGTCTGGTCTGGATCACGGGCCGATCAGCGTGCACGACAAGATGCAGTCGATGGGCCTCACCCGCGTCCCGTCGACGGCGTCGCTGGCGCGGATCTTCCGTGAGGCTGGTGTCGCGCGTCTCGAGCCGAGGAAGAAGCCCCGTTCGGCGTGGCGGCGGTTCGTCTACCCGGCGCCGAATGCGTGCTGGCAACTCGACGGCACCGAGTACGTCCTGACCGGTGGGCGTAGATGCGTCATTCTGCAGCTCATCGACGATCACTCTCGCTACGCCGTCGGCTCCCACGTGGCCGCCGGTGAGACGGCCGAGGCCGCGATCGCTGTGTTCGACAAGGCAGTGACCGCTCACGGAGTGCCCCAACGACTCCTCACCGACAACGGGCCCGCGTTCAACCCCTCGCGCCGCGGCCGCATCGGTCAACTCGTCGAACACGCCCAAGCACTCGGAGTCGACACGATCACCGGCAAGCCCTACAAGCCGACCACGCAGGGAAAGAACGAACGGTTTCACCAGACGCTGTTTCGCTACCTGGACAAACAACCGTTGGCCGACACCCTGTCCGAGCTGCAAGCCCAGGTTGACGCGTTCGATCACATCTACAACACTCAACGGCCTCACCAAGGACTTCCAGGACGGGTCACACCATTGGCAGCGTGGCAGGCCACCCCCATCGCCGATGCGCCGCGCCCCGTAACCGGGCGGCCGTTGTTCGACCCGCCGGTACCGCGCCCGCGGCCCGCACTGCGACCCCCAACCGAACTACCCGCCGGCGTCCAGCTCAGAACTGTCAGCACCTCCGGGACCATCAGCGTGGACGCAGTCACCTACATGGTCGATGTGGATCACGCCTTCGAGCAGGTCCTCGTCGCCGCCGACGACAACACGATCGTCATTGCCAATACCGACGGGGAAGTTTTGGTCGAACACCCCCGACCCAGCCCTGGCATCACCTACGTCGGCAACCGGCAACCACGCGGCCCTCGCCCCAGCAAGAAGACCGTACTGTCACCGAAGTCCTGATACGCCGAGTGTCACCGATGTCCTGATGCAGAACTGTCACCTATGTCGCGATACATCACACGCCCGTGCCTGCGATCCTACAGCTAGACTCGAATGGATGTTCGAGGGGTGGTCTGATCGGCGGACGCTGCGGGTGTTCGACCCGCCGCGCCCGGTGTGGGTCGACATGACCGCGGCGGGCATGGCCGGCGGATTCACTCCGGCCAATACGGTGCCCCTGCGGGTTCGTACCGGCGGTGCGCGCCTCGATCAACGCATGCAGGGCTGGCAGCACGCCTGGCTCCAGGCCAGCGACGGGCGGTGGGTTGCGGTGGTCTCGGTGCGGGTGTCGAGCGCGAACGAGCAGTCGCACGCCTCGATCCCGTTGACGGTTGCTGCCGGCGCGATCCGCCCTGCCGAGCCTGTGACGACGAAGGATGAGCCATGACCGAGAACATCGAAACCGCCGGCGGGATCAGCGACCGTCGCGCACCCAAGCGCGTCCGCGTCGAGTTGGCTGACCTCACCCTGATCGTGCGGCCTCCGGGGCGGCCGGCGCAGGTTCGGGCGTTCACTGACGTCGAGCATGCCGAGGCCCAGGCCTATGCCAGGGACACCGACGCGAGCGTGGAGGTCCTCGACCCGGACCGCGGCGATGTGACGGCGAATCACTAGCTGGTCATGGCGGTGACCGAGACGACCGGTGGATACCGTTCGGCCCCGGGTGTGCGTAGCGCACGCCCGGGGCCCGAAACGAAGAACTCTAGGTGGTGTGTTCGGGCTCGAGGTAGCCGATCGGGCCTCCGCTGTCGACTCTGATGCGGCTGGTCATGATCTTCTGGGCCGCGGCCACGAGCGGAGACCGCTGTAGCGCGGTGGGGCTGGTGACGACGGTCTGCTCGTCGGCCATCGCGAAGATGATGGCCTCGTCGTCGGGGATGGGGTTGTCGCGGTTGCGCAGTCGTGCGAGGAGCTGGCCGGCGTAGTGATGCCGCAGGTCGGTGTCTTCACCGCGCGAGCCGAGGTGCTCGTCGATGTCCCAGACGGCGAAGGGGAAGGTGGAGACCGTCTCGACGAACAGTCGGTTACGCAGGACGCGTTCGGGATCGGAGCGCCACCAGCCCAGGGCGGTGGCGTCGAGTTCGGCGTTGTCGTAGTCGATGTGGGCGCCGATGTGAGGCCGGTTCGTGGAGTCGTTGGCCGCGGTGCGCGCGCCGGTGCGCAGCACGGTCAGCTCGCCGCCGTGTGCTGCCAGGAACGGCCGGCCCGCCAGGGACCGGATGGTCAGGGTCGGGATGGGCTCGGGGATGAGTCCGGCGCCGATGAGTTTGACCAGCCTCTCGTAGGAGATGTTGAGCTGAGCGGCGGCGTCGTGGCGGCGCATGACGGGATCGGCGTCGACGGCACTGATGTGAGTGAACGTCGGCAGGGTGTGGGTGGTGGACATGGGTTCCTCGACCTTCTTTCTGTGGCGATAGTCGGGGGCGAGAGCCCCCGGCCGAGTGTGCCTGTGCAGGCACACTCGCACTGTAGGCGTTCAGGTACACATGCGCCAGTACAGACGTAATTCAGCTGCCGGTTATATCGCTATCGGTATACGATGGTGGGGTGTTGCATGGTGATCGCGAAGCGCCGATTGTGTGGGTGGGGTCGTCATTGTCGGATCTGCGGGCGTTGCCGGATGCGGCGAAGCAGGATGTGGGGTTTCAGCTCGAGCAGGTGCAGTTCGGGCGTGATCCTGACGATTGGAAGCCGATGTCGTCGGTGGGGTCGGGGTGTCGTGAGATCCGGGTGCGGACCGCGGAGGGTGCGTTTCGCACGTTCTATGTGACGAAGTTCGACGAGTGCGTGTATGTGCTGCACGTGTTCACCAAGAAGACGCAGACGACGTCTGCGCGCGATATCGAGATGGGCCGGCGCCGGTATGGCGAGGCCGCCGAGATTGCTCGTGAGCGTCGAGATCAGAAGGGTGGCAAGCGATGAGTGTGTGGGATGACATCACCGACAGTCCGGCCGAGGCGGCGAACATGAAGGTGCGTTCGGCGTTGATGCGTGCGGTGCGGGATCGGATTGAGGCGTTCGGGTGGTCGCAGACGGTGGCGGCGGCGAATCTGGGGGTGACTCAGCCGCGGGTGTCGGAGTTGATGACCGGGAAGGTGTCTCGGTTCTCGCTGGATGCATTGGTGGCGATGGGAGACAAGGTCGGGGTCCATGTGACGGTCAGCGTCGATACTCCCGACGAACACCCCGGGACAGAGGTCATCGGCTCGGTGCGGTGAGCAGCTGATCAGTCCGCATCAGGGTGTACCGCGGCGTACGCGGCTTGGAGCGAGTCGAACATGTGGATTCGCTCGACCGGTAGTTCAGTGGCCTCACCCTCGAATACGGTTCCGTAGCCCTCGGCGGTCACGGTGTAGGTCACGGTGATCGACTCGCGGCCTGGGTCGTCCACGATCACGACGACATCGTCGTATTCCTGCCGCGCTGGGGGATGGGGCCGAAGCCTGGGAAGGTTGATTGTGACTTCCAGATCACCGGACTCGTTGTGTCGCCAGTCGACCGGGTGATCCTTCGGCGTGAACTTCGGCAAAGACGGAGCCACTGGAATGCCGAACGGGCCTGCCGGCGGTTCCCAGTTCGGGTCTTGGAGCCGCTCCCATTCGAACTCGTCGATGTCGTCGTACTCGAGCCCTCGAGCGCCATGGAAAGTAAGGATCACCTCGACGTCGGTCAAAAATGACTCTTCGCAGTTGGTGACGGTGAAGTGGACCGCGGGCCAGGCGATCCGGGCGAGGTAGTCCTGGCACTCCGGCCAACGGGCCGCCAGTCGTTCACGGAAGCGGGCCACCTTCGCGGCGATCTGGTCAGCGCTGAGCACCGTGCGGTCCGGCTCCGAGAGGCCCATCGCTGCGAAGGCACCGTGTAGCTGCATGAAGGAACGGGGCTCGCTCGCGTGTTGTTTGTTCTTCTCGTTGCTTTCCTGCACCTCTTTCTCGCGGATCTCGACGAGCGCGTCCCGCACCTCGTCGGCGCGATCGAAGGCGCGCGCGGTGCCCTGAATCTCGACCGACACGAGGATCGGCCGGGGGCCGGCCTTTATGTCCAGGAACTGTTCGCGGACCTGGGTCATGTGGGGGCGGTCGAGGATGGTTGTGAGCCGCTCCAGGTGGATCAGGTCGATGTCGATACCGTCGCCGAGGAGGCCGAGATCTCTGCGTTCGGCCAGTCGCAGCTCTTGGTTTGTGACGAACACCAGGCCGGTCAGGTGTTCCTCCTTCTTCTTGGCCGAGGTGATGTCTGCGGAGAGCTTGGATGTGATGTCGGCGAGCGTCTGCTGTCCCCGGGGGAAGTAGACCGCCATGATCCATTTCTGGCCGTTCTTCTTGACGAGCGCATCGGCTCCACCGTCCGGACCGCCCAAGGGGTGCGAGGGATCGATGCTCTCGTAGCCCTCGGCATCCAAGACCAGCGCTGCCAGACGCTCGGCCGGAGGCTGCCCAGTCGTCCACTCCCGCAGTCGGTGCCAAGTCTCGTCGGTGCGCGTCATGCGCACCATGATGCTCTACCCGTCGAGCCCAGTTGCGACATTTCCTCCATGGCGGCCCGGCCGCGGCGAACACTCGCACGGTTGAGAGACCGGTGCTGACCTCACGATTACGATTCGCTTCGCGCGGTGACGCCGATTGTCGGATCGATGCAGCATGATCGCTCTTGATCGGGACTTAGCCGAACGCATGCGGGGAGCAACGAGATGTCAGCTAGCGACGTGGTGAACTCGTGGACGGTATGGGATGGCACCTGGCACATCGCCGTTGTCGCGGTGGTGACTGGGTTGGTTCTGGGGGTGGCGCTTTTCGTCGGCGGGCTCGGTGAGTCGCCGGTGTCGCAGATCGCTATCGGCACGCTCAGAGGCTGGTCGTGGGCCGTAGCGGTTGGCGTGGGGTGTGTGACGGGATATCCGGTTGGCCACAACTTGGGAGTGCCTGCGCTGCTACTCGCGCTGCTCATCGCGAGTGGGTTGGGGCTGGGCGGGGCGGTCTGGGGTCTGCGGCGAACGCGTTTGGCGTTGGAGCCTTACAGTGTCGGCGCACGGCTCCATAACGGTGGTCTTGTGCCGTTGCCTCTGCTGGGCGTGTGTGCTGCATCGGTGTTGACTGTGACCCTCGCAGTGAGCCTGATCGATTACCTGTTTCCACTCTCTTCGTTGGTGGAGAAACTCCTGAGCACCTAGTGCCAGGAACATGGTCAGGCTGGGCTCGTGAGCCGGCGCCTGTCAACGCAAGAACGCCTCAACCGCGGTGGCTGAGGCGCTCTGCGTCCGTCGGGTCTGGGAGGTCAATACGCGTTGGGGTTTGCCGCTGTCGCGCCATGCACCAGCCGTCCTGTTAACTGCACCAACACATGTATCGGACCTGTGGTGGAGGCAGTTGATGGACGATCTGAGACGCAGAGTGCTCGAGGGGCAAATCGACGTGCCCGCGGTCGGCGAGGTGTCCCGGCGTCTGCCTCCAGCGGTTCCGGCCTATGTCGTGCTCATCGACGATGTGGGGGTCGCACCGATCGTCGACTAACTGACGAGCCTGGCGCTGTCGGATATGAGCCCCTTGACGGTGCGATCGTATGCCCACGACCTGCTTCGCTGGTGGAGGGTTCTGGCCGTGGTCGAGGTGGAGTGGGATCGCGCCACCACCTCCGACGTCGAACTTCTGGTGGGTTGGCTGCGGACCACGCCGAATCCGCAACGCCGACGCAGCAACCAATCGGCGCCGCAACCCGGATCAGTGAACCTCCGCACCGGAAAGCCGCTGCTGGCCAGAGGATATGCGCCGTCGACGATCAACCATGCACTGACCGTTGTCTCCGGGTTCTACGAGTTCCACCTTCTCTACGGACGCGGCCCACTTCTTAACCCGGTTCCTGCGTCTGCCGCGCGACGCCGGATGACCCGCCACAGTCCGCTCGAACCTAATGCGCCGCAACGGCGAGGACCACTGCGCCAACGGAGCCCACGCCGGGTTCCCCGCTCGATCCCAGATGGCCTGTGGGAAGAGCTGTTCGCGACGATGTCTCACGACCGTGACCGTGCGTTGCTGGCCTTCTACGTGTCCTCGGGCGCCAGGGCCGGCGAACTGTTGGGCGTAACGGGAGCAGACGTGGACTGGGCGAACAAGAAGCTGTGGGTGGTGTCCAAGGGCAGCCGTGAAGTGGCCGCGGTGCCGGGCTCCCCCGAGGCGTTCACCTATCTGGCCCAGTATTTCCAACAGTGCGGAACACCAGGACCCGCCGAACCGGTGTGGCGGACCCTTCGTGGCCAGCCGCGACCACTGACGTACTGGGCGATGCGACGAATCATGCAGCGCGCCAATGCCGTACTGGGCACGAACTGGACTCTGCACGACTTTCGGCACACAGCGGCCGCACGGATGGTCAACGATCCCAATCTGACACTGCCCGAGGTACAGACCATCCTGCGCCACCGGCACCTGTCAGCAACAGAGCAATACCTGCAACCACGCATCGAAGAACTCCACGAAAAACTCCAGGAACACTTCACCCGCCCCCGCCTCGAACCCACCTATAGCCCTGGGTACCGCGCCGACGACATCGCGACGGTTTTCGGTGAATAGAAGCAGTGAACGCGCCAGGATACCCCGCCAGCCCGACGACACAGCGCCAGCAACCCGCTACACCAGACCCACGATCATCGCTCACCCCGCCGTGCCGCGGGCAGTGCACCGCTACGGCGACCTGTCAGCGGCCCCCATGTTGACGATTGTTGCGCTCGCTACCAGCGTGTGGCCCGAGCCAGTCCATCGGCGGCGCAGCCGTAACCGCGGGCTGGATAAGATCGGTGACTACCTGCGCGGTTATCCCGGCGAAACGTGGCAACAACGCTGGGACGCATGCGAACTCAATACTCGACTGTTGCCCGCCGGCGACGCCTCCCCCATAGGCACAACGACTGCCCGCGCCG
>ERZ501011.348-NODE-348-length-12553-cov-7.275804_pt1 | contig 12553 bp, 12 predicted proteins | sample MGYA00248833_ERZ501011 | MGnify/ENA primary metagenome ERZ501011 (study PRJEB25958, sample SAMN03398530) | human skin metagenome | study: EMG produced TPA metagenomics assembly of the Human Skin Microbiome Metagenome (human skin metagenome) data set. | reverse complement strand
GAAGTGAAGGCGCGCGCCTTCGAGCCTTTCTTCTCGACCAAGGGCGTGGGCAAGGGTACCGGCCTGGGCCTGAGCATGGCCTACGGCTTCGTCAAGCAAAGCGGCGGCCACATCGACATCGAGAGCGCGCCGGGCGCCGGCACCACGGTCCACATCCTGCTGCCGCGCACCGGTGCTGCGGCCAGCGCCCGCAAGACCGAACGTGCGGCCGAGGTCACCGGCGGCAGCGAGACCATCCTGGTGGTGGACGACGAACAGGACATCCGCGAGAACGTGACCCTGATGCTGACCGGGCTTGGCTACCGCGTGCTGGGCGCCGCCAGCGCCGATGCCGCCGCCCGCTTGCTTGAAGGCGAAACGCACATCGACCTGCTGTTCACCGACCTGATCATGCCGGGCGCCATGAACGGCGTGCTGCTGGCGCGAGAGGCGCGGAAGCGTCGGCCGCGCATCAAGGTGCTGCTGACCACCGGCTACGCCGAAGCCTCCATCGAGCGGGTCGATGCGCGCGGGGCCGAGTTCGAGCTGATCAGCAAGCCTTACCGCCGCACGGAACTGGCCGCCAAGGTCCGCCAGGTGATCGAAGGGCCGACCGGGGTCGGCTGACGAGCTCTACTTCTTCGGCCCGCTCTTCTGGCCGGTCCGGATGCGGCCCGAGCGGCTGACCTGACGGGCGCCGCCGCGCGCGCCCTTGCCGATCGCCACGCTGGTTCCCGCCTTCTTGGACGAGGACGCCTTGACCGCGCCGATGACACGGGGCTTGGCGACGCGCGCCTTTTTCTGCTCCAGCGCCTTGCCGGGCAGGTTGGACAGCTGTTCCTGCTTTTCGGCCTTCAGCACCTTGCGCGGCGCCGTCTTGGCCACGCCTTTGAACCGCTCGGGCCCCGACTTGGCGCCGCCGCCGACGTAAGGGTTCTCGCTGCCCGACTTGACCGTCAGGCGGATCGGCGTGCCCGGCAGGTCGAAGCTCTCGCGGATCGAGTTGACCAGATAGCGCTTGTAGTGGTCCGGCATGGCCGAGGCGCGGCTGGCCATCAGCACGAACGTTGGCGGACGGGCCTTGGTCTGGGCGATGTATTTGGGCTTGATGCGCTTGCCGTCCACCGCGGGCGGCGGGTGCCGCTGGGTGGCCAGCGACAGCCAGTCGTTGAGGTCCTTGGTCTTCACCTTGACGGACCAGGTGTCATAGGCCTGCAGCACCGCCGGCATCAGCCGCTCGACGCCGCGTCCGCTGTGCGCCGACAGGGCGACAAAGGGCGAGCCCTTCAGCTGCGGCAGCTTGTCCTCGGCCAGGCGCTTCAGCTCGGCCAGGCGCGCCTGCGGCTCCTCCTCCAGGTCCCATTTGGAGGCCACATAGATCAGGGCGCGGCCTTCGCGCTCGACCAGATCGGCCAGCTGCAGGTCCTGGGTGTCGAAGGCGTCGTCCTTGTCCATCACCAGGATCACCACCTCGGCGAAGGTGATGGCGCGGATGGTGTCGGCGACGGACAGCTTCTCCAGCTTCTCCTGCACCCGCGCCTTGCGCCGCATGCCGGCGGTGTCGACCAGGCGGATGTTCCTGTCTTCATAGACCCAGTCGACCGAGATGGAGTCGCGGGTAATGCCGGCCTCCGGCCCGGTCAGCAGGCGGTCTTCGCCCAGGAGGCGGTTGATCAGGGTCGACTTGCCGGCGTTCGGGCGACCGATCACGGCGATGCGGATCGGCTTTTCCGGCTCGTCCTCTTCCTCGATGAAGATATCGACCGAGGCGGCCAGGATCGCCTGGTAGAGGTCGGCCATGCCCTCGCCGTGCTCGGCCGAGATGGCGACGGGCTCTCCGAAGCCCAGGGCGTGCGCCTCGCCCACCCCACCGCCGGAGGCCTGGCTTTCCGACTTGTTGGCCAGGAGAACCACCGGCTTGTGCTGCTTGCGCAGTCGGTCGGCGAAGATGCGGTCCAGCGAGGTCACGCCTTCGCGCGCGTCCATCATGAACAGGATCAGCTCGGCGTCTTCCAGCGCGGCCTCGGTCTGCTCGCGCATGCGCGCCTCGAGACTCTCGTCGGTGACGTCCTCGTAGCCGGCGGTGTCGATCAGCGTCAGGTCCATGTCGCCGATCACGCCGTCCGCATAGCGGCGGTCGCGGGTCACGCCGGGGCGATCGTCGACCAGCGCCAGGCGCTTGCCGACAAGGCGGTTGAACAGGGTCGACTTGCCCACATTGGGGCGGCCGACGATGGCGACCTTCAGAGCCATGCCGGCCTTCTAGCTTAGTTTCAGCCGCTCGTCAGCGAATGCAGACGAGTTCGCCCCGATCGGTCAGGACATACAGCGCGCCGTTGTAGGCCGATGGCGCGATATAGGCGGCCGCGCCCAGGTTCAGACGCGACTGCTCCGCGCCTGTCTTGGGGTCGAAGGCCACCGCTTCGCCGAACGAGTTGACCATCACCAGGCGGTTGGAGGCCAGTATCGGCCCGGACCAGCTGGGGCGCACCTGGCGGTCGAAGAAGCCCAGGAAGCCGCCTTCGTTACGCTCGCGTCCCTCGTTCAGCTCGCGCGTCCAGTAGATCTGGCCGGTGTCGCGGTTGGCGACGATCAGCTGTCCGCTCTTGGACACGACGTAGACCACGTCGCCGACCGGCAGCGGCGCGTTCACGCCCGTCACCGGCAGTTGCCACTTCGGCTGGCCCGAGCGCAGATCCAGCGCCGACAGCAGCCCCGAGTGGCTGACGCCGTAGATCGTGCCGCGGCTGACTACCGGACGGCCGGCCACGTCACGCACCTCGGATAGGGCGCTGGTGCGGCTGGTGCGCGACAGCACCTGCTGCCACACCGCCTGGCCGTTGGCGGCGCGCACCGCCACCAATTCACCGGATGAGAAGGGGGCGATCACCGTGTCGCCGCTGACCGCAGGACTCGAGGCGCGCATGATCCGCGCCGGCTCGGCGATGCCGCGATAGGCCCAGGCCTGGGCGCCGGTGTTGACGTCAAAGGCGAACAGCTGGCTGTCCACGTCGATGGCGTAGACGCGGTTGCCGACCACCGTGGGCGCGCCGTGGATCGGCGAATCCACCGTGGTGCGCCACAGCACCGCGCCGGTGTTGGCGTCCAGCGCCGTCATGACGCGATAGCCGGAGGAAACGAACACCTTGCCGCCGGCGTAGGCCACGCCGCCGCCGAAGCCGCCGCGCGCCAGGCCTTCCGGCTTGATGTCGGTGCGCCACAGGATGTCGCCGCTGTCGGCGGACACGGCCGCAACCGTGGAGTCGCCGTCCAGGGTGAACAGCTTGCCGTCGGAGGCGACGACCGGCGCCATCAGCGTGCCGGGCACCTGCGATCCCTCGCCGATGCTGCGACGCCAGGCGACCTGGAAGTTCGGGGCGGCGATGACGTGCTCGACCAGGTTCTCGGGCGTGCCGCCGGGCTGCGTCCAGGCGGTCGCGGCCTGCGGCCCCGGCAGGAAGAAGTCGCGGCCCGACAGGGCGGCGGACGGGGCCAGCTGCTGCTCGAACTCCAGCACCGAGATGCGCTGGCCCTCGCTGGCGGTGGCGGCCGCCTCGTCGCTGCGGCCCAGGCCGAACGGGAGGTTGCGGCGCACCGTGCCGCATGAGGCCAGGGTGACGGCCACGCCGCAGACCAGCGCGACCTTGAGGGCTCGGGAAGTCATCGAGGGCGTCCTGTCGGTAATCGTCACTGTTGCGGCGCTGCGGCGGCCGGCGCGTCCTGAACGGGGGCGGCTTGTCCAGGAGCGGTTTGAGGCTGCGCCGTGGGCGCGGGCGCGGCGGCGGCGGCCTTGACGATGGCGGGCAGCGCGCCGGCGGTTCCGGCGTCGATCATGGCGATGGCGGCCTGGGCGCGCTGGCGCACCGGCTCCGGCACGTCCTGGCCGAGCTGCAGCTGCACAAAGGCGGTGCGCGCCTCGGCGGTCTTGCCGTTCTGGAGCCGCGCCATGGCCAGCGCTTCCTGGGCGAAGGCGCGCAAGGGGCGGTCGTCGCCGGTCAGCGGCTCCAGCCGCCCTTCGACGTCGGCCAAGGACGCCGTGTCCATGGCCAGGAAGGCGGCCTTGAGCGCGGCGGGATCGGACAGGATCGGGTCGCGCGAGGCCTTGGCCGCCTCGTCGAACAGACGAATGGCTTCGGGAATGTTGTTGGCGGTGACGGCGAGGCCGGCCTGCTGCTGCAAGGCCAGCGACTTGTAGGCGCCGTTGCCTTCGCGCGCGGCCTCTTCGAACGCCGTGCGGGCGCCAGCCGGGTTCTCGGCGCGCAGCGCCTCCATGCCGCGGTCATAGGCGGCCGAGGCCTTGTCGGCCTTGCCCGTCTGGAAGCTCTGCCAGCCCCACCAGGCCAGCGCCGCGATCAGGGCCAGCAGCAAGAGACCGGCGACGATCGGACCCCAGGTGCGGAACAGCCGCTTGTAGCGGTCGGAGCGAAGCTCCCCCTCGACCTGCTCGAAGACATCAACCACGAGAAACGCGCCCCAAAACCTGAAAGGATCGAACCGGCGCGGACCCTAGAGGGTCGGCCCCGACGCCGCAACGCAAGCGCTACGGCGAAGCCGGCTTTTTGGAGAAGTAGGTTTCGACTTCGGCAGGAAAACGGCGGCCCTTCACATCGGCCGCATAGCCGGCGACGGCGCGGTCGATCTCGCCCCGCAGATCCGCGTATTTGCGCACGAACTTGGGCGTCCAGTCGAACAGGCCCAGCATGTCCGGCGTGACCAGTATCTGTCCGTCGCAGGCGGCCGAGGCGCCGATGCCGACTGTGGGAACGGACACGGCCTCGGTGATCTCGCGCGCCAGTCCTTCGGCCACGCCCTCGATGACGATGGAGAAGGCGCCGGCGTCGGCGGTCGCCTGCGCCTCGGCGATGACCCTCTGACGCTCCTCCTCGGTGCGCCCCTTGGCCTTGAAGGCTCCGTCGGTCAGCACCGCCTGGGGTCGCAGGCCGACGTGGCCCATCACCGGAATGCCGCGCTGGACCAGATAGGCGATGGTCTCGGGCACCGTGGGGCCGCTTTCCAGCTTCACAGCCTGGGCGCCGGTCTCCTTCATCATCCGGGCGCAGTTCTCGTAGGCGATCTCCCGACCGCCCTCGTAGGAGCCGAAGGGCATGTCGACCACGACCATGGCTCGTCGCGCGCCGCGCATCACCGCCTGGCCGTGAAGGATCATCATCTCCATGGTCACGCCGACGGTGTTGGGCAGGCCGTGCACCACCATGCCCACGCTGTCGCCGACCAGCAGCAGGTCGCAGTGGTCGTCCAGCAGGGCCGCCGTCGGCGCGTCATAGGCGGTCAGGCAGACGATGGGCTCCCCCCCTTTTCGCGCCCGGATGTCGGGGGCGGCGATGCGACGAACCGTCTGCTGAACCTGGCTGGACACGCGTTCACTCCTGGAGGCGAGCCGCTCAGATAGGCGGGTCCGCCCCCGACGTCACGCCCCCTAGAGGTCCTGAGACAGGCGAACCGCGCCGGCGGCCAGGAGCGCGAACAGAGCGCCGGCGGTGATCCAGAACATCTGCATGCCGCCCGTGCTCATCAGGTCGATGGAGGACAGGCCCAGACTGTCCAGGCCCGACTGCACCGCCCCTTGAGCCGTGACGCCGGCCGCCTGAACCCCTTGCGTCAGGGCGGTGGTGTCGGTCTCGGCGCCGCTGAAGTTCAGGTTGACGCTTTCGCGCACCGCCACGCACCCGCCCACGATCCCGGCCAGGGTCAGGGCGAAGGCTCTCACCCGTGAAGAGCGAGTCAGCCGCGTCTCCACCTGTGCGGCGAACAGTTCTGCGTCCAGCATCGGGGTCTGTCGCGCGAACAGGCGCTCGATGGCGGGGTCGAATTCATCAGCCGACATGCGCCGACCTCCCGACTGCGTCCGGCCGCGGATCGAGCCGCGCGCGGAGTTTATCCAGACCACGTTTGACATGAGACTTCACCGTTCCGAGCGGCAGATTCATGGCGGAGGCGATTTCCGGGTGACTGAGGCCCGCGCCATGACACAGGGAGACGCACAGGCGTTCGACCTCGCTCAGCGCCTTCAACGCCTCGTCCAGGTCCATCAACCCCGCGGTGTCTGAGGCAGGCGCCGCATCCTCCGTCTCGACCTCGGCGACATAGCGCGCCTCGTGCGCCCGCCGCTTCAGGTAAAGGCGCGCCGCGATCCGCTTGACCCAACCCACGAAGGGTCCCTCAGCCCGGAACTCTCCGCACCTTTGAAAGGCCTGAAGAAAGGCGTCCTGTGCGATGTCGTCGGCCACGGACGCCTCGGCCCCCATCCGGCGCAAGAGGCCGCGCACCGCCGAGCCGTGGCGTCGAACCAGTTCGCCGAACTCGCGCCTGCCGCCCGCCGCCGCCTGGGCGGCGAGCTCGTTGTCGTGCAGGTTCCGCAACGGCTGTTTCATGACGGTCCCCTCCCCCGGCCCGCCGCTCAGTCCCTGTTCTTGTTGAAGAAGCTCAGGACGATGAAGGCGACACCGATGGTGATGGGCAGGCAGGCGATGCCCAGCAGGCCGCTGTCGAAGCCGCGGTTCCAGCCGCCGTTCAGGTCGCTGACCAAGGAAAACGCCGCTAGGCCGACGCCGGTCGCCAGCCACAGCACGCCCCGGCGCAGATCCCGCGTTCGCGAAGGCAGGCTGCGCTGAACGTCCTTTGTCATGGCGTCGACCAGTTCGGCCGGCAGGGGCTGGCCCTTGTCGATCGCCGACCGCACCGTCAGCTGCATCTCCTTCTTTTCGCGGCTCTTCAGATAGCTGGGGCCGACGACGATGGCGGTGATGGTGCCGAAGACGGCGAAGATGGCGAAGATCGGAATGAAATCTTCCACGATGATACCCCTTGTGATCCCTTACGGCCCAGCTTGCTGCCGAGGCCTTCTGATCACAAGAGGCGGCCAGGTGCGCCCGTGGATGCGTGGCCGGAGGTGAAACTTTCGTAAGGCGCCGCTTGTGGCCTCAGACGCCGAGCGCCTCGGCGTAGCGCTCGGGCTTGAAGCCGACCAGTCGTCGATCGCCGAGGTCAAGTACAGGTCGTTTGATCATCGACGGCTGGGCCAGCATCAACGCCACGGCCTTGTCGGCGTCCAGGCCGATGCGCGCCTCCTCCGGCAGCTTGCGAAAGGTCGTGCCCGCCCGGTTCAGCACCGTCTCCCACCCGTGCTCGTCCACCCATTGCTCCAGCGCCGCCGGGTCCACGCCGTCCTTCCTGTAGTCGTGGAAGACATGGGTCACGCCGTGCTGCTCGAGCCAAACACGCGCCTTTTTCACCGTGTCGCAGTTGGGAATGCCGTAGAGGCGCAGGGTCGTCGTGACGGTCTGGAGCATGGGCGGTTCTATGCCGCCGGCGCACCGCTCGCGCCAGAGCCTGCAGGCGCAGCCTGGTTCGCCCACGGCTCAGCTGGCAACGGCCCCTTAAGTCTTGCGCTCTAATCTCGGCGCGAAACGACACGTCCGGAGCCGTCTGCGAAGTAGGCCTCGCCATTGGGAATGGGCCATGCCGCACCGAGTTGTCCATGCGTAAGCGATCAAGACAGCGGATCGCCGCTTGCGTCTCTCCAAGGCGTCGCCTCGGAGACCTGGTTCAGGATACCCGGGGCAACATCGCCCTGAAGTTCGCCCTGCTCGGCCCCGTGGTGGCCTTGATCGCCATCGGCGCCATCGATGTGGCGAGTGTCCATTCGGCGGACAGCCGCTTGCAGGATCCCGCCGATGCGTCGGCGCTGGCCGGCGCTACGGAGCTGTCGCTGGCGATCGACGGCGCGGCGGCCGTGCAGCGGGCGAACGCCATGGTTGACGCCGGACTCGCCGAATGGCCCCAGGCGCCGCGCGTGGAGAAGGCCATCACCGTCTCCGAGGACGGGGGGCAGCGCATCCTTCAGGTGCATCTGAAGGGCAACCGCACCTCCTTTTTCGTCAACATGCTGCCGCCCGGAGGATGGAACTTCGATGCGATGGCGCGGGGGTCGTCGGTCAGCCGCACGCCCCTGTGCGTGCTGGGGTTCAACGAGACCGACTCCGCCGTGATCCGGGTCAAGGACAGCGGCCGCATCCAGGCGCCGGCCTGCCTGGTGCACTCCAACCGCGACATCCTGGTCGAGGGCGGCAACATCAACGCCTCGGCCGTACAGGCGGTGCGAAGCGCGCGCGGCAGCATCTTTCCCGTCCCCGGCACCGGCGCGGCGGTCATCCCCGATCCATTCGACAAGTTGGATCGCAACAAGGGCAAGCTCTGCAGCACCCTCGTGCCCCGTCTCTTCCCGTTCGGCTCCCACACCCTGTCGCCCGGCGTCCACTGCGGCGGCGTGATGGTTTTAGGCAGCGCCAAGCTGACCTTGAAGCCGGGAGAGCACTGGTTCCTGGGTGGGCACCTGGAGGTGAAAGAGGACGCACGACTTGAGGGGACGGACGTCGTGCTGATGTTCGACAAGGCGTCCAAGTTCGACTTCAAGGACCGTGCGCAGGTCAACCTGAACGGTCGTCAAAGCGGAACCTGGGCCGGCATGGTGATGATCGGGATGCGCGACAACACCCAGGACTTCATCATCTCGGCCGACAATGTCGACACCCTGCAGGGCGTCATCTACGTGCCGCGCGCCAAGCTGATCGTGGAGGGCAAGTCCGAGGTGGCAAGGGACACGCCCTGGACCGTGATCGTGGCCCGGGCGTTGGAGCTGAAGGGATCGGCGTCGCTGTTCATCAACGCCAACTACCACTACTCGAACGTGCCGGTGCCTGTCGGCGTCGGCCCCTCCACCGGACCGGTCCAGCTGGTCGACTAGCTTAAGGCGACGCGTCTAGAACCGTCGGCTGACGCCGATCGTCATCACCCGTCCTCGCGGATCAGCGACGATGGGATCGTATCCAAGGGCGAACTGGGCGAGCGGCGGATCGCGATCGGCGAGGTTCACCACGCCGAGGCTCACCGTCACGTCGGCCGAAAGGTCGCGGCTCGCGGCCACATCGAAGGTGGTCTGGGAGCCGATGCGGGCGTCCGTGATCCCGCTCCGGTCGTTGCGGTAGGCGGAGGTGTGGTGCGCCAGTGCGCTCGCCGACCAGGGTCCGCGCGTCCACGTCGCGACGAACTCGCCGCGATTGCGCGGCAGCGACCGCCCGATGGTGTTCAGGTTGGTGGAGCCCACGCCTGATGTCGCCGCAGCGCCGGGCGCCAGCCGAATGTCGTAGCGGTCGACATAGGTCCAGTTCGCCGAGACGCCCAGCCGGCCGATGCGGGTGTCGCGGTCGTAGCGAGCGGCGAAATCCAGCCCGTCGGTCTCGATCGAGGAGGCGTTGACGAAGTTCAGGGCGACAAAGGTCAGGGTTCCGGCCGTGTCGCGCCGCACGCGCGTCTGGGCGTCCGTGCCGGTTCGGCCGGCGCGGTCGTCCGCCGCCGCCTGATCGATCAGGCTCTGCGCCGCCTCCTTGACCACCAGGTTCTCGTATTCGAACCGCCAGGCGTCCAGCGACAGCTGCAGCCCGTCCAACGGACGCCAGGCCACGCCCAGGCTCCAGTTCTCGGAGTCCTCCGGCTCGAGGTCCGGATCGCCGTAGGTGACGGTGTTGACGAAGACAAAGGCGCCCCGATCCAGCACGGACGGCTGCGACGCCTGCGCCCCCTGTCGCACATAGACGGACGGCGAGCGGAAGCCCTGGGCGTAGGCGGCGCGCAGGGTCAGCGCATCGACCGGGGTCCAGGCCGCGGCGACCTTGGGGCTGAGGCGGTCTGCACCGCCTTCGCTCTCGTAGCGGGCGGCGAGTTGGGCCTCGAAACGCGCGCCCAGGCGCAGGCGCCCTTCGGCGAACACCGCGCCGGCGTTTTCATGCCCCTTGAAGTCGGGCGACACGCCGGCGGTCAGCAGTTCGCCGGCGTTGGCCAGGTCGCTCCAGTCCTGGCGATAGCCGCTGCGGCGCGCCTGAGCGCCCACGGCCACCTCCAGCGACCCGCCGTTCCACCGGGCGGCCTCGCCGCTGGTCAAGGCGTCCGCCGTCCACAGGCTGGCCGACCCTCTCAGGCCGGTATAGCCGGTCAGGCTGTCGATCAGCGCCCCGTCATTGGCCGTGCCCGTCCCCAGATAGGCGCTGCCGAACGGGTTGAAGTAGCGGCAGGCCCCGACGCCGGGCGCGCCTGTCGCCGCATCGCACCCCGCCCCGCCCAGCCCGTTCAGCGCGTTCTGGAGCGCCGATCCGATCACGTCCGGCTTGTTGTAGAACACCGTCTGGCGGCTGAAGGTCGAGGCCAGGCTCCAGCTCCAGCCGTTGTCGAAGGCGCCGTCCAGACCGCCCGCGATGCGGCGCGTGTCATAGTCGAACACCGCGCTGGAGGCCCCCGCCTCTGCGCCCAGCAGCCGTCCCCGGAACAGCACGTCTTCTCCGAAGGGGTTGTCCGGATGACTGGCCGGCACGACGAGCGATCGGGTGAGAATCGGCAAGGACGGCGACTGCCGCACCCAGGTCTGGTTGCGCGACCAGCCCGCCTCCAGCGACAGGTCCACGTCATCGGCGAGCGGCCGGCGCCAGGTCGCGAAAAGCTGCGTTCGATCCTCCTCGGGCGCCAGGTCGAAGAAGTCCGAGTAGTCGAGGCGGCAGAAGGTGTCCGTCGGCCCGGTGCGATAGGCCGAGCCGAAGGCCGGATCGTCACAATCCGGATCGGGCGCGAAACCGCCCGCGTTGGGCCGGAAGTAGGACCCCGGCTGGCCATAGCTGGTCACCGCCGTCCATGGCGCCAGGCCGTAGGTCTCCGCCTGGGTGAAATGGCGATCGTCCGATCCTAGCGAAGAGCGATGGTAGAACGACCCCGCCAGCACCAGCGGCCCGCCCAGCACCTCGCCCCCGCCGATCGCCTCCAGCGCCGTCTCGTCCGATCCATCGGCGGCGGCGTAGCGGACGCGGACCTCCGGGCGATCCACGCTCTGGCGCGTCACGAAGTTGACCACGCCGGCCACCGCGTCGGAGCCGTAGGTGGCCGAGGCGCCGTCCTTCAGCACGTCCACCCGCTGCAGGGCGATCAGCGGGACCAGCGAGTTGATGTCCACGAACGAGGAGCCGTCGGTTGCCGTCACGGCGCTGGCGGTCTGACGCCGTCCGTTGAGCAGGACCAGGGTCGAGCCGAGCCCCAGGTTGCGCAGGTTGAACTGCGCCGTGCCCGAGCTCTGCGGCTGGTTCAGCTGATCGACCTGGGCTTCCGAGCCCGAGTTGGCCGACACCAGCCGCACCAGGCCCGATGCGTCCAGGACGCCGGCCGTCTCGACCGTGGTACGTCGCACCGTCTCCACCGGCGTGGCGGCGTTGACGCCTCGGATGAGCGAGCCGGTGACCACCACATCGTCCAGCGCCGCGGCTCGGTCCTGCGCCAGCGACACGTCTGGGACCGCCGATAGCGAAGCGGCGGCTCCAAGTAGGAGGGCGCGCAAGGTCATGTTCAGGCTCGGGCGATTCAAGGGACGAGCCTTCTAGCACCCAGCTTGAAACGTAGAAAGTCGTTTCAAGGAGGAAGCCCGGGACCCTTGCCGAGGTTGTGCGTTCCGCAAGACTCACCCAGCCCATGGACGCCTATGCCGCAAGCCGACCAGGATGAACCGGAAAACCTTGGATCGCTGCTGGACAAGCTCGACCGGGCGGCCGAGGGCAAGGACAAGGTGCGGCTGGGGGACGTGCACGAGGCGATCGGAGAGCGCGCCTTTGGTCCGATGCTACTGGTCACCGGCCTCGCGGCGCTGACGCCGCTCGGCGTCATCCCCGGCTTGCCGACGGCCTTCGCGGTCGTGGTGGTGCTGATCGCGGGTCAGATCGTCATAGGGCGCGACCGGTTCTGGATTCCTGGAAAACTGCGCGACCGCCGGATCGGGGCTGACCGACTGACCAAGGCGGTGCGCTGGGCCCGAAAGCCCGCGCGCGTCGTCGACCGGATCGTGCGGCCTCGGCTTTCGGTCTTCACCAAAGCCGGCTTCACGCGAGCGGTCGCCTTGATCTGCGTGGTCATCGCCTTCGCCATTCCTCCCCTCGAGCTTCTGCCCTTCGCCGTGATCGCGCCGGCTTCCGCCATCACGGCCTTCGGACTGGGCCTGACGGCGCGAGACGGGCTGCTGGTCTTGATCGCGCTGATCGCCAGCGCCATCAGCCTCGGCCTGCTGACGCTGGCGTTGTTTCACTGAATCCGCTGATCCCCCAAGGAGAACCGATCATGGCCAAGCCTCCCAAGACCCCGCCGCCGGCGCCGATCCGGCCGCGAGCATCCGAGATCTCGCCGACGACGGACAAGGCGTCCTCGCCGTCGCCCGAGACGCAGGAGGCGAGCCCGCCCTCTCCGCTCGGCGCCGACGCCGTGCGGGTGGAGGCCAAAGCCGGTCCCGCATCGCTGAAGATCGAGGTCAACCACACGCCGGCGGGGCTGCTGGCTCTGAGCGCCTGCGTCACCTCCATCCTGCTGGGCGCCGCCGCCATTGTCTGGATCTCGACGGGTCCCGCCCGCCAGCACCCGATCGCCACCGCCTGGACCCTGCGCCGCAAGTCCTGAGCGGGCGCGGCCTGGATCAGGTCGCCGGCGCATCGCCGCGCTGGCCCGGGGTGATGACAAAGGCGACCAGGCGACCGAG
>ERZ501011.344-NODE-344-length-12597-cov-8.310716_pt1 | contig 12597 bp, 10 predicted proteins | sample MGYA00248833_ERZ501011 | MGnify/ENA primary metagenome ERZ501011 (study PRJEB25958, sample SAMN03398530) | human skin metagenome | study: EMG produced TPA metagenomics assembly of the Human Skin Microbiome Metagenome (human skin metagenome) data set. | reverse complement strand
GGCTGGCGCCCGTCGCGCGGCGCGAGTCCTATGAAAGCGTCGAAGCCATGCTGGCGGCCCTGTGGGCGCGGCCGGTCGCCTCGCTCGGCTGGGCGGTAATCGAGGCGCTGCTGAACCCGGAGACCTGGTTTCGTCGCGACCGCGCGCCGTTTTCGGTGTTCGAGCGCGAGTTGATCCCGGCGCTGGGGCGGGCGCGCGCCGACCGGCCGGTCCGGGTCTGGTCGGCCGGCTGCTCGACAGGTCAGGAGACATGGTCGCTGGCCATGGGCGCGCTGGCCGCCGACGCCCGCGTCGAGGTTCTGGGCACCGACCTGTCCAGCCGCGCGATCGAAAAGGCGCGCGCCGGCGTCTACACCGGCTTCGAAATCCAGCGCGGGCTGAGCGCCCACGCCATGCTGCGCTGGTTCGTGTCCAGCGAGGATCAGTGGCGCGCCGGGCCCGAACTGACGCAGGTCGTCCGCTTCGCCCGGGCCAACCTGCTCGACGAGCCGGTCGACGACGCCCGCTTCGACGTCATCTTCTGCCGCAACGTGCTTGGCGACATGGAGCCGTCGCGGCGCGCCCGCGTGCTGGCGGGTCTCGAGCAGCGGCTGGTGGACGACGGCTGCCTGTTCCTGGGCCTGGACGAGCGGATCGAGGACGACACCATCGCTTTTCGGCCGGTGCAGGGCCGCCGGGGCGTCTACGTCAAGTCGCCCGCCTCGCTGCGCCGCGCAGCCTGACGACAGTTCCGGACGCACCTTTTCACCACCAAACCAGAACATCTTGTGAACCGGAACAAACCGTGCACATAGTCCGTCTCACGAGGGAGCGGGTCCATGGCGGGTCTCTCCCAAGCATTGATGGGAATCATGGCAAGGGAGACGAAGGTAATGGCACAGGCGGCGTTGAAACTGGTGGGCAAGGAAGACGGAGACAAGCAGCGGGCGCTTGAGGCGGCGATCGCACAGATCGATCGCGCCTTCGGCAAGGGCTCGGTGATGAAGCTGGGCAAGGCGGGCCAGGTGGCCGAGATCGAAAGCGTCTCGACCGGCTCGCTGGGGCTGGACATGGCGCTGGGCATCGGCGGCCTGCCGGTCGGCCGGGTGATCGAGGTGTTCGGTCCTGAATCGTCGGGCAAGACGACGCTGGCGCTGCACACCGTGGCCGAGGTGCAGAAAAAGGGCGGGGTCGCCGCATTCGTCGACGCCGAGCACGCGCTGGACCCGGTCTACGCCGGCAAGCTGGGCGTCAATCTGGACGACCTGCTGGTGTCCCAGCCCGACACCGGCGAACAGGCGCTGGAGATCGTGGACACCCTGGTGCGTTCGGGCGCCGTGGACATCGTGGTGGTCGACTCGGTCGCCGCGCTGACGCCGCGCGCGGAAATCGAGGGCGAGATGGGCGACAGCCTGCCCGGCCTACAGGCCCGCCTGATGAGCCAGGCGCTGCGCAAGCTGACCGCCTCGATCAACAAGTCCAAATGCATCGTGCTGTTCATCAACCAGATCCGGCACAAGATCGGTGTGATGTACGGCTCGCCCGAGACGACGACCGGCGGCAATGCGCTGAAGTTCTACGCCTCGGTGCGCCTCGATATCCGCCGCACCGGCGCGATCAAGAACCGCGACGAGGTGGTCGGCAACACCACCCGGGTCAAGGTGGTCAAGAACAAGGTCGCCCCGCCGTTCCGCGAGGTCATCTTCGACATCATGTACGGCGAGGGCATCTCCAAGCTGGGCGAGATCATCGACCTGGGCGTCAAGGCCGGGATCATCGAGAAGTCGGGCAGCTGGTTCTCCTACGACTCGACCCGGATCGGACAGGGCCGCGAGAACGTGCGCGAGTTCCTGCGCACCAATCCCGACATCGCCGCCTCCATCGAAAAGGCGGTGCGCGCCTCGACCAACAAGATCGCCGACGACATGCTGGGCGCGCCCGAGCCGGACGAGGGTCAGGATCTGGAGGGCTGATCCCAAAGCCCTCTTCGCCGCTCTTCCTCCGTCCGGGTCCGGCGACCCGCCACCTACCCCGTCGGGGCGGGACGGAGAAAGCGAAGGCCGTTCGACCCGACCGTCGAACGGCCTTTTTCTTTACCAGAGGCCCGGAGCCTTCCCGGCGGCATGGCCGTTGATCGGGTCCCCTCTTCAAGGAGCCTCCCCATGGCCGACGAAAAGACCCAGGCCCTGAGCCAGTTCAGCCTGTCCGAGACCGATGACGGCTATCTGATCGAGATCGAAGGCGACGGCGGCGGCTCGCTGACCGTGGAGGCCACGCCCGAGCAGCTCGACGCCATCATCGACGCCCTGGACGCCCTGCTCTCCGAGGACGACGCCGAAGCCGACGAAGTCGAAGGCTGATCGCCTCTGACGCCCGTCATCCCTGCGGCATGCGCGGGGATGACGAGGCGGGGCCCGCCCTCCCTTTCCGAAAACGCATGGCTTGATCGCGCGGCTGGCCCTATATGGCCTGTTCCTCCCAGCCGAAACGCGCGCCCATGCCCAGCCTGAACGAGATCCGCTCCACCTTCCTCGACTTCTTCGCGGCCGACGGCCACGCCAAGGTGCACTCGGCCCCGCTGGTGCCGCAGAACGATCCGTCGCTCCTGTTCGTCAACGCGGGCATGGTGCCGTTCAAGGACTATTTCACCGGCGCCTCGACCCCGCCCTACAAGCGCGCGACCTCGTCGCAGAAATGCGTGCGCGCGGGCGGCAAGCACAACGACCTGGACAACGTTGGCTACACCGCCCGCCACCACACCTTTTTTGAGATGCTGGGAAATTTTTCCTTCGGCGACTATTTCAAAGAGCACGCGATCGAGCGCGCCTGGACCTTGGTCACAAAGGAGTTCGGCCTTGATCCCAAGCGGCTGATGGTGACCGTCTACATCGACGACGACGAGGCCTTCGACATCTGGAAAAAGGTCGCTGGCTTCTCGGACGACAAGATCGTGCGCATCGCCGGCTCCGACAACTTCTGGGCCATGGGCGACAACGGCCCCTGCGGTCCCTGCACCGAGATATTCTACGACCACGGCGACCACATCCCCGGCGGCCCTCCGGGCTCGCCGGACGAGGACGGCGACCGCTTCGTCGAGATCTGGAACAACGTCTTCATGCAGTTCGAGAAGGAGAACGACCAGATCGTTCGAAAGCTCGAAAAGCCGTCCATCGACACCGGCATGGGGCTGGAGCGGATCGCCGCGGTGCTGCAGGGCGTGCACTCCAACTATGAGGTGGACCTGTTCCGCCGCCTGATCGCCGCCTCCGAAGAGGCGACCTCGACCACGGCCGAGGGCGAGCGCAAGGCCAGCCACCGCGTCATCGCCGACCACCTGCGCTCCTCCTCCTTCTTGATCGCCGACGGGGTCACGCCCTCGAACGAAGGGCGCGGCTATGTGCTGCGCCGCATCATGCGCCGCGCCATGCGCCATGCTCACCTGCTGGGCGCGCAGGATCCGCTGATGCACCGCCTGGTGCCGGCCTTGGTCGGCCAGATGGGCGACGCCTATCCCGAACTCGCCCGCGCCCAAGCCTTTATTGAGGACACGCTGAAGCAGGAGGAGATCCGCTTCCGCACCACCTTGGGCCGCGGCATGGGCCTGCTGGAAGAGGCGTCGCGTGCGCTTGGCGACGGCGGCGTGCTGTCGGGCCAGACCGCCTTCACCCTCTACGACACCTACGGCTTCCCGCTCGACCTGACGCAGGACGAGGCCCGTCGGCGCGGCTTCACCGTCGATGTCGAGGGCTTCGACGTCGCCATGACCGAACAGCGCGCCCGCTCGCGCGAGCACTGGAAGGGTTCGGGCCAGAGCGCCAACGCCTCCGAATGGCTGTCCGTGCGCGACCGGATGGGGCCCACCGTCTTCACCGGCTATGACTCGGTCGACGGTTCTGGCGAGGTGCTGGCGCTGATGAAGGCGGGCGAACCGACGGACGCGGCCGAAACCGGCGAGATCGTCGAAATCCTGCTGGACCAGACCCCCTTCTACGCTGAAAGCGGCGGCCAGACGGGCGACCACGGCACATTGGAATGGCCGGGCGGCGAAGCCGAGGTCATCGACGTCAAGAAGCACGCCGGAGACCTGCACGTCCTGTCGGCCGAGATCACGGCGGGAACGCTGGAACTCGGCGCCCGCGTGGCCCAGCTGGTCGATGCCGACAAGCGCCAGACCACCCGCGCCAACCACTCGGCCGCGCACCTGCTGCACACCGCGTTGAAGAACGTGCTGGGTCCGCATGTGGCGCAAAAGGGCCAGCTGGTGGACGCCGAGCGCGCGCGCTTCGACTTCAGCCACAACGCCCCCGTGACCGACGATCAGATCGCCGCCATCGAGGCCGAGGTGAACGCCGTGATCCGCCAGAACGTGCCGGCGGAGACCAAGCTGATGGCGCCGCAGGAGGCCATCGAGGCGGGCGCCATCGCCCTGTTCGGCGAGAAGTACGGCGACGAGGTGCGCGTCCTGACGCTGGGCCGTTCGCTGACCAGCGACAACGCGCCCTATTCCGTGGAACTGTGCGGCGGCACCCATGTGGCGCGCACCGGCGACATCGCCCTATTCAAGGTGGTGTCCGAGGCCGGGGTCGCGGCCGGCGTGCGCCGCATCGAGGGCCTGACCGGCGAGGCGGCCCGCCTCTATCTGGAAGGCCAGGCCCGGATCGCGCGCGGTCTCGCCCGCGACTTCAAGGTCCAGCCCGCCGACGTGGTCGGCCGTGTCGAGGGCCTGCAGACCTCGGTCAAGACGCTGGAGAAGCAGGTCGCAGAGCTGAAGAAGCAGCTCGCCTTGGGCGGCGGTTCGGGCGCATCCGCGGCGCCGGAGGAGATCAATGGCGTCAAGCTGATCGCGCGCGTGCTGGACGGCGTGGACGGCAAGGGCCTGCGCGGCGTGGCCGAGGACTTCCGCAAACAGGTCGGCTCGGGTGTCGTCGCCCTGATCGGCGTGACGGACGGCCGCGCGGCGGTGACGGTTGCGGCGACCAGCGACATGGCCGGCCGCGTCAACGCCGCCGATCTGGCGCGCGCGGCCGTGCTGGCCATGGGCGGCCAGGGCGCGGGCGGCAAGGCCGATTTCGCCCAGGGCGGCGCACCCGATGGCTCCAAGGCCGAAGAGGGCCTGGCCGCCGTCCGCGCAGCCCTGGCTGGCTAGGCGCGGCCTAGGCGGCGGGTTCGGGCGTCAGGTCCACGCCCGCCAGCTTCCAGCTGAACGGCCCGCGCCGCTGCATCAGCAGCACCAGCGGATCGTCCGGGCGGCTCTCGCGCGTCAGGGTCACCGCAAAGGTGTTGAGGTCGCGGTAGGCCCAGGACTGGCGCACGTCGCCGCCCGAGTCCGTCTGCGGCGTCTCAGGCGCGCGGCTCTGCGGATCGGGGGCCTCGCCCTCGCGCACCAGGGCGGCGACGCCTTGCGGAGTGACGAAGCTGTCCACAGCGCCCGCGACCAGCTGCGGCGCCAGCAGCATGCCCAGACTGCCCAGCGCGCCGCCGCGCCGATCGCCGCCGAACTCGGCCAGCAGCCGCGCGCTCAGTTCGTCCTTCAGGCTCTGGCGGAAGGCGGGGAAATCGACGTGCCGTTCGATGCCGGCGGCATCCCCCGCGCGCGCGGCCCTCACCAGGCTCTGCGCGGTCAGGAACGGCGCTGCGAAAAACGCCCCGGCGAACCCGAGCACGACCAGAACGGCCAGCGTCCACAACAGTTTGCGTTTCATGGCATCCCCTCCTCGCCGCAACAAAGACTTCAGCGCGCGGCCGGTTGCGTCAGCGCAGGGCCCACGACCGCCTGCGGCAGCCCGATGTGGACCAGCCGCCACTCGAACGGTCCACGCCGTTCAAAGGTGAACAGGGTGCGCTCGCCCCCGTCCTGACCGGGCACCGACACGCGCGCGCGGTTGAAGCTCCAGAACGCCGGCCAGGGCTGGCGTCGGAAGCCGCCCTTCGGCGTCTCCGCGCCCGCCGTAAAGGCGTCCGCGCGACGGCCGTAGCCCAGCGTCAGGGCGTGCAGGGCGCGCGGCGACAGATAGATTTCGGGATCGACTGCGGTCCGCACCGGCCGCGTCACCGACTGCTGGAACTGCCGGCGCACCGCGGCGACCGGATCCTGGAAGAAGGACGGCGGCGGCGTCAGCGGCTCGGGCCGTCCCGACAGCTGCGGCCGCAGCGACGCACGCACCGCATCATAGTCGATCAACCGGCTGAGCCCCTGCACGTCGGAGGCGTCCGAAGCCGCCCGGATGGCGCCGAACGCGAAAAAGGGCGCGGCGACGAAACACACGACCACGGCGACCACGGCGATCAGGATCAGCTTGCTCAGCAGTCGCTTGATCGAGGGCTCGCGTCGCTCGGCCGCCTTGCGTTCGGCCTCGCGCACCCAGATCGGGCGAGTGTCGGCGGACGGCGGACGGGCATCGGTCATGCGGCGGAACGGGCCTTCATACTGCGCCCAGTGGGCCACGCCCCCTAACGCGCGGTCAAGCTCGATGGATGCGAAAACGCCCGCCGGATCGCTCCGGCGGGCGTCATTCTTGTTCGGGCTATCGTGCTTCGCACTGCTTGAGCCCGTATGTGGGCTATCGCGCTTTGTGCTGCTTGAGCCCGAAGATCCTCGCCTTACGCCGCTTGCGGCAGGGCTGCCTTCAGGTTCTCGGCGACCTTGTCGAGGAAGCCTTCGGTGGTCAGCCAGCCCTGCTGATCGCCGACCAGAAGCGCCAGGTCCTTGGTCATGAAGCCGGCCTCGACCGTGTCGACAACCACCTTTTCCAGCGTCTCGGCGAACACGCCCAGTTCGGCGTTGTCGTCCAGCTTGGCGCGGTGCTTGAAGCCACGCGTCCAGGCGAAGATCGAGGCGATCGAGTTGGTCGAGGTGGCCTCGCCCTTCTGGTGCTGGCGATAGTGGCGGGTCACGGTGCCGTGCGCGGCCTCGGTCTCCAGCACCTTGCCGTCCGGCGTCATCAGCACCGAGGTCATCAGGCCCAGCGAGCCGAAGCCCTGCGCCACCACGTCCGACTGCACGTCGCCGTCGTAGTTCTTGCACGCCCAGACAAAGCCGCCCGACCACTTGATGGCGGCCGCCACCATGTCGTCGATCAGGCGGTGCTCATAGGTCAGGCCGCGCGCGTCGAACTCGGCCTTGAACTCGGCGTCGAACACTTCCTGGAACAGGTCCTTGAAGCGGCCGTCATAGGCCTTGAGGATGGTGTTCTTGGTCGACAGATAGACCGGATAGTTGCGGTTCAGGCCGTAGGCGAAGCTGGCGCGCGCGAACTCGCGGATCGAGTCGTCCAGGTTGTACATGCCCATGGCGACGCCGGCGGACGGCGACTTGAACACCTCATGCTCGATCACCTCGCCGTCGTCTCCGACGAACTTGATCGACAGGGTGCCCGCGCCCGGCATCAGGAAGTCGGTGGCCTTGTACTGGTCGCCGAAGGCGTGGCGGCCGACCACGATGGGCTGGGTCCAGCCCGGCACCAGGCGCGGCACGTTGGAGCAGATGATCGGCTCGCGGAAGACCACGCCGCCCAGGATGTTGCGGATGGTGCCGTTGGGCGACTTCCACATCTTCTTCAGGCCGAACTCCTTCACCCGCGCTTCGTCCGGGGTGATGGTGGCGCACTTCACGCCGACGCCGTGCTTCTGGATCGCGTGGGCGGCGTCGATCGTCACCTGGTCCTCGGTGGCGTCGCGGTTCTCCATGCCCAGGTCGTAATAGTCCAGCTCCAGATCCAGGAACGGGTGCACCAGCTTGTCCTTGATCATCTGCCAGATGATGCGGGTCATTTCGTCGCCGTCGATATCGACGATGGGGTTGGCGACCTGGATCTTGGCCATGCGTGAAATCCGCCTGTGCTGGGGAGAAGAAGGGTGACGGCGGTATAGCCGCCGCACTCCACATCGCAAAGAGCGCGGTGCGCAAAGGAGGCGCCGCACAACCCGGGCATTAACCCTGCCTTGAAAAGGCCGTCTGCGGTCAAGCTGAACCTTCGCCGTTGCGCTCTCGTTTGCAAGGCGGAAGGGTCAGCGGAAGCGGAGACGGCATGCCAACGGAGACGGAACGGCTGATCGACGAGTGGATCGTGCGCTTTGGAGAACCGCCGGTCTTGGCGGACGCGGAACTGATGCGCGCCCTGCTCGCTGAACATCCAGCATCCGCGGAGCAGCCGTTATGACGGAAAAGACTTTCAAGCCCGGCGACAAGGTCAAGTGGGACCACAGCCAGGGCACCACCACCGGCAAGGTGGTCAAGAAGCTGACCTCGGAGACCCACATCAAGGGCCACAAGGTCGCCGCCTCCAAGGACAATCCCGAGTACCTGGTGGAGAGCGGCAAGACCGGCGCCCAGGCCGCGCACAAGCCGTCGGAGCTGCGCAAGGCGTGACGACCGTACAGCCTGAAGTTCTTGTGATCGGCGCAGGCCCGGCCGGTCTGACCGCGGCGACCTATCTGGCCCGGTTCCGGCGGCCGGTGCTGGTGGCCGACGGCGGGGAGCCGCGCGCCAACTGGATCCCCGTCAGCCACAACACGCCGGGCTTCCCAGAGGGCCTGACCGGCCGGGACATGCTGGCCCGCATGCGTGCGCAGGCCGAGGAATACGGCGCGGTCATCGAGGCCGGGCGCGCGGAAAACCTGCGGCCGGTCGAGGACGGCTTCGAGGCCGATCTGAACGGGCGCACGGTGCGGGTGCGGGCGGTGCTGCTCGCCTCGGGCCTGGAGGACCACCATCCGGACCTGCCGGGCGTCGACCCGGCCATCCGGCGCAGCCTGGTGCGCATCTGCCCGATCTGCGACGGCTATGAGGCCACCGGCAAGCGGGTGGCCGTGATCGGGAACAGCGATCTCGGCATCCGAGAGGCGGCGTTCCTGCGCACCTATTCCGACGAGGTGACCCTGTTCCACATCGGCCCGCCCGAGGCCCTGACCTGCCGCTCGGAGCTGGATCGGCTGGGCGTCACCCTGCTGGAGGGCTCGGTCGAGGGTGTTTCGCTGGAGGGCGACCGCGTGCGCGCCATCAGCTGGGGCGGGACCGAGCGGGCCTTCGACTTCCTCTACTCGGCCCTGGGCACCACGCCGAACTGCAGGCTGGCGCGCAGCCTGGGCGCCCGGCTGGCGACCGACGGCCGGCTTGAGGTGGACCTCCACCAGCTGACCAGCGTGCCCGGGCTCTATGCCGCCGGCGACGTGGTGCGCGGCCTCAACCAGATCGCGGTCGCCACCGCCGAGGCCGCCGTGGCCGCCACCGCCATCCACAATCTGCTGCGACAGCAGGACGGCATGACGGTGCGCGACTAGGCAGGCGCAGTCAGGCCTGGCTGGCCGTCCAGCCGTCCACAATCCGCTCCAGCACCGACAGCGGCACGCCCCCCGCAGCCAGCGCCGTGTCGTGGAAGCCGCGCTGGTCGAAGCGCGCGCCGAGGCGGCTCCTGGCTTTGTCGCGCAGGCGCACCCATTCGTTGTGCCCGACCTTGTAGGCGCAGGCCTGACCCGGCCAGCCGCAGTACCGCTCGACCTCCGATGTCGCCGCGCCCTCGGTGTCGCCGTATGCGGTCATCATGTAGCGAATGCCCTCTTCGCGGCTCCAGCCCTTGGCGTGGATGCCGGTGTCCACAACCAGCCGCGCCGCCCGGAACATCAACGACTGCAGATAGCCGATCTGCCCCGCCGGATCGTCTTGGTAGGCGCCGAGCTCGTCCGCCAGCTGCTCGGCGTACAGCCCCCAGCCCTCGCCATAGGCCGAGAAGAAGAACAGGTTCATCAGCTTGGGCGCCGAGGGGCTTTCCTGCTGCAGGGCGATCTGCAGGTGATGGCCTGGCGAGGCCTCATGGTAGGTCAGGGTCGGCAGGGTCCACGACGGCCAGTCGGCCGTGTCCTTCAGGTTGATCCAGTAGATGCCCGGCCGCGATCCATCCAACGAGGGCCCGTTGTAGTAGCCCATCGGCGCGCCCTGCTCGATCGCCGGCGGCACCCGCTTGATCTCGGCGCCGGCCTTGGGCAACCGGCCGAAGGCGTTGGGCAGACGAGCCTGCATGGCCCCCATCTGCTCGTTCAGCTTGCCGATCAGCTCGGCCTTGCCCGCATCGGTGTTGGGATAGATGTATTTGGGATCGGCTCCCATGGCGGCGATGCGCTCGGCCACCGACCCTTGCGTCATGCCCTGGGCCTTCAGCAGCACATCGGCGCGTCCGGACAGCTCGGCCACCTGCTCCAGTCCCGTGCGGTGGATCTCGTCGGCGCTCAGCCGGGTGGTGGTGATGTAGCGCAGGCTGTTGGCGTAATACTGCTCGCCCTGCGGCAGCCGCCGGACCGAGGCCTCGTGCGTCGCGCCGGGCTGGGCTGCCTTCAGAACCCCCGTCTGCGCCGCCAGCGCCGGATAGACCCGCTCCGTCAGCAGCCGCTCGACCCGCGCGCCCCAGTCGCCGGTCAGGCCCTTGTCGCGGGTGCGGCTGACGACCGATTCGACCATCGAGGACTCGGCCGCCGGCGTGCCGGTCATGCCCTCCTGCTGCCGGATCGCCTTGGCCAGGATGAAGTCGGGCGGCACAACGCCCAGGGCGAAATCCTCGCGCACCCGCTCGGTTTCGACCGTCAGCACGTCGGCCAGCGCCTCGATGCGCGCCACATAGGCGTCGGCGTCCCCCGCCGTTTCAATGGTGTGCTGATTGGCCAGGAAGTCCGGCGCGGACTGATAGGCGCCGCCCTGCTGGCTGACACGATACGGATTGGGCCAGCCGCCCTGGCCGTAGGGAATGGCGTAGGTGGCGATCGTCGCGTCCAGATTGTCGACCAGGGTGTCGTAGTAGATGCGGTCCCGCTCGCTCATGCCGGCCGCGTCCATGCGGGCCAACTCGGCCTGTTGGGCCAGGGTGAAGGCGCGGCCTCGCTCCTCCGTCTCCGGGGTGGGGATGGTCAGCTGCGACTTGGCGGCGGCGCGCGCGCCCTTGTCGAGGCCCAGGCTGGTCACCGTCTCGGGGCTGAGGTCCAGCGCCTGCTCGAAGGTGCGATCCATGAAGGCCCACAAGGGCGTGGGCGCAGGCTCGCCTTGCGCGAGGACGGGCGCCCCGATGGCGGCCAGGCCGGCGCCGGCGGCGGTGGTCTGCAGCAGACGACGACGATTGATCATGGCGAGAACTCCCCTGTTCAGACCGGCAATGGAGCTCGCGCGGACACGCGCCGCAAGTAGGAATTCCGGGTCGTGACCACGTCAGCCCGCGTGCAGCTCCTTCTTCACCCGCTCGGCCAGGGTCTTGATGTCCAGCGGTTTGGGCAGGAAGGACACGCCCACCTCGTCCTGCAGCAGATCGGAGAAGTCGCTTTCGGCGTAGCCGGAGATGAACATCACCGGCGCGTCACCCAGGTAGGGCCGGGCCTTCTTCAGCAGGGACGGGCCGTCCAGTCCCGGCATGATCACGTCGGAGATCAGCATGTCGATCTCGCCGGCGTGCTCCTCGGCCAGGATCAGGGCCTCCTCGCCGTCGGCGGCCTCTATGACCTCATAGCCGCGCTGGCGCAGCAGGCGGGCGGCGATGCCGCGAACGGCGGCCTCGTCCTCGACGAACAGGATGCGGCCGGCGCCCGACAGGTCGCGCGGCGCCTTGACCTTGACCTCGACCGGCTGAACCTCGGCCAGCTCCGCCTCCCCGGCGGCCGGCAGGAAGATGCGAAACGCCGCGCCCGCGCCGTCCAGATTGCCGACGGTGATGTGCCCGCCCGCCTGCTGCACGATGCCGTAGACGGTGGCCAGGCCCATGCCGGTGCCCTCGTTGACCGCCTTGGTGGTGAAGAAGGGCTCGAATATCTTGTCGGCCAATTCGGGCGGCACGCCGGGGCCGGTGTCCGACACCTCGATCAGGGCGACCTCGTCTGTCGCCACGGCGGTCCAGCCCATGGCGCGCGCCTGATCGGCGGTCAGGCGGCGAGTCTTGATGGTGACCACGGCGTCGCCCGGCTCGACCACGCCTCGCATGGCGTCGCGGGCGTTGACGGCCAGGTTCATCACCGCCGTCTCCAGTTGCGACTTGTCGGCCAGCACCACCGGCAGGTCGCGGCCATAGTCGGTCTCCAGCCGCACGTCCTCGCGCAGCAGCCGGCGCAGCAGCACCGCGAACTCGCCCACCAGCTCGCCCAGGTCCAGCCGCTCGCGCCGAACGGTGGACTTGCGCGAAAAGGCCAGGAGCTTGCGCACCAGATCGGCCGCGCGGATGGCCGTCTGACGGATTTCGTTGAGCCCCTCGTAGGACGGATCGCCGACCGGGTGCCGCTCCAGCAGGCCCGACAGCTGCAGCTGGATGGCGGTCAGCAGGTTGTTGAAATCGTGGGCGACCCCGCCGGCCAGTTGGCCCACCGCCTGCATCTTCTGCGCTTGGGACAGCTGCAGCTCCATCGACTTCTGCGCCGAAACGTCGAACAGCCAGATGCGGCGCTTGTCGCCCTCGGGCGCGACATAGAGGTGCAGCATTCGGTCCGGAAAGGCGCGGGCGACCAGCTCGATCGGCCCCGAGGAGCCAGCGGCCAGCTTGGCGCGCGCTTCGCCGACGCCCGCCGGTTCGAACAGGTGGCCGAAGGCGGCGTCGCCGGCCGCGGCCGGCCCGGTCAGGACCTTGAGCGCGGCGTTCGGCTCCTCCGCCCGGCCGA
>ERZ501011.342-NODE-342-length-12630-cov-9.069185_pt1 | contig 12630 bp, 15 predicted proteins | sample MGYA00248833_ERZ501011 | MGnify/ENA primary metagenome ERZ501011 (study PRJEB25958, sample SAMN03398530) | human skin metagenome | study: EMG produced TPA metagenomics assembly of the Human Skin Microbiome Metagenome (human skin metagenome) data set. | reverse complement strand
GGTCTTTAGGCTGAACATCACCCCCGTCGGAGCCATCCGGCGGGGGTTTTGCGTTGCAGGGATGTCGGAGGACCGATGGTGATCAGGTGGAGCAGGGTGGTGGCGTCGGCTGGCGGCGGCAGCGACCGGAGCGGTGACCGGCGCCGCCTGGGCGAGCGATGAGAGGGCGGTTCAGCCGGTCTGGGCGCCTCCCGCCGCCTGTCCGATCTCGGCGGACCATGTGATCGCCAACGGCGGCCTGCAGCGGAGCCGCGCCGCCATCGCGGACCGGCGCCTCGTGATCCTGGCCGTCGGCTCCTCCTCCATCGAAGGGGTGGGCGCCAGCCGTCCCGACCTGGGCTTTGTTCCCCGCCTCGAGGCGGCGCTGAAGCGTCGCCTGCCCGAGGTCGGGGTGGTGGTCTACAATCGCGGAATCGGCGGCGAAACGGCGGAGGACACGGTCAAGCGCCTTCCCCGTGAACTGGAACTGACCCAGCCCGATCTGGTGCTGTGGCAACTCGGCACCAATGATGTGCTGCGTGACCGTGATCCGGGCGCCTTTCTGCGGGACCTGCTGTGGGGCGACTACCTGCTGGCGCGCGCCGGGGTGGACACCCTGCTGATCGATCCGCAACGTCTGCCTGACGACGCTCGTAACCCCGCCTTTGCGGGCCGCAACCCCGCTCTGGAGCAGACCGCCTCGGTGATCGAGGCGCAGGCGGCGCTGGCGAATCGCGCCGTGCTGCGCCGGTTCGCCGCCATGAGGGACTGGAGCGGCCTGGCGGGCGGCGGCGTGGGACCCGACGAACTGCACCTGAACGACGAAGGCTACGCCTGCTGGGCCGAGATCACGGCGGAGGGACTGGCGCGCGCCATTCTGGACGCCTCGAATCCCTGATCAGCCTCGTCTTTGCATTCTCCCGCCGTATGGGCCAAAGCTGAACCATACAGGGGGTACATCAGCTTGAGGGCGGAGATGCTTCGAACGCGGCCGTTGCTCGGCTACGGCTTTGCGCTTGGAGTCTGGCTGGCCGCCTTTGTGCTGCGTGCAGCCCTGGCCGACTGGTTTCCTCCGGGCTTTCCCTATCTGACCTTCTTTCCCGCCGTGGTGGTGGCCGCCTATTTCGCGGGGCTGTGGCCGTCGGTCCTGACGGCGGTGCTGTCGGGCCTCAGCGCCTGGTGGTTCTGGATCGGCGCGCCGGGTTTCGACTGGAGCGCGGCCACGGCCGTCGCGCTCCTGTTCTTCGCCTTCGTGGTCGCGGTCGACATCTTCTTCATCGTCGGCATGACCTCGGCCCGCGGCAAGCTGGAGGCGGAGGCCGCCCGCAGCGCCGCCCTGGCCCAGAGCCGCGACCTGCTCTACCGCGAGGTCCAGCACCGGGTGTCGAACAACATCCAGGTGGTCAGTTCCCTATTGAGGCTGGAAGCCGGCATGGCGAAGGACGGCGATGCGCGCCGCATCCTGACGGAGGCCGCCAGCCGCACGGCCCTGATCGCCAAGGTGCAGCGCGGCCTCTCCGACGCCGAAGGCCGGGCCACGCGATTCGAAACGGTGGCTCGCGATCTTTGCGCCGACGCCCTGGCCGCCGCTGCACGAGAGGATGTCGCCCTGGCGCTGGACGGAGGCGATCTGACGCTGACGGCGGAGGAGGCGACCCCGATCATGCTGATCCTGCTGGAATGCGTGAACAACGCGCTGGAGCATGGAGTGGCCGAGCGCGAAGGCCGGATCGAGATCGGGTTCGGCGAGTGGGACGGACGGCGTCGGCTGACCGTTCGCGATGACGGGCGGGGCCTGGCGCCGGATTTCGACCCGTCACGACCTGCAAGCCTGGGCCTGCGCATCGTCCAGGGGCTGGCGGGCCAACTCGGCGGCCGTTTCGACATGGAAGAGGCGAAACCCGGCGTGCGCTGCGTCCTGTCCTATCCGACGCCGGGGGACGCGCTCGGCTGATCTTCGCTTAAGGCGCGAGAGCGCTTGCAAGCAACCGAACGGCGCCGCTTACGTTCGCTTCTGAACGTTAAGCTTTCGGTAACCAGACATGCGGCGCGCGCTCCACATCGGCCTGTTCATCGGCACCCTGATCGGCATGTCCGCCTGCGCGTCGGCGAGCGATCGGACGGGCGGCGCGAGCGGTGGATACGGCTCCATCGATCTGGGCCGAGGCGCCTGATACGAAATCGTGGCGCAAGCGCGCGTGATCCCATAAGATAGTCGCTGCGGACGCCGGCTGTCGCGCCGCGTCGGTTTCAAAACCCCTAGATGTTACTCATCGCCATTGTCGTCGTTCTGCTCCTCGTGGTGCTCAACGGCCTGTTCGCCATGACCGAGTTGGCGGTCGTGTCTTCCCGCAAGTCCAGGCTGCAGAGCCGGGCGGAGCGGGGCGATCGGGGGGCGCGGGCGGCCCTGAAGCTGGCGGAGGAACCGACCCACTTCCTGTCGGCCGTCCAGGTCGGCATCACCCTTATCGGCATTCTGGCGGGCGCCTACGGGCAGGCGGCGATCGCGGGCGAGCTGGATCGGCTTCTGGAAACCAGCTTTCCGGCGCTGTCGGCCTATACGGAGGTGTTCTCCACCGCCCTGGTGGTCATCTGCATCACCTATGTGTCGCTGATCGTCGGCGAACTGGTGCCCAAGCGTCTGGCGCTGATCTTTCCCGAATCGATCGCGGCCAAGATGGCGGCCCCGATCTCGACCCTGGCGATCGTGCTCAAGCCCTTCGTGCTGCTTCTGACCGCCTCGACGTCGGGCATCCTCAAGGTGCTTGGCGTCAAGGATCGCGACGGCTCGGACGTGACCCAGGAAGAGGTCGAGACCATGATCGCCGAGGGCACGTCGGCCGGTCTGATCGAGCCGGAAGAGCAGGAGATGATCGAGGAGATCCTGCGTCTCGGCGACCGCCCGGTGCGTGTCGCCATGACGCCGCGCACGGATGTGTATTGGGTGGCGCTGGACGACCAGCCCGAGACGCTGCGCGAGGAGATTCGCCTGTGTCCCTATTCGCGTATCGTGGTGGCCAGGGACGGCGACCTCGATCACCCGGTGGGCGTGGTGCACAAGAAGGACCTTCTGGACGCCCTGCTGACCACCGGAGAGCTGACGGTCGAGGCGCATATCGCCACGCCGGCCTTCATTCCTCAGTCCACCTCGGTGCTGAAGGCGCTGGAGATATTGAAGGGATCCTTCGTCCACATGGCCTTCATCGTCGATGAGTACGGCGCGTTCGAAGGCGTGGTCACCGCGACCGACATCCTGGAGATGATCGCGGGCGACTTCAACGAAGGCCACGACGAGGAGCACGCCCATGTCACCCAGCGCCAGGACGGCAGCTGGCTGGTGGACGGCCGCACCGATCTGGACGAGCTGTGCGATCGACTTGGCGAGGACTTCGGCGAGAACGAAAGCTTCCACACTGTGGCCGGCCTGATCCTGCACCAGCTGTCGCGGGTGCCGGACGAGGGCGAGGTGCTTCAGGTGGGCCGGTTCGAGGTCGAGGTGATCGACATGGACGACCGCCGCATCGACAAGCTGATCTTCCGCGAGGTGGTCAGGGCCGAGGACGAAAAGGAAGCAGTGGCGGCGCACGTCGAGAACTGACCACGCGAAACGGCGTTAGCGGCCTTCGTAATTGGAGATGTCCCATGCGCCTGTTGCAGCAGCCCTGGCCCCTGAAGCTGATATGGCTCCTCTTGCTGGGCGAAGCCTGCGCTGCCCTGCTGAATGGGGAAGGGATCGTGGGCGCCGTGGCCCTGACGACCTTCGGCCTGACCCTGGTCCCGTTGTATGTCGGGCGCGTTTCCGGCGTGCATATCCCATCGGGCTTTCTCGTTGCGATCGCGGCGTTCCTGATGGCGACTCTGTTCCTCGGCGAAATGCGGGACTTCTATGAACGCTTCTGGTGGTGGGACATCGTGCTGCATATCGGATCGGCCGTGGCCTTTGGTCTGGCCGGCGTGGTGCTGATGCTGATTCTCGTGCGGGGCGAGCGTCTTACCGCAGCCCCGATCACCGTCGCCTTTTTCGCCTTCTGCTTCGCTGTGACGATTGGCGTGTTCTGGGAAATCATCGAGTTCACGGCGGACCAGACCCTAGGCACGAACACGCAGAAGTCCGGGTTGGTGGACACCATGTGGGACCTCATCGTCGATTGTATCGGCGCGCTTGTCGGCGCGGCCGCAGGCTGGGTTTATCTGAAGGGCGAGCAGGGCTGGGTGCTGACGGGCGCCCTGCGCGAGTTCGTGCATCGCAACGGGCGTCTGTTCGGCCCGCGCTGACGCATCGCGCTTGAAAAGCGCAGCGGGGTGGGGCATACGCGCCCCTCTGGCGAGAACGGCTTCACGGCCGCCTCTTGTCTAGGAGTTTAGCTCAGCTGGTAGAGCACCGGTCTCCAAAACCGGGGGTCGTGGGTTCGAGTCCCCCAACTCCTGCCATTCCCCCTGTCGCCGCCGGATGGGACTTCCCATCTGCGGCGACAGGATCAATTGTTTTGATGAGCAGCTGATGGCCAAGGCCAAAACTCCCGGCAGGCGTCCCCAGGTGGGCGCGGGGCCCCAGACGGTTCCGGCGGCCCAGACCATCGCCGTGGACGCGCCTGCGCCCAAGAAGAAGACCTCGCCCGGTCAGTTCTTCAGCCAGGTCCGCGCCGAGGGCCGCAAGATCACCTGGCCCAGCCGCAAGGAGACCTGGATCACCTCGGTGATGGTCTTCATCATGGTGCTGATCGCCTCGATCTTCTTCTGGATCGTCGACACCGGCCTGGGCTTCGCCTTCCGCTACATCATCGCTCTCGGATCCTGAGAAAGACGCGCCCATGACCGATGCAGCGCCCGCCGCCAATCCGCGCCACAAGTGGTACATCATCAACGCCTATTCGAACTTCGAAAAGAAGGTCGCAGAGCAGTTGCGCGAACAGGCCAAGCAGCGTGGGCTTGAGGACAAGTTCTCCGAGATCCTGGTGCCCACCGAGGACGTCGTCGAGATCCGCCGCGGCCGCAAGGTGAACTCCGAGCGCAAATTCTTCCCCGGCTATGTGCTGGTGAAGATGGAGATGACGGACGAGGCCTACCACCTGGTCAAGGACACGCCCAAGGTCACGGGCTTCCTGGGCGCCGCGGGCGGCACCAAGCCGCTGCCGGTGTCCGAGCGCGAGGTTCAGAACATCATCGGCGCGGTGGAAGAGGGCGTGGAGCGTCCCAAGCCCACCATCCGCTTCGACATCGGCGAAAAGGTCAAGGTCACCGACGGACCCTTCGCCAGCTTCGACGGCTCGGTCGAAAGCGTGGACGAGGACAACGCGCGCCTGCGCGTCGCCGTCTCCATCTTCGGCCGCGCCACCCCGGTCGACTTGGAATACGGCCAGGTGGAGAAGGTGGCCGGCTGATCGGCCGCCATCCTCCGGCTTTTGCTGCGGCGGTCCTCTGGGCCGCCGTTTGCTTTTGCGGGCGCCTTCCGCTATAGGCGCGCCTCCCGCGCATGCGGGACAAATCCGTGGGAGGCAGCCATGCCGCACCACGGCTCACCGGCCGGATCGTCGATCGGGTCATCCATAGGAGAGTTCAATGGCCAAGAAGATTCTCGGCTACATCAAGCTGCAGGTGCCGGCCGGTTCGGCCACGCCTTCGCCGCCGATCGGCCCTGCGCTGGGTCAGCGCGGCGTCAATATCATGGGCTTCTGCAAGGAGTTCAACGCGCGCACGGAAAAGGAAGCCAAGGGCACCCCGCTTCCGACCGTGATCACCGTCTACCAGGACAAGTCGTTCACCTTCATCACCAAGACGCCGCCGGCGACCTGGTACCTGAAGCAGGCCACCGGCCTGAAGTCGGGCTCCAAGCTGGTCGGCCGTGAGGTCGCCGGCAAGATCACGCAAACGCAACTGCGCGAGATCGCCGAAAAGAAGATGAAGGATCTCAACGCCAACGACATCGACGCCGCGGCGAAGATCATCGAAGGCTCGGCCCGCGCGATGGGCCTGGAAGTGGTGGAGGGCTAAGCTCATGGCCAAGCAAACCAAGCGCCTCAAGGCCCGCACCGGCGACACCCAGGCGATCATGCCGTTCGCCGACGCCATCAAGGCTGTCAAGGACAACGCCACCGCCAAGTTCGACGAGTCGATCGAGATCGCCGTCAACCTGGGCGTCGATCCACGTCACGCCGACCAGCAGGTCCGCGGCGTGGTGAACCTGCCCTCGGGCACCGGCCGCGACGTCCGCGTCGCCGTCTTCGCCAAGGACGCCCGCGCCGATGAAGCGCGCGCGGCCGGGGCCGAGCACGTCGGCGCCGAGGACCTGTACGAGCGCATCGCCGGCGGCTTCATGGAGTTCGACCGCGTGATCGCCTCGCCGGACATGATGGCCCTGGTCGGCCGTCTGGGTAAGGTGCTGGGCCCGCGCGGCCTGATGCCGAACCCCAAGGTCGGCACCGTGACCCCGAACGTCGCCCAGGCCGTCAAGGACGCCAAGGGCGGCGCGGTCGAGTTCCGCGTCGAAAAGGCGGGCATCGCCCACGCCGGCGTCGGCAAGGCCTCCTTCACCCAGGAAGCCCTGGAAGCCAACGTCAAGGCGTTCGTGGACGCTCTGAACCGCGCCAAGCCGTCGGGCGCCAAGGGCACCTATGTGAAGCGCATCAGCCTGTCCTCGACGATGGGCCCGGGCTTCAAGATCGACCCGGCCTCGCTCGGCGCCTGAACTGCGGCAAACATGTTGAGTTGAGAACGGCGGGGAGCGATCCCCGCCGTTTTTTCTTGCGCGTCCGCGCCCCTTCAATCCACCATGAGCCGCCGTTTTGGGGGAGCGTGTTGATGAAGCCGATGATCGCCGGGCTGTGCGCGGCGCTGAGCCTTTGGGCCGCGCCGGCCGCACAGGCGCAGCAGCCGCAGGACGAGGACGCCATCAAGCTGGCCCTGGCGACCAAGATCATCGCGCGAGTTCAGACCCAGCAGATGACGGACGCGCTTGGGGCGGTGGTCGAGGCCAGCCTGCCTGCGGTTGTGGAAGGGCTGTCCGAAGCGCAATCGGCTGAGATCAGGACCCTTATGGTGGACTCCTTCTCTGCGCTGATGCCGCGGATGTTCGACGCCATGGCGCCGGTGTACGCCGACGTCTTCACCATCGAAGAACTGCGCGGTCTGAACGCCTTCTACGAAAGCGATCTCGGACGCGCCCTGCTGGAAAAGACCTTTGTCGCGCTGCCCCGCATCAATGCAGCGTCCGAGGCCGTCGTCATGGAGGCGATGCCGGGCATCATGACGAGGGTGGGCGATCGTCTCTGCGTGCACCTGAAGTGCACGCCCGACCAGCGTCGGGAGATGAAGGCGGGGATGGCGGCCGCCCTGCCGTCCCTCTGAGGTCGCGTCGGCGCCGATCCCGTCCGTGTTCCAGCTGAGCCGTTTATTATTCGCGTGACCGAACGCCGCGCCGGGCTGTGCGTTGAGGCCAGACGATGAACGGGGGCGACATGTTCGGATTCTTGAAGGCGAAGACACCTGGCCATCCGCTGGACGGCGGCGATCCGTGGAAGGGCAGGCTGGCGTTCGCCGCGATCGTGCTGGTGGTCGCCTTCTACGCCATGCAGCTGATCATCAATCTGCAGACCTTGTGGCTGCTGGTCTTCGGCGCGGTGGTGGTGGCGGTGATCCTGCGCGCCCTGGCCGATCCCATCCAGCGCTGGACGCGCATCAAGGACGCGCTGGCGGTGTTCGCCTCGCTGTTGATCGTGGTTCTGCTGATCGCGGGCGTGCTGTTCCTGTTCGGGACGCAGATCGCGCAGCAGGTCGCCTCGCTGTCGGCCGTCCTGCCGCAGGGCTGGGATCAGGTCCAGGCTTACATCCAGGCCCAGCCGTATGGCGCGCAGTTGCTGGAGCAGATCCAGCATCTCGGCGACCGCGCGGGCCAGGCGCTGCAGGTGGCGCAGAGATTCGCCATGGGCTTCGCGTCCGGCGTCACCACCCTGGTTTTGGTCGTGGTGGCCGGCGTGTTTCTGGCGATCGAGCCGGCCAAGTCGCGCGAGGGCATGCTGTCGATCTTCCCCCTGGATCGCAGGCCCCGTCTTCGCCAGGTGCTGAACACTTGCGGCATGGCGTTGAAAGGCTGGCTGAAGGCGCAGCTGTTCTCGATGGTTCTGGTGGGCACGCTGACGGGCGTGGGGCTGGCCGTCATCGGCGTGCCGTCGGCGCTTGCGCTTGGCCTCCTGACGGGCCTGGCGCAGTTCGTGCCGATCGTCGGGCCGATCGTCTCCACCGTGCCGGCCGTGCTGGTCGCCACGACGCAAGGGCTGGACACCGTGCTGCTGACGCTGGGCCTCTACGTCGTGGTCTCCCAGCTGGAGAGCAACTTCATCACCCCCATGGTGCAGAAGAACGTCGCCAACCTGCCGGTCGTGCTGGGCATTTTCGCGGTGGTGGGCATCGGCACGCTGTTCGGGCCGCTGGGCGTCCTGTTCGCCACGCCGCTCGCGCTGGTTCTGCACACCCTGGTGACCATGCTGTACCGCCAAGACGTGCTGGGTGATCCCGACGCCAAGGCGCCGGGCGAAGAGGGGCGGAAGTCCAAGAAGGAATGATCCGTGAACGGATATCTTGACCCCGCCGCTCGAATGCCGTCTTCGAGCCCCTGAAAGCGAGTACCGCGTTGAAGGGCCCAGGCGTGTGACCAAGAGCAAGCGTTCAGGACGCTCGGAAACGCGCCAGGTGGCGGCCCTGCCTTGGCGCAAGACCGGGGAGGGGCTGCAGGTCCTGATGATCACCTCGCGCGAGACGCGGCGCTGGGTCATCCCCAAGGGCGGCCGCATGATCGGCAAAACCGACTTCGAGGCGGCCGCGCAGGAGGCTCTGGAGGAGGCGGGCGTCCGGGGCGAGATGCATCCGGAGACGATCGGCGCCTTTCGCTACGCCAAGCGTCTTCGCAACGGCGCAGAGCGGCGGTGCGTCGTCGCCGTGTATCCGCTGGAGGTTCTGATCCAGCTGGGCGCCTGGCCCGAGGACGGCGAACGCCAGCGGCGGTGGATGCCCCTCGCCGAGGCCGCCGACGCGGTGCATGAGCCTGATCTGGCTGACCTGATCCGCCGCTTCGAACCGCCCGCCGTCTTGTCGGACGCCGGCGAGGGGTAGGGCGGGCGCATCGCCCGCCCCATCGACCTCAGTTGCCCGAGGCGCTCTTGTCCGGGCCGATCTCGGTCATGGCCGACTGCAGGTAGTTCTGCTCGCCCAACTGGCGGATCAGCAGGTGCTGGGTCTCCAGGAAGTCGATGTGCTCCTCGGTGTCCGACAGGATGTGCACTAGGATTTCGCGGCTGACGAAATCGCGCGCCTCCTCGCACTGGACGATGGCCGGCAGCAGGGTCTCGCGGCTGCCCAGCTCCAGCTGCAGGTCCGCGCCCAGGCACTCGATGGCGTTCTCGCCGATGTGCAGCTTGTGCAGGTCCTGCAGGTTGGGAAGGCCGTCCAGGAACAGCACGCGCTTGATCAGCATGTCGGCGTGCTTCATCTCGCCGATCGATTCGTCGTAGATGACTTGGCCCAGGTGCTTCAGGCCCCAGCTTTCGAACATCCGGGCGTGCAGAAAGTACTGGTTGACCGCCGTCAGCTCGTTGGTCAGCACCGCGTTGAGGGTGCGGATGATCGCGGGATCGCCCTTCATGGCCATGGTCCTTTTGTCCTGATCGCGCATCCGCGCCGTCGCAGGCTTCGTAGCACGGCAAACCGGGCTGTGTTCATCTGCGAATACTTATCAGTGCATTGATAACGCAAACGATTGTCGCTCGCGCGGCCGGCTATCTACTCGGCTGCGAGCGCGAAGCTTTCGCGGCTGGCCTGGATCATCTGGCGCATCTCGCACACGCACTTGGCGCACTGGGCCTGGCACCCGTGAGAGGCGAAGATGTCGCGGGGACGCTCGGCGCCCGCTTCAATGGACTGGGCCACGTCGCGTCGACGAAGGCCGTTGCAGTTGCAGACGTACACGAGGCGAACACTCACGCAGGCGACTGATAATGGTTCGCTATAGCAGCCATAGAGGCGATTGCAAATCGTTCGCGGCGGCAGATCGCCGTTGACGTCGGTGGCTCGGCGTCGCAGGTCGGAACCATGGCCCGCCAATCTCCCGCCTCCGCTCGTCCGCCTTGCCGGCTGTATCTGATCACGCCGCCCCGGATCGCCGATCTGGACGCCTTCGCCGCGCAGCTCGAGGGCGCGCTCGACGCCGGCGACGTGGCGGCGCTGCAGATCCGGCTGAAGCCGGCCGATGAGGCCGAGATCGGCCAGGCCGTGCGGCGCCTCCTGCCCATCGCGCGGACGAGGGGCGTGGCGGTGCTGCTGAACGACCGGCCGGAGCTGGCGCGGGCTCTGGGGTGCGACGGCGTCCACATCGGGCAGCAGGATGCGCCGCTCGCCGAGGCGCGCCGCATTCTGGGGCCGGACGCCATGATCGGCGTCACCTGCCACGCCGACCGCGACCTGGCCTGGGACGCGGCCGAGGGCGGCGCGGACTACGTCGCCTTCGGCGCCTTCCATCCAACCGCCACCAAGGCGACGACCCATCGGCCGGAGCTGGATCTGCTGACGACCTGGCAGGAGACGGTGGAGGTCCCTTGCGTCGCCATCGGCGGGATCACCGTCGACAACGCGGCCGCCCTGGCGCGCGCGGGCGCCGACTTCGTCGCCGTTTCGGCGGGCGTGTGGTCATACCCCGAAGGCCCCGCTGCGGCGGTGTCGCGTTTCAAGGCGGTTCTGGCCGGGGCCTCAGAGGAAATTTAACAAAGATAGGGTCTGTGGAGAACGTAGCCGCTTACCCAAGGCCCTCGCCATGACCCCGAGCACCGCGCTCGACCTCGCTGCTTCGAAAGCCCCGCGCACGCGCGAGACGCGCGTCGAGCGAACCCGGGCCGGTGGGCTGGGTTGGACGCTGGCGCCCATCGTCGCCGGGGTGGGGGTGGTCGTTCTGATCGGCCTGGCCCTGTCGCTCGCGCGGTCCGAGGGAACGGTGGCGGCCTTGTGGGGGGCGAGCGGTCTGGCGACGGCGGTGTGGCTTCGCCAGGGCGGCGGGGGACGCTCTCTGGACGCCGCCTTTTTCGCGGCCATGGCGACGGCGCTCCTGGTCGGCGAACTGCTCGCGGGCAATCCGCCGGCGCTTTCCGTCTTCTTCACCATCGTCAACCTGATCGAGATCGTCGGCGCAGTGGCGATGGCGCGGCGGTTCGCGCCGGCCCTGTCGATGAACACCCTGGAAGACGCCGCGCGCTTGCTGGTCAGCACCGCCGTGCTGCCGCCGCTCGCCGCCGGCCTGGTGGCCTCCCTGGGCCTGGGCCTCTTCACCGGCGCGCCGATATTGCCGAACCTTCAGACCTGGTGGCTGGGCCACGCCATGGGCATGGCGGTGATCTGCTCCACGGCTGTCGCCGCAACGCCGGTCAGTCTGCGCGTGCTCGCCAGACCGCAGCGGGCGCTGGAGGCGGCGGGTTTGCTGGTCGGCCTGGTCGCGCTTTGCCTGTTCGCCTTCACCGGCGGCTTGCCGCTCGGATTTCTGCTGCTGCCGGCGCTGGTTCTTATCGCGCTGCGCTTTCGGGTTCTCGGCGTGGCGGCCGCCATCTGCATCATCGCCCTGATCGCGGTGGGCGCTTCGCTGATCGGACATGGTCCCTACCGCGCGGCCGGCGACCTGTCGCAGCAGGTGATGACGGCGCAGCTGCTTGTGGTGGTCGGCTACATGCCCTTCACCCTTCTGGCCAGCCTGATCGAGGAGCGGGCGGAGCTGGTCGCCGCCGCCCGACGGGCGCAGCGCCAGGCCGAGATCGCCTCGGCCGCCAAGTCGCGCCTGCTGGCCAATGTGGCGCACGAGATCAAGAGTCCGGTCGCGGGCGTGATCGGCATCGGCGAACTGTGGTCCAAGGGACAGCTGGGCCTTGTCACGCCTCAGCAGGTGGAAATGGCCGACATGCTGGTCCGCACCGCGCGGGAGGTCGAACATCTGGCGCACGATCTGCTGGACGTGGCGCGGGCCGAGGCGGGAGCTGTCCGCGTCGATCTGCGTCCGACCGACATGTTCGGCGTCATGCAGGACGTGCGCCGCGCCCTGATCCTGCGGCCCGAGGCGCAGGACGTCGCCGTGGAGGTGCAGGGCGAGCCGTCCACAGCGGTGGCTCTGGCCGATTCCCAGCGGATGGCGCAGGTGCTGACCAACCTCGGCGTCAATGCGATGAAGTACGGCGGTTCCGGCGGACGCGTCGTCCTGCGCGCCGTCCGCGAGGACGCTGCGGTGCGCATCGAGGTGATCGACTTCGGACCGGGCCTCAGTTCAGAAAAGCAGGCGCAGCTGTTCGAGCCCTTCAACAGGCTGGGGCTGGAGCGATCGACGATCGAGGGGCACGGCATCGGCCTGGCCCTGGCGCGCCGGCTGGTGGAGCTGCAGAGCGGCCAGATCGGCGTGGTGTCGGAGCCCGGCGAGGGCGCGACCTTCTGGGTCACCCTGCCGGGCGCCTAGGCGATGCGCTGGGGCTTGTTCTCGACACAAGGGCGGGACAATCTTCCGCGATGATGTTGATCGCTCTCCTCTCCGCCCTCGCCGTCGCGGCGCCGTCCGGCCAGACCGCGCCGCGCCCGTCCAGCGACCTGACCCGCGGCCTTAACGGCGCTCCCGCCGCGCAATCCGCCGCGTCCCCC
>ERZ501011.340-NODE-340-length-12830-cov-9.857926_pt1 | contig 12830 bp, 15 predicted proteins | sample MGYA00248833_ERZ501011 | MGnify/ENA primary metagenome ERZ501011 (study PRJEB25958, sample SAMN03398530) | human skin metagenome | study: EMG produced TPA metagenomics assembly of the Human Skin Microbiome Metagenome (human skin metagenome) data set. | reverse complement strand
CGTCGGTCTTCATCCGGCCTTCGCGCAGCTCCTCATCGGAGTAATCCGCCTCGTCACCCGGGTCGATATCGTCCGGGCCCCAGCCGAGCTGTGCGCACGCGGCGTCGATCACCCACACCTGCGCCGGCAACCCCGCCGGGGACAACGGCTGCCTGCGCTGACGCCACTCCAACACCTTCAGGAGCTTGTCGACCGAATCCACCGGCTTGTCTACCAACACGATCCCCGACGGGGACAGCACCTTCGTGGAGGTGACGATCATCGCGTGATCGTCAGCGCTGGTGGCTCGTCCGGTCACGGCGCTCGACCCACCTTTCACTGCTTGGCGTTATTGCTGTCATTGACGTTTCAGAACTGGCTACTTAGGTCTCCAGGGGTCGACCTGCGGCTAGCGGCCCGTCAGGGCCTCCGAAGGCGTCGCCGTGGTTGTGCGCGGCTTCTCGTCGCCGTGTTTCGGCGGCCACAGCTTTGTCAACGAAGTCTGACCACGATCGGTCCCCTTCCAGGTGCTGTGTGGCGCGGAATGCGCGGCGGGCTCGTGTGAGGTTGGGTTTACGGAAGTAGATCGTCGACCGCGTTGTGAGTTCTTCCTGCGGTTCGGACCGCTCCGCAGGGGCAGTAGGTGCAGCCTGAGTGGTTGCCGGCGCTCGGTTCTGCGGACCAGTTGCCGTCACCCGGGGTTGTTGCTCGCGGTTCTTCTTCCGTAGGCGGCGAAGGTCCCCTCCAGCAGGTTCGGCCGCCTTGGTAGGACGGCTGGGTAGGCCTGAGATGATGCGATCCGGAGTCTCCTCGGTCATGCTGTTTCGGCCTCGCTTTCTGCGGCAGTCACACGTTGCACCAGTTCCTGGGCGACAGCCATTAGGTCGTCGGCAACAGATGACGATGACTGGGGGGCCAGAGACTGGGGTTTGGCTTCGCCGCGGCGAATCTCATACCACTTCGGCCCTGTGCGTACCACGTTGTCCAGCTCGTGAACCAGCAGTCCACGGGCCCGGGTTGCCTCTGCGGTGGCTTCGGAGTGCCGCACCGCCGCTTCGAAGACGACAGCGTCGTCGTCGAAGGCCTCAGAAATCGCTGTCCGGGCGCGCTTCTTGACTGTGGTGGCCGACGTGCTGACGCCGGCCAGCACGACGCCCAGTAGGTCGAGATCGGGATTGATGTCGAGGACCGACTCGAGTCGTTTCGCGACTGCGTACAGGCCTTTCAGGCTTGAGGCGTCGGTCTTTGTGGGCACCAACGCCCAGCTAGCGGCGGCGACAGCCGCTGTTTGAAGGGTTTCATCGCCGGGCGGGCAGTCGATGAGCACAAGGTCGTATTCACTGGTCAGTGGGCTGAGAATGGAGGCTAGCGCGAGCTTCGCCCCCACCGCATCACGGCTCGCCCTGGCGACCAGCGCGGCGGTCGCTTCCTCCAACTTCGTGCCTCCGGGAAGGACGTCGAGGTTAGGGCGAACGTCTTTGACGACCTCTATGTCGCCTCCGACGATGAGGCCTCGCGCTAGGGCCGCCCCCTCGTCATCGGTAGATGTTTCCGTGTAGCCAAGGTCTTCGGCCAGGTTTCCCTGTGGGTCGAGGTCCACCAGGAGCACGTGATACCCGCTGTGAGCCAAGAGGCCGCCGATGTTAGCTGTGAGGGTGGTCTTGAGGACTCCCCCTTTGCCGTTGATCACGGCTACCACTCTGTCTCGCTGAATTGCCTCAGACGCTGCCATGGTGTGCGTGCCTCTCCGTGCCTGTCGTTCGGATCATGTAGTCATAGACGTTAATAGCAGCATTGACTGTTTAACTGCCGAAACCGCTAAAGCTGTCATAGGAGCCGTTCCCGCTATTAGCGGTATGAGCACTATTATCACCAACCACACCTACGCTGTCAATACCCTTAATGCCATCATTACAGTCATAGGTGACACCCGCCTGCCCGCCATTATGCGCCGACCGCCTGCATCTTCCTCGACAGCCAGCGCTGCCACCGCAAGGCGGGTTAGGCAGTAATACTGCTATTGATGTCGTTAGTCCCCGCGTCAAGAGGGGGAACGCGAGGCCGTCTCCTTGTGACCCCATTGGTTGCCGACAGTCAATCCCCTATGTCCTGCGTCGCTAGGGCTGCTAATACCGTTATTACCCTCATTGACTGCGTTAGCAGCGTTGCCGCCAAACGCACCGCCAGCCGAAGCTGACCGACTGTCCATGTTCTGATGCAGGAGCCCCCAGTGGCCACGATCGACGATTGCCCGGACAGACGCCGGGCGGCGTGAGCCAGCGGCCCTAGCCCGGTCGCCTGATCTGCGGGAACTGTCATGGTCTAACCGTGCTCATGAGGCAACTGACGACAACGATGCCTCTTTCGCCAGTGCCTTGATGTGGTCGGGCCGGAAGCCGGACCAGTGCTTGTCGCCGGCGATGACGACGGGGGCTTTGTAGGTGGCGTTGCACTGGACGCATGCGGGTTTGGTGTAGACGGTGATGGTCATCGGTGCGCTCTCTCTTCTAGGGGTGGGCTGGTTGGACGCCGGCGGCGGCGAAGGGGTCTGTGGTGTGGGTGACGTGGGTGCGGGCGGGGCCGGTGGGGGAGCAGCGGATCGGGGTGTAGAGGTGTGCGTCGCCGCGGAGGTGGAGGTCTGCGGTGGGTGCGAGTTCGGGTGCTGCGATGAGGACGCGGGTGTGGTCATTGGCGCTGATGACCGGTTCGGGGTCCCAGGCGATGATGCTGGTCTGATCGGTGCCGGCTGCTCGAGCGCGGTCGCAGAGTTGCAGTTGGCTGTGGTGGTGTCCGGTGAGGGTGGCGGCGTCGAATCCTGTTGCGGTGGCCCGGCCGTAGGTGTGGACGGTGGTGGTGCCGTGGGCTTCGACGTGGGCGGTGTCGGTGGCGTGGACGGCACCGCTGGCGACCAGGACGGCTGCGCAACCGGTGATACGGACCTGAACGCCGGCGGGGATGTCGCCGAGGTCGATCAGCCCGTCCTGAGGTGGGTCGAGTACGGTGCGGCGTACTTCGATCCGGTGGCGCCCGGCCTGTAGGAATCGGGCGAATGTTGTTGTGTCGGTGGCACATACCCATGGCGCCGGTGCCGCGGTACGGGAAACGCCGGTGCGTCGACGTCGTTGCTGCGGTGGCTGATGGTCTCGGTGTGGGGTGGTCGGCGGCATGCGCGGGGTGTCCTTTCGTGACGGTGGTGGTGCGGTTCTGCGTTGTGGGGTGAGCGCGTCGGCGATTCGGCTGGTGAGCGCGGTGCGTGCTGCACGCACGAGTTGCCGGGCCCCTGTGGCTGGGCGCTCGGCCGCCGTTGGTGCGTCGGGGGGCGTCGTAGGGGGTGCGAGATCGGGGTAGGTGGTGGTGATGTCGTCGCAGACGCGACGCAGCTCATGCAGCGCTGACAGCGCCCGACGTCGTTGTTCCTGGTCAGGGGCGTGCCAGGCGCGACGCTCGGCGGCTGTGACCGCGGCTGCGGCAGCTGCGCGCTCGGTGACGCCGAGGGCGGTGGCGGCGTCATCGAGGGTCAGGGAGGTGCGGGTCCAGGCGGTGCCCCGGCCGCGGCCCACCCGGGTAATCAGGCCCGCCTCGGTTAGGCGGTGGAGCACCGCGAGGGCTCCGAAGGTTCGGTCGCCGGGAGCCAGACCGCTGTGGGCGGCCAGGGTGGCGGTCACAGTGGGGGTGGGGGAGCTGAGCGCTTGGTAGAGCTGGCGGCAGCGTTGCCCGAGGATTGACCAGACGGGGTGGAGGGGGAGTGTGCTGGTTAGGGGTGTCCTGTCATGTGGCACACCCCCTGGGTAAAGGTCTGTGGTCTCTGTTCCGGGGTGGCGCAGGGTGTAGTGGTGAGCGTCGGTGGCGTCGTTGTCATATCCGGATCTCTGAACCCGATCGAGAACTCCTCTGGTGGTGAGTTCTCGGAGGTAGCGCGCTGCTGTGGGGGCTGTGATGCCGCCGTGTAGCCACTGGGAGAGGTCGCGGCATGAGATGGGTCGTGAGTGCAGTCCGCGGCCGTCGGTGAAGCGGTGGTGGACGATGGCGCAGAGAGCGGCTTCGAGGTGGGGGTGATTGATCCAGCGGTGGGCGCGGGTGAGCCATTGGTCGCACAGATTCTGGTCGGCCGGGTCGACGGGGCCGCGGAAGTTGGACCACCGGTTGAGCTGGGCCTGGAAGAACGTGTGTCCGCGGTCGGTGCGGCTGCGGTACTTGGCGAACACGGGTAGGTCGAAGAACTGTTGGGCGGATTGCCAGTCGCGGATGTTGGCATCCCACAGTGCTGCGAACGCGGCCACTGCCGCCTCGGAGCGTTCACCAATCTCCGGTCGCGCCTCCAGCGCAGCCCGCTGGGTGGGCGTGAACTCTTTACGCGGCCGCCACTGTCCGGGTGCGGCGGCCACCGCGTTGACGCTGGGTTGGGTAGGCGAGAGCGGGGGCGTGTAGGTCACCGTCACGCTAGCCAAGGCCGCGGCCGTCTGTGTGAGCGCCTCGGCAGGGGACAGTGCAGGGGTGTGGCCGGATTCCACGCCTGCGTGGGCGTGGAGTGCGTCGTCGTCGAGGGAGAGTGGGACGCACCGCCCGCCGGCGGCTTTCAGTGACGCTGAGCCGGGGAGGCGTACACCGCGACCGCCAGCGATCACATCGACTGCCCGTGTATCCAGCCCGGCCCACGACCGCACTGCGACGATCGCCTCGGTGAATGCCGTCCATCCGTGGCTGGTGGGAAACGCCCAGGCCGCGTGGCAGGAGTCGGCGGACCCAGACGCGGCTCGATAGACCAGGACCCCGCCGGCGATATCGGCGGCGTCGCGCAACGGCGGCAGGATCTGTTCGGCGCAGCCGTCGAGGTCGACCACCACCAGATCCGGTCGCAACGGAGCGACCAGCGCCGCGGTCTCGGCGCGGCCGTCGAGGACGGCGTACATATCCTCCAGCGACCCGGCAGCGACCGGGACCGGTTCGTTGTCCACCGCAGAGCGGTCGAGCACCCGCACCGCAGCACCGTCGACGGTCAGCAACCGGCAATACGCCGCCCACGCCGACGGCATCAGCCGTTGTGGCTCAACATGTTCCGGACTACGAGACGGTGCCGACCCATCAGTGCTGGCGACAGCCTGCGCGGGCAGGGTGGCGGTCATCGCCGGGCACCTGTGACTGTGGTCGCGAGTGTTCCCACCACGAGGTGGCCATCGACCCGGTGGCGATACAGATCGGCGACACCGGTCTCCACCAGCTCGAGCACGGCGTCGATCACAGTCGCCGGCGGTGGTGCGTCGACGGCCGCGATGAGCTGGGGCAGGCTCAGCGTGTGGCAACGCGCCAGCATCGACACAGCTGCCTGACGCGCACGCGTGAGCGCCGCTGGTGTGGTGTGTGCGCCCCCGTCCAATCGAGCTGAACGGTTACTCCCACACGTCGCCGCGAACGCTGATACGGCTATGTGCGGGGTATCGAAGACAACGCTGGTAGGGGCGTTCGCCCCGACAGTCACCGGATAGGTGGTCGGGGCGTTCCCACACAGACCTCACCCAACGCTCCAACGAGCGTTGTGACCAGCGGTGATGTCTGCGCGGGAGATGTGAAAGAGGCGACACGGCAACGGTGGTTGCCCGTGCCGAGGGTGTGCTTTACCATCAGAAGTGCCTGAGGCGGCAATTCCTTCCTTTTAGGGAGGCTCCCGGGGTCTAGCGCTAACTAGATTCCGAACCAGTTCTCGGGGTGAAGCGAAGCGGCTAACTTCGCTCCCCACTCGAAAATCCGTGTACTCCCCTTCGGGGGGACCGGTGTCTCCATCGCTGTGTAGTTATTCGCTCGCTGGTGTCCTACGGCGGCTCCCATTCCGCCCCGCTACGGGCAAAACGACTGCTACGCAAGACATTCGCGTGCTGTCGGCTACATGACAGAGGCCTCCTCGCTAGGTGTAGACATGGGTCCAAGCGTGATCGTTTCACGTTCGTGACCTTCGACGATGGAGGCGCGCCACGGGTTGCCAACCCCGGCACGGGCGATGGGCGAGTCATGCGGCGGCTCCTGGGGTTGGCTTGCCAGATGGTGCGCTCTCGCGTCTGGGCGGGCGTCGCCGCAGATACGCCAGGAGTGCGTGGACAGGGATACGTTCGCCGTCGTCGCCGTAGGCGTCAGCTGCCCAGATCAGTCCGCGGGGCGCGACACCGCTGTCGGCGAGGTCTTGACGGCATGGCTGTAGGGCTGGGCAACGCAGGCACTTAACCAGGGACTGATGGGCTGATGCGGGGGAGTGGACGAGAACGTCGAGGTCCCACTGCTCGGGTTGCCGGGCGCATGGTGTCGGCTGTTCGCTGATCATCAGCTCGCCTTCGCCCCGGCCACGATGACGGAATCACGGGCGCGGGTGTTGATACCGCCCCACACGCCGTATCGCTCACCAGCATCCGCGGCCCACTGCGCGCAGGCGGTCTTGACTGGACATGCCTGGCACACCAGGGTGGCAGCGGCAGTCGACTGTCCTTTGTTGGGGAAGAAGATGTCGGGATCGGTCTGCGCGCAGATAGCATCGCCGATCCAGTCACGCGGCGAGGGATCGGTATCGAGAATCTCCGCTGCGAGGTCTGCCCAGCCGCCGACGCGGCGGTGATCGGCGTTCATGCCACTACCGCCTCGTCAGAGTTGGCGACGAAGCGTGCAGCCGCCACTGTCGCCGCGCCTTCGGCCCACGCCAGGGGGGCGGTCAACGTGGTGCCGTCTCCGACGATTACGGTGCCCGTCTCAGGTCGGACGGCAACGTAGCTGCCGGGAAAGAAGAAGTAGAGATATCCGGGGTCTCCCCAAGCGGGTGTTGCCGGTGCCGGCAGAACCACCACATCAGCATGCTCGGCCTCGGTGAATTGACTGGCGCTGCGGAACCCCGCCCACCAAGCCGCAGCGAGCAATGCCACTCCCGTGGCAAACGCGCTGTCAGCGGACAGCTCCTGGCCCCGAGGAGTGTGCACAGTCCCAGCTACCGCCAGAACCATGTGCGGGAACTCTGCCACGGTGAGTGGAGTAGGCCAGTCAAGTGTCCCTGGCTGTGGTGCTGGCGCTGCAACCGAGAGCACGGCTAACGATGTAGTAGCGCTGTCGAATCTGTGTTGGGTCATGTGAGTGGCCCCCAAGGCGTGTGATGGATCTGGTGGTGTCGCTTCGAGTGCGACGCGAGAAAACTTTTCTGCGTGGCGTCAAAATTGCCTGGCTGAGCGGACGTGCACGGAGTTACGTGTCCTTATCACCTACTTGTGTCGCCCTTGTGTCTAGTAGTCAGCAACTCTGGTCCATGTGAGCATCACACTAAGTCACTTTTTCTCAGTACACAACCGTTACACGCACGGCGCAGTGGGGGTCATCTACACTACAAAACTATGGAAAGTGTGGATCTTGCGTGGCTTATGAGGCTTCATCCTCGTTTTCATGACACGCTTCCGCCTGTGGGGGCCACACAGTGGTTAGGTCAATCCGATACGGTTCCACTTATGGCGGATGGGCCACAGGTGCCACAGGAATTGCAGAGACTGGCGAGTGCGGTGAGTGAACGCCGACGCACGTTGGGCTTGACGCGCCTACAGGTGCACGAAAACGGCGGGCCGGCCGATACCACCTTGGCGCGTATCGAGGCCCCTACGCCTGATACCGCGCCGCCCCGCCCCACGACCCTGCAGAAGATCGACAAAGGTCTACGGTGGCCGGAAGGAACAGCGGCGAGCACCCTCCATGCTGGTACCTCGGCGGCGCGGCGCGAAGAGGTGTCCCGGCCGAGCCTGGAGAACAGCCTGTCGTTCGCGACCGTAGCGATGCCAGTCGACCTTATTCACGACGTGGTACGCGCAGCTGATCGTCTGCTCTCTGAACAGCCCGAATCCGAATTCAGCTCCGGCCTCCGCCACGCTGTTCAGCGACTGACCGCGGTCTACGTCACCGAGGTACTCGAACGCGTGGGCGGCCCAGGTTCAGAGATACCGCCAGCGATCGGAGTGACCTTCCGGCCTCACCTGACCGCCCCGCTAGCCGAAGACCACGGCACGCGAATCGAGCAGCTGTATCGACGCTGGCTGGCAGGACTCGTTTTGCCTAGCGATGCGCACCACCTCGTGCCGAGTTTCGAGGCCCGATTGGCTGCAAAACGCAAAGATATAATGCTCCGCACGACGAACTAACGACATTCCTCGAGGAGTGATCCCTGTGAACGCACCGATGAGCTTTGCCGACCGGCTGCACCTCTTGATCCAGCTAGCGGTGGCGAACAAGACCTTGGCAGATGATTCCGCCAAGGTCTTGGCCAATCGGCTAGGCGAGCACCTTGGCGAGGCTATGGCCCCCAGAACCGTCCAGTCGTGGCTCGACGGACGACAAACCCCGAGCGAGGTGCATAGACAAGCTCTCGCCGAAGTCCTGGGGTGGGGCGAACCCGACTCGGTGGACATCATGATCTCTGACGACGTCGAGAAGTACGGACCGATTGCACTCCAAGCAAGGACCGTGTGGAGTCTTGCGGCGAATGAGACAGGACTCGTCGCGCTGAGAGCTTCTAGCAAGCCACTATCTCCGGAGGCGATGGACAGTCTTGGTGACCTCGCTTCGTGACGATCCCAATTACCGCGCCGCGTACGACGTTGTCGAATCGCTGCCGTTCTTCCGTCCCTGGACCATCCAGTCGCTGGTAGCGAAGGTCTCTCTGAGCCGAGGGAGGCCGATCGCTCTGCGCCGCCTGCCTGATGATCTGGCCAAGCACTGTTCGGCCGCCTGGTTCCCGAAGCCTCACGCCGACTATGTCTATATCCGCGACCAGCTGACCGACGTCCAGCGCGAGATCTCAATTTCGCACGAGCTGGGGCACATCCTGCTGGCTCATACCCTGACCGACGACGAGCGTGCCGACTATCTCAAAGAGATCTTTCCGCGCGTCCCCAGGGAAGTCCTCAAATTGCACGTCGCATCAATGCAGTGCTCACCGCTGGCCAGATGCAACTACGAGCATCCCTTCGAGCAACAGGCTGAATGGTTTGCCCGGCTGCTCATCTCCAAAGCGGATCAATACCGGGACGTGCTTGTCCCTGACCACGCCACGCCCACCCAACGCAGGATGCTTGTTCAGGCCTCCCGGGTCTTCGGCTGGCAGTAGACGATGGCACTCGTCGTCACGATCGCGTTGTGCGGTTCTCTGCTGCTGCTGGTCCTCTACCGCATGTGCAATGTCCCGCCGAACGCTTCGCCAAGCTGGTGGGCATTCACCCAGGTGGCTGCGCTCATCGCCCTTGCGAAGCTTGCTCGCACACCCGAAATCGCCGACAGCTTCGGCGAAACGGTGCTCTATGCCCTCACTGGGCAGCACAATCTCATGACCCTGGTGGGTATGACGTTGGGAGCCTTGGTGTCTGTGCCGGCCGTGGTGTTCATGCTCAGCCTCACCGGCTACCAGCCGTCCTGGCGACGCGGGTTGCTGGCGGAGTTGGCAATTATCGTCGCGATGGTGGCCACGTTCTTGTGGTCACCGATTCCACGAAGCGGGCCGACTTCCTACATCACCGACGGCATTCCCCAACCGTGGTCCATGTCGACCTGGGCGTACTGGAGCATCTTCCTCGGTGTCATCGCCACAGCAGCGGTCGTCAACCTGGTTCTGGCCCTCAATGCCTTGACCATCGTTCCGCTGACAGGCCCGTTCGGCCTCACACTGCTGGGTTGGGCCGCCACCGCAGCTTCGGCAGCCCTCTACATCGGCAACAAGATGCTCAATCTCATCGTCGAGAACGCCTCCGATGACAACACCCGCAACTGGTACCTCGAGCACGCACCATCGATATCACTCGCCTTGGTACTTCTCATCGTCGTGTCGGCTGGAGCGACCTTGCTGGTTTATCCGGTGAACCAACTTCCACGCCGGTATCGCCGGTATCGCACACTGCGTCGCTCGGCTGCGCAGTGGGAGCGCGCGCGACACTCAAATCCACAATTGGCCCTTCCAGGAGTTGCGATCCCGAGTAGCAACCGACTTCACCTCTGGAGAGCAGCCAAAGACCCTCTGACTGCTTACAACTTGCAGGTGGAACTGAGCGACATTGCTGACGCCACGCGGGTGTGAGTAGACCTCACCGGTCGGCTCGGATGAGCCAGGTGACCTCAGCGCCAGCGCGCTCCGGCTCTCCGTAATCGATGCTGCGGCCCAAACTCTCAGCTACTCGCGCGATGGTCGTAGCGTCGGTTGTCCATCCGTAGTCGCCAAGCCAGCTCGCTGGGTCTTCGACGACGGATTGAAAGCCATACCCCGATTGTGTTGCTGTTGAGTTCATCTCGCGGGTCTGTGCATCCGATCTCGATCCTGGCCCGAAGTGGGCCACCAAAAGTGTGCTGCCCGACGCGCTCAATCCGCTGACGGTAGAGAGGACCGAGGAAGTCTCGGCATCGCTGAGGTAGAACAGAATGCCCTCAGCTACCCAGATCGTCGGTTCCGCTCGATCGAAGCCGGCCTTGACAAGTTGGTCAGACCAGCCGGGTTCAGTGATTGAAGCGGTGACCTGCCGCCAGGTCGCGGCAAGCTCGATCGATGGTTCCTCGGCGAAGACCGTCGATTTGAACATGGAAATCTGTGGGAGATCGATCTCGAAGACTGTGGTGCCCGCGGGGAATGAAAGTCGAGTCACACGACTGTCGAGACCAGCAGCCAAGATGACCACCTGACGAGGCTGGACGGCGCTGTACAACACGCTCCCGATCTGTTCATCGAGCCACCAAGTACGCACGACGTTCGACTCAAAGAGCCGTTGACCAGTCATTTCAGAGAGGCTTACTGCGCCCATCTCAAGACCTGACGCGGCCACCAGGTGCGCCGCGGCGAGATCAGTTACGAGTGGATTCTCGGACTCGAGCTCCAGGGCGCGCATCTTGGCGGTCAGCACTGCCGTTGCGCTGATGCCCTCTGTCCAGTCACCAGCGGCCGACCCCGCAGCGTTCACCATCCTCGGGACCGCCAGTCCTCGAGGTGAGGTCGCTCGTCACCAAGAGTGGTGTCGTCACCATGGCCGGGGTAGACAATCGCGTTGTCGGGATATCGATCGAATACCTGCGTGGTGACGTCGGCAAAGAGACTCGCGAAAGCCGCAGCGTCGGCGGTCTTACCGAGGCCCCCAGGGAACAACGAATCGCCGGTGAAGAGGTGACTCTGCCCCGACGCGTCGGTGAAAGCCAAGATGATGGAGCCGGGCGTATGACCGCGCGCCTCGATCACTGTTACAGGGGGCAACTCGCCGATTCGTATGGTGTCACCTGAGGCAACTGTGCGATCGGGAGTGACCGGCAGCTCGGAGGCCGCAGCTCTCGACGCAGCCGTCGCACAGGAGAGCGCTTTGACGACGTCCGGCAACGCCCACCAGTGGTCGATGTGCTCATGAGTGGTTGCTACAAGCTCCAGTCCGGCGGGACACTCCTGGCGTACAAGCTCGACGATTCGCTCGGCGTCATTGGCGGCATCAATCAGCAACGCTTTTCCCGTAGCTGCGCATTGCAGCAGGTACACGTTGTTGTCTGCGCCGCCCACCGACATTTTGATGATCCGGCCGCCAGCAATCTGACGCACTAACGGGTTCTGATCAGGAGTGACGTGGCCCCCGGCTGTGTACTCGGAGACAGGGATCGACGAAGAAGTCATGCCTCTATGGTGCAACAACAGGATCGTTCCACGGCGACGACGTCGCCGTTCCCCGAACCAGCGCGCCTCACTCGACGTCGCCGAACCGTAGCTTGCGTCCGCGCTTCCACGCCGCGGTGATCTGGTTCTCCGTGACGCCATACGCTTCGGCGAGCGCTGAGCGGATGTGTTCGGGAATGGGGGAGATGTAGGTTTCAGCGTTGTACAACGGGGTGGTGCCAATTCCGGCGTTGTTGGCGGCATCCTCACCCCGCAGGCCCCGCCATTGCCGCAGCTGGCGCAGCGTGGGCTGGTTACGTGGGGTGTTCGTCAGGTCAGCGGGATGAATGCTGAGAGCCTCAGCTAGACGCAGCGCATTGACCTCGGAGGGCACGCTGCGGCCGACCTCCCAACTACGGGCGGTGCCGAGCGTCACTTGGCACCGCACAGCGATATCAGCGCGGGTCAATCCCGACCGTTCGCGGAGCAGCTTCAGCCGTGCCGGCTCAAAGTCTTCCAAACCGCCAGTGGACATATGCGAACGATATAAGACACGTCCCGATGCACAGAGCATCGGCGTTACCAACTGTGCAATCAACCCTGGCAGCGGCGGTGATCAGCACCACCGACCTCAGATGCGGCAGCAACTGAGGTCGGGAGGCGGTTGAGTCAACGCATCTCAACGAACAGGTCGAGCTGCTGTCCGACGTATCCGTCGGTGTGGCAGCTGCATTCGCAGGTGTAGTGGTCGGCGGGAATAACGATGCGAGCCGAGGTGGTCTCGGTATAGCGCGACCACCCTGGCCGGAAGGTGGCGACGTATCCGCGTGGGCCGTGCTGGCGGCGCGCGGCGTCGTGACGCACGCTGACGTAGCTCGGCCGAGCGTGACCATGCCAGCAGCCCACGTGGCCGGCGTCAGTGCAGTGCGGTGAGAGTGCCGGCGGTTGGGTGCAGGGCAGGGTAGTGAACCACTCATCGCGGGCGGCCTCGAGTTCAGCGAGAGAGTGCAGATCGATGGCTTCCAGTGCGATCGCGGTGAGAGCGGTCAGGTTGCGGGTGCGGGTGGCCCAGGCGTGTTGTGCGCGCTCACGCAGCTCGGTGGGCAGTGCGTCGGCCCACCGGCGCAGACGCGTCAGGGTAATCGACACTTCGCGGTGCGGCGGGTCGAATCGCAGGCGTGAGGGTTGTCCGGCGTGAGGGCCGGGGGGGAATCGGTCGGTCACCTCGTAGTGG
>ERZ501011.339-NODE-339-length-12915-cov-6.934992_pt1 | contig 12915 bp, 10 predicted proteins | sample MGYA00248833_ERZ501011 | MGnify/ENA primary metagenome ERZ501011 (study PRJEB25958, sample SAMN03398530) | human skin metagenome | study: EMG produced TPA metagenomics assembly of the Human Skin Microbiome Metagenome (human skin metagenome) data set. | reverse complement strand
GTCACCGCATTCTGGTCGCCGCCCGCCGCGACATCAAAGGCCGGCGTCGGAAAGCCTGCGGCCGCCAGCGCCTGGGCCGTGGTGCGCGCCCGCTGCTGCGACAGGGACAGGTTGGCTTCCGACGCGCCGGTGGCGTCGGCCAGGCCCAGCACCCGCACCGTCTCGATCCGGCAGGGCCGCATCCGCTCGCCCGCCAGCGCGATCGCCTGCGCCGCATCCGGCGTCAGCCGCGCCTGCCCTTCCGCGAAATAGATGTCGAAGCGGTGCGCCGCGCACTGCGGCGTCTCCGCCACCAGCGCCTCCCGCGTCGGCGCCCCTGTCGCGCACCCCGACAGTACGCCCGCCGCCAGCATCCCGCCCATGACAATGAAACGTCTCATGTAAGCCCCTCCCGCCAACCCCTGGCATGAAAAGGGCGGCCCGCCGCAACGACGAGCCGCCCCGAAACCTCTTCGCGCCGTCAGCCGACGCGCCGGTCAGCGATCAATAGCGGCGCTGGCCGTTGTCCCAGTAGCATTCCGTCTGGCGGTTATCGTAGCAGTAGTAGTACCGGCCGCCGGAGTCGCGGTAGCGCTGCTGATTGGCCCGGTCCTGCGAAGAACCCCGGATGGCGCCGGCCGTGCCGCCGATGGCCGCGCCGATGGCCGCGCCCTGAGCGGTGTTGCCGCTGCCGTTGCCGAGCAGGCCGCCGACGACCGCGCCGGCCGCCGCGCCGATGGCGCCCTGGCGAACCGTCTCGTTGGTGCCGTAGTTGTTGCCGCCGTAGGGGTCGCTGGCGCAAGCCGAGGCCAGAAGGCCGGCTCCGGCGATGGCGATAATGGCCTTTTTCATGGTGTGATCCTCTGCTCTTCCTGTTCGCCCCGAGCCACAAACGCCGCAGCCCTGCCGGAGTTCCGCGATAAGGCGAAGCTTCTCACGGCCGGTCGGAACGTCTGAACGGCAAGGCGCGTTCGACGGCCATGGACACGCAAACCGTCGACACGTCGGACGCCGTCGCCGCGCCGGCGCCCTCTTCGCTGAAGGCGCTCAGCCCGCACGCGCCGATGAAGCGGGTGGTGATGCTGGTGAACCCCTTGTCCGGCAGCGTGGGGCCGCGAGCGGCGGCTGAGGCCGAGGCCATCCTTAAGGAGTACGACATCGAGGCGGAGGTGGTGACGCTGGAGGGCGGGAAGTTCGACGCCCAGATCGACGCCGCTTTCGCCAGGAGGCCGGACGTGCTGCTGGTTCTGGCCGGCGACGGGACGGCTCGCTCGGTCGCGTCCAAGGCCAAGCCCGACGGTCCGTTGATCGCTCCTCTGCCGGGCGGCACCATGAACATGCTGCCCAAGGCGCTGTACGGCACCACCGACTGGAAGCAGGCCCTGACCCGCGCCCTGGAGGAGGGCGAGCCGCAGCCCGTGTCCGGCGGCGAGGTGCAGGGCGAGTATTTCTACTGCGCGGCCATTCTGGGCTCACCCGCCCTGTGGGCGCCGGCGCGCGAGGCGATCCGCACCGGCAAGATCCGCTTGGCGTGGCAGTATGGGCGGCGGGCCTTGAAGCGCGCCTTTTCGGGACGGCTCCGCTACAGCCTGGACGGGGCGGAGCGGCGGCGCAGCGAGGCGCTGGTGCTGATCAGTCCCATGATCTCACGCGCCATGGACGAGCCGAACGGGCTGGAAGCCGCCGCCATGGACCCGGTCGACGCGGCCGAGGCGTTCCGGCTCGCGGCCAATGCGGTGTTCAACGACTGGCGCCAGGACCCTTCCGTTTCGACCAAACCGGCGCGGCGCATCGAGGTGCACGCTCGCTCGCGCATTCCTGCGGTGATCGATGGAGAGCCCATGCTGTTGAAGCCTGACGCGGTGGTGCGCTTCACGCCCAAGGCGTTCAAGGCGCTGGTGCCAAGACCTCCAGCGGCGGAGGATTCGATCTGATGGGACGCGTGCTGCAGTTCTCGGACGTCCACTTCGGATGCGAGCACAAGAAGGCCGTGGCGGCGGCGCTGGAATACGCCCATGCGACGCCGAACGACCTGGTGCTGATCACCGGCGACATCACCCAGAAGGGCTATCCGGTCGAGTTCAAGGCGGCGGGCGAATGGATGCGGGCCATGCCCGAGCCGCGCTTCGTCATCGTCGGAAACCATGACGTGCCTTACTGGGACGCGCTGGCGCGGATGTTCCATCCCTGGCGGGCGTTTGAGACGGCGACCGGCTTTCCCGCGCACGACGGCCAGTTCTGCAACGAGACGGTGATGGTGCGCGGCGTCGTCACCGCGCGCGGCTGGCAGGCGCGGCCGAACTGGTCCAAGGGCGTGATCGATCTGGACCAGACCCGACGGGCGGCCGAGGCGCTGCGTCAGGCGCCGATAGGGGCCCTGCGGATCCTGGCTTGCCATCACCCGCTTATCGAGATGGTCGGGACGCCCATGACCGGCGACGTCAAGCGCGGCGACAAGGCGGCGCTGATCTTCGCCGAGGCTGGGGTCGACCTGATCATGTCGGGCCATGTGCATGTGCCCTTCGCCCTGCCGATCGACCTGGCGGATCGCTGCTCCTACGCCATCGGCTGCGGGACCCTGTCGCATCGGGAGCGGGGCTCGCCGCCGGGGTTCAACCAGGTGGACTGGGACGCCAAGAGCATCACGGTCACGGCCATGGCCTGGGACGGAGAACGCTACAGCTCGCACCAGACCTGGCGTTTGCCGCGCCGGCAGGACACCCGCAAGGCGGCCACCGCCCCCAGTCCGGTTCAGCCCGGCGCGCTGGAGAAGGCGGCGACCTGAGCGTCATGCTCCGCCGCGCTCGAGCGTCGCGCGCGGCGCCAGACGGGACGACATGGGAAAAGGGCCGGATCGTGCGATCCGGCCCTTTCTTGTGTCTGGCTGTTCCTGTGGCTGCTAGAGCCGCGGCGAGCCGCGTCCGCGAAGACCGCCCGCGACCAGGGCGATCACGAACAGGATAATGGCGATCACGGCGATGAACTTGGCGATCTCGAACGAGAAGTTGGCGATGCCGCCGAAGCCGAGAACAGCCGCAATCAACGCCACGACCAGGAAAATAATAGCCCAACGCATCATGACTGGGGTCCTTCCTGAGAGTTGATGTTCGACGGCTTCGGAAGTGTCCTTGGCCTGTCAAGTCATAAACGTGGCGATGACTTGCGCGTTCCGGCGGAAGTCGAGATTCGACTCCGCTCAGCGACGCCGACGATAGCCGCGGCGCTCCATTTTCCGCTCGGTCACGAAGCTGGCCACGATGGCCGCCAGCGCCGGGTTGCGAAGCAGCAGGAACAGGGCGCCCAGACCGCCGACCGCGCCGATCATCGGGCGGTCCTTGATCAGGTGCAGCGCCTTGGCCGCCAGGCCTTCGGGCTCTTCGTCCTCGTCATGGTGATCGCCGGCGTCCTTCTTGAGGAAGACCACCGCGACGATCGCCGCCATCGCCGCGAACAGGGCGAAGGTCAGGGCCGAGGCGCCGGCGGGCGGCAGGACCAGAAACAGCAGGTGATAAACGGTGATCCCCAGGAAGATCACGGCGACCAGGCCCGCGGCGGCGGCGACCGCCCCCGCCACGACCTTGTTGATGAGGCCCTTCAGCATCAGCGACGACGACCCGACAGCAGCAGGCCGATCACCACGCCGACGCCCAGGGCGATGGCGGTGGACTGGACCGGGCGCTCCTGCACGCGCTCGGTGATGTAGCGTTGGGCCTCATCGACGCGCTCGGCGGCGTCGTCGTAGTACTCGCGGCCGCGCACGCGGGCGGTGTCATAGTAGCCGCGCGCCTGCTGGCGCACTTCGTCGGACTTCTCGGACAGCTTGGCCTGGGCCTGGGCGGCCTTGTCCTTGAGGCGCTGGGTCTCTTCGCGGGCGCCGGTCTTCAGATCCTCCTTGAGGGTCTTGATGTCCGCCTTGATGTCGTCTTTCGCCTTGGTGGCCATATGCGCGCTCCGTCTAAGCTTGGCTTTAAATAGGGGACCCCGTTCGCCAACGCCAAGGAACCGGCGCGGTTCCATCCCCGCTGCGGGGCTCGCGCCCTCGTCAGCCCTCCCGACGCGAGATAAGCTCGCCTGATGACCGATTGGCTGTTCCCGCCCCGCCCGCAACCGTCCCTGCCTGTCGAGGGCGACGACCGGCGCTTTCCCGTGCGTCGTATCCTTTGCGTGGGCCAGAACTACGCCGCCCATGCGCGCGAGATGGGATCGAAGCTGGAAGGCCATGCGCCCTTCTTCTTCACCAAGCCCGCCGACGCCCTGGTGAGCGACGGCGGCGATCCCGCCTATCCGTCCGCGACAGCGAACCTGCACCACGAGGTCGAGCTGGTGGCGGCGATCGGCGAAGGCGGCCGGATCGTCGGCTGGGCCGTGGGCGTGGACCTGACGCGGCGCGACCTGCAGGCCGAGGCCAAGGCGGCGGGGCGGCCGTGGGACGCCGCCAAGGGCTTCGACCAGTCGGCCCCCTGCGGCGCGCTGCGGCTGGGGGACCTGCCGGACGTCGATGCGGAGATCACGCTGCGCGTCAACGGCGAGGTGCGTCAGTCCGGCCGGCTCGGCGACATGATCCTGGACCCCCAGGCGGTGCTGGCGGCGGCGGGCGCACTGTGGAGCCTGCAACCGGGCGATTTGATCTTCACCGGAACGCCCGAGGGCGTGGGGCCGCTGGTCCGGGGTGATCGGGTGCAGGCGGCCATCGGAGGCCTGCCGGACCTGCGGTTCACCCTGGCGTGACCCGGTGGCGCCGGCCTGTTAACCCCGCCGGGTAAGGTTCTCGCAAGGTCTCACTGAGGGTCCCTTAAGCTTTCGGGGCGCAGGGTGCGCCCGTGACGAATCTCTCCGCCTCCGCCGACAAGGCCGCGCCGATTGACCGATTGGCGATCGCCGTGGTCACCGAGCCCGAACGCGTCCGCGGCGCGGTCATTTCGGCGCCGGCCGGCGCGCGCGAGGACGCCATGCGGTTTCTGTTGCAGACGGCGGCGGACGCCGGCGTCCGCACCGTGGCGACCAAGCCGCAGGGCGACGCCGAGCGCCTGCTGGGCCAGGCTTGGCCGTTTCCATCTCCGTTCGGGGTGACCGTTCGAACCGTGGGTCTGGCCGAAGGCGCCGACCGTGTGGAGGCGCGGGCGCGCCGTTCGCTGGAACGACTGGGCCTACCGCGCGGCGACGTTCTGCTGGTGTCCAGCGCCGCCGACCTTCTGGGCGCGGAGGGGCGCGCGCTCTGGAGCCGTCTGGAAGGGTTGAAGGCCAAGGGGCTGTTTCGTCGGCTCGGCTTTTGCGCCTCCGCCGAAGAAGCGGCGGACGGTCTGGCGCGGCGCCTGGGCGCGGATGTGGTGCAGGTCGGCTGCAATCTGCTGGACCAGCGCGCGGCCCGCAGCGGACTGCTGGACCGTATCGCCCAGACGGGGGCGGAGGTGCATCTGTCGTCGGTGTTCGCGCGCGGCCTCCTGTTCGCGGGCGGCGAGGACCTGCCGGCGCACATGGCCGATCAGGCGCAGGGCCTGTCGCGGATGCGGCGGCGGCTGGCCGAGGGTCGATGCGATCCGATGCAGGCGGCCCTGGCCTACGCCTTTTCGCTCCTGGCCGTGGACAAGGTGATCGCCAGCGTCAGCTCCGCCGCCGAACTCAGGGCGGTGATCGCCGCCGCCCATGCGCCGTGCCCGAACCTGGACTGGTCATCGCTGGCGCTGGACGCGCCGGCCGCCATTGCGACCGACGCGCCCCGTTACCGGATCAGTAGCGCAGCCTGATCCCGACATAGCCGGACAGGCCCGGCTCGCCGTAATCCAGCACTTGCTGATAGCGTTCGTCGAACAGGTTCTCGACCCGCGCCGTCAGCGTCACCTGTTCGCTCAGCCCATAGGCCGCGTTTAGGTTGGCGACCACGAAGCTTTCGCGCGTCGCCCGCGCGAAGGTGAGGTTGTCGACATCCTCCTGATCGCCCTCGGCCCGAACCGTCAGCGCGCCGGACAGCCGCTGGCCGGTCCAGCCCAAGGTGGCGGAGCCTGCGTGCTCGGCCACGCGCTGCAGGCGAAGGCCGGTGGTGCGGTCCTCAGCGTCCGTCCAGGCGTAGGCCAGCGTCAGGTCGAAGCCGCCGCCCAGCAGGGCCCTGCCCTCGATCTCCACCCCATCCGTGCGGGTCTCGGCGATGTTGACGTAGCGGCCGCCGACATAGCTGATCTGGTCCTCGACGTTCAGGCGATACAGGGTCGCGCGGCCGTCCAGCCGTCCATCGGCGGAGGCCCAGCCCAGGGCGATCTCGCCGCCGTCGGCTGTTTCGGGGTTCAGCCGGGCGACCGGGGGAGTGTAGCAGAAGTCGCACACCGCCTGGCTGATGCTGGGCGCCTTGAAGCCCGTGCCGTAGGCGCCCGAGACGATGAAGCCGCCGTCCAGCCGATAGGCCGCCGAGACCCGGCCGGTGGTCTCCGAGCCGAAGTCGTCGGTGTCGTCATGGCGCAGGGCGGCCGACAGGTTCAGCCGCTCGGAGGCGTCCCAGCCGCCGGTGACGAAGACGGAGGTGACGGCCAGATCGTCCGCCTCGCCCGACGACAGCTCGCCGGAGCTTTCCTCGCGCTCGGCCCCGAAGGCGTAGGTCAGATCGAGGTCGGGTCGGGCGCCGTCCGCCTGCCAGCGGTAAAGCTGGCGGTCGCCCGAGAAGGTCGAGCCGAAGCCGCCGCTGAATGAGGTGCGCTCGACGTCCGATCCCGACACGCTGAACTGGTGCGCCAGACCCAGGGCGTTCAGGCGCAGGCGGCCGAAGCCCGACCATTGTTCCGATTGCTGGGTGTCGAAGGTGTCGGCCAGGTCGTCGAAGGAGGGAGCGGGAAAGCCGTCGATCTCGGCGTCGCCGCGCGACCAGCGCACCGAGCCGTCCACCGCAGCCGCCGGCGACAGGGCGTAGCGTCCGCGAACGCCGACCGTGGTGCTCTCGAAGCCGTCGTCCTCCCCATTGCCGTCGGCCTCGTCGGCCGCTGAAATCCCGTCGGTGTCGAAGCGCGAGACATAGGCGCCCAGCGCATACTGCTCATTGGCCACGCCGGCCGACACGCGGCCGCGCAGGGTGTCGTAGCTGCCGGCCTCGGCCTCGGCGCGCAGGCCGTCGATCTCGCGCGTGGTGAAGGCGATCACCCCGCCGATCGCATCCGACCCCCACAAGGAGGACTGCGGCCCGCTCAGCACCTCGATGCGCTGGATGTCGCCCAGCTCAAAGCCGGAGAAGTCGAACGCGCCGTTGGGCTCGGTCGGGTCGTTGACGGGCACGCCGTCGACCAGCACCAGGGTCTTGCCGGGCGTGGCCCCGCGCATGCGGACCTGCGCCAGGCCGCCAAAGGCGCCGGTGCGGGTCACCGAAAGGCCGGGCACGTCGGCCAGGATGTCGGCGGCGAAGATCGCGCCGCGCTGCTGGATGGCGCGCTCGTCGATGACGCGCGCGCCGGGCGTTTCGGCGACGATGGCCTCCACGCGCGTGGCGGTGACCACCACCTCGTCGAGTTGGTCGGCGGTCTGCGCCAGCACGGGGGTTGAAAGAACGGCGAGGCCGAGGGCAGGCGAGCAGAGAAGAAGGGATCGCTTCATGGAGCGGGGTTCCGTTTTGTCGCCTCCGCGAATGCGCGCGAGGAGGCGGAGAAAAGCGAGCCGACCCGCCGGGCCTTGGGGCTCGGACGGCGCAAGATCGGGTCGCTTCGACGGAACCTGGGTCCCCGCGCCTCTGTCTGGTCCCGGACAGCGGACGAGCGACGTCGGCGGCCAGGTCTCCTGGCTTGCGGGTCATGAGCCGCCGTCCTCGCCTTCCCGGTGTTCCCAGTGGCGCCGGAATCGCTTCCGGATTTGGACAACGACCTCGCCGCCTACAGTTGCGGGCACAGCCGCGGTGTCTGACCGCGTTCCCTTAACCGCCGGGCGCGGCTATCGCAGGCGCGGTCGCCCGGCGCAACGCCGGGCGGATGGCGCTTGAGACGACGGGCGCGATCCGTCACCCTGCGGCCACATGAACGCGCCTGTCTCCCACCCGCCGAAACTGGAGGTCGATCCCGCCCTGCTGGAGGGCGCGACCCCCTTCATGGCCCAGTATCTGACGGCCAAGGCGAGCCAGCCGGACGCCATCCTGTTCTTCCGCATGGGCGACTTCTACGAGCTGTTCTTCCGCGACGCCGAGGTGGCGGCGGGGGCGCTGGGGATCACGCTGACCCGGCGCGGCAAGCACCAGGGCGAGGACATCCCCATGGCCGGGGTGCCGGTGCACGCCATGGAGGGCTATCTCGCCCGGCTGATCCGCCTGGGGCACAAGGTCGCCATCTGCGAACAGCTGGAGGACCCCGCCGAGGCCAAGAAGCGCGGCTCGAAGGCGGTGGTGCGACGCGACATCGTGCGGGTGGTGACGCCCGGCACCCTGACCGAAGACAGTCTTCTGGATGCGCGCGGGGCCAACCGGCTGGCGGCGGCGGCGGTGCGCCGGGGTCGCGCGGCGGTGGCGGTGGTGGAGCTGTCCGGCGGGTCGGTGGACAGCGTGGCTTGCGGTCTGGAGGACCTTGGCGCCGTGCTGGCGGCGTTCCGGCCGTCGGAGGTTCTGGTCACCGACCGCCTCTACGGCGATGAGGCGGCCAAGGGCGCGCTGGACGGCTCGGGCGGGGTGGTGCAGGCGCTGGCCCAGGCGCTGGCGGAGCCCCAAGCCGCGCGGGTAAGGGTCGAGCGGCTGTACGGCGTCGGCTCGCTGGACGGCTACGGCGCTTTCGAAGAGGCCGAGGTCTCGGCGCTGGGCCTGATCGCCGCCTATCTGGAGACGACCCAGGCGGGCAAGGTCCCGGCCCTGTCGCCGCCGCGCCGCATGGGCGAAGCCGGCTTCCTCGCCATCGATCCGGCCACGCGCACCAGCCTTGAGATCGACCGCACCCAGCGAGGCGAGCGCGAGGGGAGTTTGCTGCACTGCATCGACCGCACCGTGACCTCCGGCGGGGCGCGCGCCCTGGCCGAGCGGATCAGCCGCCCCTTGCGCGACGTGCGTGCGGTCAACGCCCAGCTGGATGCGGTGGAGTGGCTCAAGGACCGGCGCGACCTGCGTCGGAGCCTGCGCGAGACCCTGAAGGCTTCGTCCGACGTGGCGCGGGCCACTGCGCGGCTGGCGCTGGGGCGGGGCGGGCCGCGTGATCTGGCGGCGATTCGATCGGGGCTGAAGACGGCCGAGATCACGGGCGGCCTGTTCGTGGGCGCTTTCGATCCGCTGACGGGCGCGCCCGAACGCATCGCCTCGGTGCTGGAGCGGCTGGCGCCCACGTCCGACTTGGCGGGCCTGCGGGCTCAGCTGACCGAAGGGCTGGTGGACGAGCCGCCGCACCTCGCGCGGGACGGGGGCTATGTGCAACCGGGCTTTCGGCCCGAGCTGGACGAGGCCCGGCGCCTGCGCGACGACAGCCGCCGGGTGGTGGCCGAGCTGGAGGCGCGCGCCTGCGCCGACAGCGGGATCGCCTTCAAGGTCAAGCACAATGCGGTGCTGGGCTACTTCCTGGAGACCTCGGCCAAGGCGGCCGAGGGGCTGCTTCGCGCCGGCCCTGACAGCCCCTTCATCCACCGCCAGACCCTCGCCAGCCAGGTGCGCTTCACCACCGTGGAGCTGTCGGAGCTGGACGCCCGCATCAGCCAGGCCGGCCACCGGGCGCTCGCCATCGAAGCCGACACCTTCGAGGGCTGGCGGCGCGAGGTCGCGCGGCTGGCGCAATCGCTGCAGGCGACGGCCGAGGCGCTGGCGGAACTGGACGCCCATGCGGCGCTGGCGGAATGGGCCGAGGAGGTCGGCGGCGTGCGGCCGGTGGTCGATGACAGCCTGTGCTTCACCGTGGACGCGGGCCGCCACCCGGTGGTGGAGGCGGCGGTCAAGCGCGAGGGGCTGCCCTATACCCCCAACAACGCCCGGCTCGACGGCTCGGGCGACAGACGCGCGCGCCTGGCCATCGTCACCGGACCCAACATGGCGGGCAAGTCGACCTTTCTGCGCCAGAACGCGCTCCTGGTGATCTTGGCGCAGGCCGGCGCCTTTGTTCCGGCCAAGGCCATGCGGCTGGGGGTTGTGGACCGGCTGTTCAGCCGCGTGGGCGCGGGCGACGACCTGGCGCGCGGCCGCTCCACCTTTATGACCGAGATGGTCGAGACCGCCGCCATCCTGGTGCAGGCGACCGAGCGGAGCTTTGTGGTGCTGGACGAGATCGGGCGCGGCACCGCCACCTACGACGGCCTGGCCATCGCCTGGGCCACGGCGGAGGCGCTGCACCAGACCAACCGCGCCCGCACCCTGTTCGCCACCCACTACCATGAACTGGCGCAGCTGGAGACGCGGCTGGACCACGTCTGCAACCTGTCCATGAAGGCGCGGGAGTGGAACGGCGAGCTGGTGTTCCTGCACGAGGCGGCGCCCGGCGCGGCGGATCGGTCCTACGGCGTGCAGGTGGCCAAGCTGGCGGGCGTGCCGCCGGCCGTGGTCGAGCGCGCGCGCGAGGTGCTGGGCCGGTTGGAGGGCCAAAAGGCCGCCGTCGCCCGGCTGGACGACCTGCCGCTGTTCGCCGTCATGGAGCCGCCGGCGCCCGCGCCGTCCTCGGCGCTGGACGATGCCGTGCGGGACCTGGATCCCGACGCGCTGAGCCCGCGCGAGGCGCTGGAGACGCTGTATCGGCTGAAGGCGCTGGGGCGATGAGCCGCCGGTGCTGACGCTGGACGAACGGCTGGCGCAGGCGGCGCGGGACGCCGACGTGCGCGCCGCGACCGCGGCCGTGCTGCGCGAGACCTTTTCGGCCGGGCGGGCGCGGGCAGAGCGCCGGCTGGAGGCGGGCGGGCAGGGGCGCGAGGTCGCGCGTCTTTATGCGGCGGCGGCGGACGAGATGCTGCAGGCCCTGTGGACCCAGGCGACGCAGGCCTTGTGGCCCGTATCGGCGGTGGAGGCCGAGCGGCTGTCGCTGCTGGCGGTGGGCGGATACGGGCGGGGGGTGCTGGCGCCGTTCTCGGACCTGGACCTGCTGTTCGTGCGCTCCGGCCGGCCGACGCCGAGGGGCGAGCAGGTGGTCGGCCATGTGCTGCACGTGCTGTGGGACCTGGGGCTCAAGGTCGGCTCGGCCTTCCGGTCGGTGGACGAGGCGCTGTCGCTGGCGCGCGCGGACATGACGGTGCGCACCACCCTGCTGGAGGCGCGGCCGCTGGCGGGGGACGCCGGGCTGTCGGACCTGCTGATCGCACGCTTCCGCGACATGGCGGGGCGCGCCGATCCCCGGCCCTTCATCGCCGCCAAGCTGGAGGAGCGGGCCGCGCGCCACGAAAAGGCGGGCGCCGTCCGCTACAAGGTCGAGCCCAACGTCAAGGACGGCAAGGGCGGCTTGCGCGACCTCAACGCCCTGTTCTGGATCGCGCGGTCGCTGGCGCCGGAAAGCCGGCTTGGCGCGGCCGTCATGGACCCGCTGCTGACCGCGCGGGAGCGGCGGACCTTCGACGAGGCTTTCGACTTCCTGTGGAGGGTGCGCATCCACTTGCACCTGCTGGCCGGGCGGGCCGAGGAGAAGCTGACGTTCGACCGCCAGCCGGAGGTGGCGCGGCGCATGGGCTGGCGCGGACGCGGCGACGAGCCGGCGGTGGAGCGGTTCATGCGACGCTACTTCCTGGTGGCGCGCGACGTGGGCGCCCTGACCCGCGCCTTGTCCGCCAAGCTGGAGGCGCGCCAGCAGAAGCAGCCGCAGGGGCTGTCGCGGCTGGCGGCGTCGCTGCTGCCGGGGCGGCAGAAGCGGATCGACGCGCCGGGGGTCTCCGTCTCCGACGGGCGGCTGACGGTGGACGGGCCGGAGGTGTTCGCCGCCGATCCGGTCATGCTGCTGGGCCTGTTCGTGCTGGCCGACCGGCACGACCTGGATCTGCACCCCGACGCCTTTTCGGCGGTGACGCGGTCCCTGTCGCTGGTGACGCCCCGGCTGAGGCGGGACCCGCGCGCGGCCAGCGCCTTCCTGGATATACTGGCGCACGGGCAGCGGCCGTATCGCGCGCTGACGGTGATGAACGAGACCGGGCTGCTGGGCCGGTTTCTGCCGGAGTGGGGACGGATCGTCGGCCAGACCCAGTTCAACATGTACCACGCCTATACGGTGGACGAGCACACGCTGCAGGCCATCGGCATCATCAATGACATCGCGCGCGGCAAGCTGAAGACCGACCATCCGGTGGCGTCGGAGATCGTGCACCTGATCGCCGACATGGAAGCGCTGATGCTGGCCATGCTGCTGCACGACGTCGGCAAGGGCGGGGAGCGCGGACAGCTGGAGGACGGCGCCATCGCCGCACGCCGCGCGTGCGAGCGGCTGGGCGTCGATCCGCGCCGCATCGAGCTGGTGGTTTGGCTGGTCAGGAACCACCTGGCGCTGTCGGACTTTGCGCAGAAGCGCGACCTGGGCGATCCGCAGACGGTGCGGGACTTCGCCGAGCTGGTCGGGGATCCCGAGCGGCTGCGGCTCTTGCTGATCCTGACGGTGGCCGACATCCGGGCGGTGGGGCCGGGCGTGTGGAACGGCTGGAAGGGCCAGCTGATGCGCACCCTCTACAACCAGGTCAGCGCGGTGTTCCGGGGCGAGGACGTCAGGCGGCCCGATCCTGTCGGGGAACACCCGACCCTTGTCGAGCGCGCGCGGGCGGCGGGTGCAGCGGTGGAGGCCGCGCCGGTCGCGCCGGTTCAGGGGTTGGCGGTGCAGGCGACCGAGCTGCGCGTCGCCGCTCGTGACCGGCCCGGCCTGTTCGCGGACCTGGCTCAGACCATCGCCGCCGCCGGGGCCGACGTCACCGATGCGCGCGTTGCGACCACGGATCAAGGGTTGGTGCTGGACGTGTTCCGCATCCAGGACGGGGCCGGCGCGCCCTACGGCCAGGCCGAGCCGCGCCGTCTGTCGCGTCTGGTCGAGGCGGTCGAGCGGGCGGCGCGGGGGA
>ERZ501011.337-NODE-337-length-13057-cov-9.560991_pt1 | contig 13057 bp, 11 predicted proteins | sample MGYA00248833_ERZ501011 | MGnify/ENA primary metagenome ERZ501011 (study PRJEB25958, sample SAMN03398530) | human skin metagenome | study: EMG produced TPA metagenomics assembly of the Human Skin Microbiome Metagenome (human skin metagenome) data set. | reverse complement strand
CCGTGTACCCATTGATCACCGCATCAGCGATCGCCTCAATCGTGTACTGCACCTGTAGCGGATCACCAACACCACCACCACCAAACCAGCCATTAAATATGCCGTTGATGATCGGGACGAGCGCGGCCGGTACCGACGTGAATCCGCCGAGCAGCCCGTTGAACAGATTGCCGCGTACGCCCTCGAGTTCGCCGTGCATGTCGGCGTTCGCACCCCGGCCGAGCGCGTCAGGGTCGACATCCTGTAGCTGATAGATCGTCGACGCGGTGTAGCCGCGCTGCGGAATGATCGGGGGATTACCCGGTGAGGTCATCTGTCATCACCACCTGATTCGTCGGCGCGGGCGACAGTCTGGTCGACGACATGATCGGGCATCCCCTGCGCCTTGAGCCGGTCAGCGTTACGTCGCGCCCAGTTCCCGAACTCCGGCGGCGCCGTACGCGCATCGTTGCTCGGCACATCGACCTGCCTCGCGCGTTCCTTCGCGATCATCACCTGCTCGATGCGCCGCTGCTGCTCGGCCAGACGCGCCTGATACGTCGCGAGCTGCTCGTCGTCCATGTCCTCGGGATTGAGCAGCTCGACCGGCCCGGCCTCATCCATGACGGCCTGCGCGTCGGCACGCACCTGCTCAGCGTCGATCGCCCACGACAGCCAGAACTGCCCACCACCACCCATCGGCAGATCGTCGCCGGTCGGGTTGGCGAGCCGATACTTGCTCGACTCGATGACCACCGGCACACCGCGGTCGTTCACGATCGGCTTACCGTCGTCGTCGACGAGGTGCGCCCGCACACCCGGCGGGAACGGCGCCGGCAGACCCGGGTACAGGTTCTCGTAGAAATGCAGGCACGCCGCCTGTTTCATCTCGGTCGGCCAGTTGATCGGCGGTATCTCCACGCCGGGCATGTCGGGTGCGGCGAGCGGTATCGCGGTGAACACGTCGAGCATCGGGTGCCGGCGGTCGAGCGCGAGCACGACACCGTTGTCGTCGCGGATGAGGCCCCGTAGCCTGCCCTTGCGTCGTGCCATGTGAACCCCATTACTTAGTCGGCGGTCATGGGTAGTATCTCCTGGTGTGCCACCCACCAGACAGTATCGCCTATGCGAACAACCATCCTGCGGAAAGCCTCACTACGCGCGCGGCATGTGCTCAGCCCACTACGCACTCTGGCGTAAACACGGCGACCCCCAACACAAGGATCGCCCCACCTTCGGGATGACCCGAGAGCAGGCATTCGACCACTACATGCCCGGTGGAGTCGACGACACTGATCAGTGCGTCGAGTGGCGAGGCCCGCGTAACTCCGAGGGCTATGGGGTGTTCAAAGCGTGCGGCGACCACCGCGCGCACCGCGTCAGCTACGAACGCGCCCACGGCCCCATACCCACAGGGCAACTCGTCCGCCACACCTGCGACAACCCGCCATGCGTCAACCCCCGACACCTACTACTCGGCACCGACGCCGACAACAACCACGACATGATGCAACGCGGACGGAACCGGCAGCCGCACGGCGAGCGGCAGGGGTCGGCCAAACTCACCGACGAACAGGTGCGCGAGATCCGCAGTCTCTACGCCAGCGGATCGTGGTCGCAGCAGCGCCTCGGCCTGCGATACGGAATCCATCAGGCGACGGTGAGTGTGATCGTTCGGCGTGCCGGATGGAAGCACGTCTGACCTGCTCAGGCCGATACTCCCACCGCCTGCAAAAGGTCTTTGACGTTCGCGATTTGGCGACTGAGTATCGCGCCGGGGGTGTCCTCGACGACGCCGTCGCCGATCGTGATCGTGTCTTTGGGGTCCTGGGTGCGATTCCACTCGGTGTCGATGGCGTACACGTAGTCGGTGTGCAGCCGGCCGGTGCGCCCGATCTCGGCGTTGACGCGGTCACCGATGTCGAAGTGCGCGCCCGGGTAGTACGGCCGCCCGGGCATGACGGTGACCTCGAAAACGCGGTACGCGCGTGACCGGAAGAAACCGACGCGCACCGCCTGGATCGCCGAGATGAGCGACCCGTTGCTGCCCGACGCCTCCCAGTACTCGCCGAACGGCGGCCCCCACGCACCCATCTTCGCGACGCGCGGCGGGTTGGGTATTCGATGGAACGCGAGCACCACGTCGGTGACTTGGTCCTCGAATATGCCGAGCCCGAGCGCAGGGTTGCCGATCAGCATCCCGAGGTACCCCAGCGCCGCGTTGAGTAGCAGCTTGATGCCGGCGTTGACCCACTCGGGCGACTTGCCGCCGGTCACCACCGACGATGCGGTCGCCTTGTTGGTGATCTGCCGGTACGTCTCGACCGACCCTTGCCCGAACGTGCTGCGCGCGTTGCGGAACGTCACCCACGGGCTGGTGCGTGTCGTGCCGAGGAACCCCGCCACCGAGTACTCGGGCGAGTCGACCGGCGACACCTCGGTCACAACCTCGTTGATGAGGTCGTCGGCGACCGTCGACACCAGCTGCGCGAGCCCGTCGAGCAGGGTGCCGGTCGGCCCGACATAGCCGCTCTTGTTCTTCACGTCGAACACGAGCGTCGGCTTGGTCAGCGTGTAGTGCGACGGCGCCGGCTGCGGCATACCCGGGAACCACCGATAGCAGTCGAGGTGCAGGCCAGCATCTTTCAGTGTCGGCAGCACGACGTCGTAGAAATTGCCGAACCTCGTTGCCAGCACACACCACATCGACGTGTCGGTGAGGAACGGTTTGGGCACAACAACTATCGGCCAGTTCGCAGGGTTGAAATTGGCGAGCCACGACGCCGGGTCGAACAGGTTGTCGGAGAACGTCCACGGCAACGCGAACCGTCGCAACAGATTCAGGAACAGCAGGGAAGTGACGCCTGTCTGCGCTGGTCCGCCGTACGCCCAAATTTTCGGCCACTGGAACTCGGCCGGGAAGAATGGGTTGGCAAAGCACACAACCTTTTTGGCGTGCTCAAACTCGTGAACGATCTTCAACTCGATGTACTCGAACCCGTCCGAGTTGCATTCGTCGATGACCTTTGTCACCTTGCCGGTCCACTCGAAAAACGCGAACTGGATCCGGACGTGGAGATCCTCCCACTCGCCGAGCTCGTCGATCACGAAGTCGTACACCGAGTCGTTGCCGAAGATGCGCAGGTTGCCCTCGCCGGTGTCGTTCAGTTTCCGGCCGACCTTGCACGCCGTCTCGTTGAAAATCGGTATGTTCGATTCCCAGTTCTTGTCATACACAATGACGTTTGGCCGTTTCCGGGCCGATGCCGTCCAGTCGATGAACGACATTTCGAGGTCGCGCCGAGCCTCGGCCGGCGTCATCAGCGGCGGCATCAGACACTCACCGCCTGCGCGACGATCGGCAGTTGCCCGCCGATCGGACGATCCCACCGGCGGGGAATCGTGAGCATCATCCTCGACCCGGCGTGCCCGCCCTGTAGCCGAACCTTGACGGTGCGGGTGTCCGGTGTGTTCGGCTTGAGCGGCTGCGTGAACACGCCGTTACCTTTCATCGACATGCGCGCCCAGTCCTGCGCCGGCACTTTCGTCCACAGCTGCGGCTTGGTCGGATTGGTTTGCAGCCAGAACGTTTTCGCCGCACCCGACAGTGACGGCAGCTTGATGAGGGTGCCCGAGTCGCCGTCGGGGAACGACCACGTCTCGGTGGCCGCGGTGAGCTCGCCCGAGTTCCACTCGGCCCAACCGAACTGATCGGTCGGATTCGACCACGGCACGTCGATCTCGTATATGCCGCCGCCGACCGAGGCCATGTACGGCAGCCCGGCGCCCTGATTGTCGCGGGTGAACTCGAACGTGTACGGCTCGGAGAACCAGAACGGATCCCACGCGAGCAGCTCGACCGGCCACGCCATCGTGAGCCTACGGCCGTGCACTTCTTCAGTGTCGTCGACCGGTTCTTTCAGCAGCCTGATGCGCAGCTCACGCCACCCGTGCGGCGGCGGGAAGTACAGCCGCAGCCAGCAGTCGTAGTCGGTGTGCAACACCGACCACAGCAGCGACTCGATGTTGCGGTACTGGTCGAACGTTTTCGCGTAGGTGATGAGCGTCGCCTTGGGTCGGCGTTCGTTCTTCCGCGGCATCGCCGACGGCGTCGCACCCTCCTGATACGCCCACTGCTCGAGCGGCGTCTCGGTCGGCACCTTCCACAGCCCCGACAGTTTCGACCCGAGGGTAATGCCCTGCGGGCCGCGCGGCGTCTCGGCCGACAGTATGTCGACCTTGACTAGGTCGGTGTGGCCGTACCGATCCCGCAGGATCAGCGACGCCGCGCGCCGTTCGTCGTGAACACCAGCGATCATGTATCAGCCCTGCCTATACGTCTCGGTGACCGCGGTCATGCCCTCGAGCATCTTGTCGCGGTTCTCGTTGCCGCTGGTGCCGTAGTTGTTCACGGTGTCAGCGTATTTGACCGTCGCCGGTGCGGGCTTAGGCTGCGCGTCGAGGTACTTGATCAGCTCGTCGATTGCCTGTTTGAACAGCCCGTCGGCGCCGATCGGCGCGAGCAGCGCCCCGACTTCCTCGTTGACGGCGCCGAGCGCCCAGTTGCGTGCCTGCGTCCCGAAGTCCTGTTCACGAGCCCATGCGTCGGCGCGGGCCTTCCCGAACGGCATCGACGACGATCCGGCGCTCGTGCCTGTCCCGGTCCCGGTCCCGGCGCCCGGGGTGGTGGGCGGTGCGGCCGGCGGTGGGGTCGGTGTCGTCGGCGGGGTGCCGCCGAGGTCGGGCGGCGGGGTCGCGGTCGTCGACGTCGTCGTCGTGGTGGTCGTCGACGACGGCGCCGGCGCGGCAGGTTTGGGCGCCTTGGCTGCGGCCGCATCGGCGATGCGCCGGGCCTCGGCCTGCTGCGACTGGATCTCGGTCAGGTACGCCTGACGGCCACCCGAGTAGGCGCCCTCGGCGGTCGAGATACCCGGCGCCTGTTGCAGCCAAAATATGTTTTTCCACATGTCTTTTGATGCGCCCGGACTCTTGCGTTTGGCGTCCATGCGGTCGAGGAATGCGGCGATGTTTTTGTTCGGGTCGTCGCGGCCGGGGTAGCTGGTGTCCTGCTGGTAGACGCCGTGCCACGCACCGCCGCCACCGATCGCCGTCGGCGACAGCCCCGACTCCTGCAACCCGGTCGAGATGATCTTCACGGCATCCTCGTGGGAGTACCCGCGCTTGCGTGCCTCCCAGTAGATCGCCTCGCCGACCTCGTCTTTGCTCGACGACCGGGTGAGCTTCCCGAGACCCGCCCCGGATGGCACCGCAGCCGGACCGCCAGCAGCAGCCGGTGCCGCGGGTGTGCCACCGAGCCCGGCGTCAGCACTCATCGGCGTGCCGCCCAGTGAGCCGCCACCGCCGCCGATCGTGGCCGGCCAGTTCTCGACCCACACCGGCACGACGTTGGCCTTAGACGCCTCGTCAGCGCTGTTGAACTTGGACCCGCCGCCCGAGTTGCCCCACGACGAGCCGCTGCCCGACGAGCTCGAGCCGATACCCGACCCGATCGGGGTGCTCGACGAACCGCCCGGCGTGCCGCCCAGCGACGGCGTCGACGCACCGCCCGGGGTGTCGTTGATGCCGCGCGTGCCCTGCGGGGTGCCGCCGAGCGAGTAAGACTGCCGGGTGTGGACGTGATCCTGGTGCCCGGACCAGTCGGCGGCGTAGTAGCCGGGCTGCGAGGTGCCGGGACCGACAAGCTGCCCGTCGGCCACACCGATGCGCTCGCCGGTGTTCGGGTTCATCCAGATGACCTGCTCGAGGTCGCCCTTGATCGAACGGAAGTACTCGGCGAGCCGCTGCAGGTTCGGCACCGGGCCCGACCAGTCGATGCCCTTGTTTTTGCCGGACTTCTCTTGGTGCCCTGCGTATGTCGATGCCTTGACACCGAACCGCTGTTCGATCTCCCGCACCCACGGCGGGAACCGATCGGACTGCCCATAACCGATGTTCGTGCCGACAGGCAGCCCGTACGGTTCGCGTCCGACCATGCCGCCCTCGGCGAACCCGGGCAGGGCCATCGCCTCAAACAGTCCGCGCGGCGGCTGCCATCCGCCGCGGATCGCCTCGAGCAGCGGCAGCGTCGCCGGGGTGACCGCGGTGGCCGGCTCGACGAACTCGCCGTTCGACAGCCGCGCGAGAATCGAGTCGGACGTGCCGGTGCCCGGACCGTGCACCGGGCCGCCCGTGCGCATCAGCGGAATGTCGGGGACGTCGAATCCCTTGCCGCCGATACCCGGCACCCAATCGGGTGCGCGGAACGACAGTTTGCCGACGGTGTTGTTCCACAGATTCGCGATCGCGTTGAACACGGTTCGCGCCGACTCGCGGATTGGCTCGAAGATAGCGCCCGCGAATGGCTTGATCTTGCCCGGCAAACCCTTGAAGAAATCTACGACGGCCGTGAATTTCTCGACGACCCAGTCGCGGGCCTGCGTCACCTTTTCGTTGATGGTGGTTGCGAGGTTGCCGAAGGAATCGCCGAGCACCTGTAGCCCGAGCTTGAACTCGTCGAATTTCTGCGAGATGAAACCCCATGCGCCCGAGATAATTCCCTTGATCGCATCGAACGCGGGCATTACTGCGTTGTTCCACAGCCACAGCACAATCGAGCCGATCAGCTTGACGTATGCCAGCCACGCCTGAAACGCGACCTTAATGATATTCCACGCGAGCTGTATCGCGCCGCCGATGAATCGGAATGCGGGCCCGATGGCGTTGTTCCACAGCCATTGCGCGGTGGCGCCCAGCGCGCGGAAACCAGCCTCGATGTACGGATAGACAGCATCCCACGCGGCCTTAATCGCGTTCCACACCACCGAGAACGTCGCCTTAATCGAGTTCCAAATCTTGTCCCAGAGTTGGCGCCCCACTTCGGTTTTGGTGAAAAACAGGTACAGCCCGGCGGCGAGCGCGGCGATCGCGGTGATAATCATGCCGATCGGCGACAGCGAGAACGCGAGCGACAGTAGCTGCCACGCGAACTGCACCGCCTTGATGATGGCGACGACCGTTTTGAACACCTTGAACGCGCCGACCGCGACGAGGATCCCGGCGGCGAGCGCACCGATCGCCGTCGTAAACGGTTGCAGCATCTGCAATATGCCGACGACGACGGGCATCACAGCGGTGAGCGCGTTCGCCAGCAGCACCACCACCGGCACGAGTACCTGTAGCGCGGCGCCGAGCATCCCGCCGAGCATCGACGCGAGCTGCCCGATGACCGGCCCGAGCGCGATGAACAGATCCGAGAGTGGTTGCACCGCAGGCGTGAGCGCGGACAGCAGGGTGAGCAGCGACTGCCCGACAGTGACCAGCACAGGCCCGAGTGCCTGCGCGAGCGCCGAGATGATCGGCCCCGCGAGCTGCACGAACGTCGCGATGAGCTGCCCGAGGATCGGCAGCACCGGGGTGAGCGCGGTCGCGATCGCCGAGATAGCGGCACCGAGCGGGCCCATCGCGGGCCCGAGCGCGGCGATCGCCTGCCCGAACCCGCCGATCAGCCCCGACACCGCCGGCCCGATCTGAGTAATCAGGTTGGCGATCATCGGCGCGACCTGCCCGCCGATGATGCCGGCGACCTGCAACAGGATCGGCATGACGACGCCCATCGCCTGCGCGGTCGACGCGAAGAATGATGTGAGTGCTTGTGCGCCTGGACCGTTCACCCACGCGTTGATGGACTCGAGGCTGGTCATCAGCGACCCGAGGAAATTGCCGTCACCCGCAGCCGATGCGGCGCGGAACACGCCGCCGATGATGCCGCCGAGTTCGCCGAGCACCGCGCCGAGCTGCTTTGCCACGGCGACACCCTGCGCAAACCACTGCTGCATCTGCCCCGACTCTTGGGCCCGCACGAGGAACTCGGACAGCGACCGCGCCGCGCCGGCGATGCCGTCGGTCATCGGCCCGAACACCTGCGCGCTACCGGCGCCGATCGCGAGGATGCCGGGCACGAGGTTGCCGAGCGCCGACCCGAGGTTGCCGGCCATGTTCCCGGACTCGGCGAGGAACGTCTTAACCACGCTCGCACCGCGCGCCGAGTTGATGAACCCGAGCGCCGACTTGGCGCCCTCGTTGAACCCGTCGACGACCGACAGCATCGAGTCACGCACCGGCCCGAGCAGCCGCTGTAGCTGCTCGATCTGCGGGGCGAGCCCCGCAAACATCGCGTCTTGAACCTTGAGCCCCACAACGGATTTGAACTCTTTGCCGAGCGACTGGATCGCGAGCACCGACTTTTGTGCCTGCGGCGACAGTTTCGCGAGCGCCTCGTTGAATTTCTCCGCATCGGCCGGGTCGAACGCCGACTTGAGTGCGTCGCCGACACCGGCGAACGCGGTCTTGAGTGAGGCAACGACGAGCATCATCGCGCCCATCCCGGCCGCAGCAGCACCCGCGGCGGCCGGTAGTGCGGCGCCGATCGCTGCGGTGAGCGCGGCGACCGCGGGCATCATGCCGCCGAGCGCAACCGTCGCCGCGCCGAGGGTCGCCGTCCACTTGAGCACTGAGCTCGTCGCCGACACTACGGCCGTGCCGAACTTGAGTATCGACGACGAGTTCGCCGACACGTTCACGGTTCGGTTCTTCGGCAGCGATTTGAGTAGCAGCACCAGCCGCTCGAGCGCCGACATGCCGTTGATGACGATATTGATCGTGATCGTCGTGCTGCCGATCTTCCCGATGCGGGTCAGCGCCCGGGACAGCGACCGCAGATCCTGCACCGATGCGCCGTTGGTGAGGATATTGACCGACGCGTCGACGTTCCCGACCTGTTGCAGACGCGCCATCGCAGTCGACAGCCGGCGTATGTCGGCGGCCTCAAGCCCCGTATGCGTGATCGCGATGCGCACCGCAACGTCGTTCGGCAGCCCCTCGAGCAGCTGCCGGATGCGGGTCGTCGCGGCGGTCGTCGCGGCCATCATCCGAGTGAGCGCCGTCGCCCAATGCTGCTGCACTGACCGGCTCGTGCGCGCTGCCGAGGCGTCGATCTTCGCCATCGACCGGGCGAACCCGGTAGCCATCCGGTCGAACTGTTGCCGCAGCGCCACCTCGAGCTTGGCGAAATTCTTGCGCACCACCCGGGCGGCCTGCTGCGATGCCCGGTCGAGCCGATCACGTAGCTCGCCCTCGACGTTGTCCCAATTGAGGGTTACGCCAACAGAGCTCTCGGCCCACTCACCGCCGCCTGCCGTCACCGCTGCCCGCCTATCGCTCGTCGCGCCGACAACGGTGTGCCGGCCGATCAGCGCGGGGGCAGTCCGCGAGGATCGTTCGTATCAGGTGTCAGGGTATCCGAGCGAGGCATCGTGATCGTGGCACCTTGCGACTGGTGCGCGGGACTGTTGTTGGCTTTCATCTTCGCCATACGCTCGGCCATCGTGTCCGTCGACGTCGACTCAAGCGCCACATTCTCGCGGCGGTAGCGTCGAATCTCGCGCAGCGGCGGCGTCTCGACCTTCCGCATCCACCGCTTGAGCTGGTCATCATCGCCGGTGTGCCACGACCGGATGAGCGCGAACACCGCGGTCGTCGCCCGGGCGATCGGCATCGACAGCAGGTCGATGCCGCGTAGCTGCATCTCACCGTCGACGAGCAGCCACGACCCATAGGCTTGCTGCCACACGCGTTGCGCCACCCACCGCGGCACACCGATATGCGTCTCGAACAGCCGGTCGGCGATGGACTCGAGCAGCGCCAGCGTGATGCGCGAGTCGGGGTCGAGGATGGCCTGCACCAGCGTCCACGCGCTGAGGTCGTCGCACATCGCGAGCACCGAGTACAGACCGCCGCGGGTGTCGTCCTCGGCGACGAGCAGCGTCGTGATCAGGGTGCGGGTGTCGGGTATGCGGGTAGACAGGAACGCGCCGTCGAGACTGAATCCCGACGGCGCGTCTGTCCACGGCGGTGCGAGCGCCACCGGTCGCTACTTGCGGCGGCCAGCGGCTCGCCGAGCGGCACGGTTCTGCAACTCGGCGGCTTCCATCTGCTTGAACTTGGTCGCGGCGAAATCGTCGCCCCACATGTCGAGCACGGCACCGACGACGCGGCCGTACAGTGCGTCGTCGAAGTTGTTGGCCTTGTCCTGGATTCGCGATTGCAGGTACATGAGCCCGCCGGCGTCGAGGCACTGCTGCACGAGGTTGACCATCGCGTTCGACCGGATGCGCGGATCCTCCGAGAGCAACTGATTCATGTACAGCGTCATCGCCGCATCCGACGGCCGCTCGAGCCAGAACTTGTTTCGGTCCATCATGAACGGGACGCGCTCGAGTTCGCGATCCTCGCCGGTGTCGGTGGAGAACCGCAGCGACTCGGGGATCGATTCGATGTCGACGTCGTCGGCGACGGCCATCGCGTCGGCGGGGCTGCGGCCGTCATCCTTGCGTAGCTGGTGCAGGTCGCGCATGTCCTGCCGGGTCATGCCGGTCGTGTCGGCGTCGGGGTAGGTGTCGGCGATGAACTTGCGCCACGTCGCGACTGATGCGGTGGCCTTCGGTGTTGCTGCCATGATCGGGTGCCTTTCGAGTTCGCTGCTGGTGCGCGACGCCGGGCTGCCCACCGTCCGGAAGGCTCCCGGTCGCCACTTCCACGCCGCTACTGCGACGGGCACTGATCAGCGTAGACGCTCGACGCGTCCCATCACCTCTATCAGCGCGTCGACCATGAACGGGTTTGGTCGCACACCCTTGACTGACTTGGCGAACACCCACGGCGCACTGCGGCCGCGACGCTTCCCACCCGAGCCCTTGACCTGGAATTTCAGCACCTCACGCGTCACCGGCACGATCGGTGTGCCCTGCGGCCCGTAGATGCCGGTGCCTTCGTGGATGTAGCGGGCATACGGCAGCGGCGACCCGATCGTCACGTGCGTCGAGTTCGGGCCGACCGTGACGACGTACTCGATGCTGTTGCGCAGCGTGCCCTCGTCGACCGGTGCCCGCCGGCGCGCAGCGTTCTGCACGCGCCGGCCGACCCGATCGCCCCACTCTTCGCCGAGGCGAGCCTTGTCACGGGCGATCTGCCCGTGGTTAATCCGTACCGTCACCGGCGTCGCCGTCGGTACGGTCAGCACCGGAATCGGTGGCGGCGTCGGCGTCCTCGGGCGCCGGCGTCGCCGTGGTCCCGAGCTCGACGAACCGATCCCACACCTCGAGCAGTTCACCGCGCGTCTTGCCCTCGGTGCCGCCCTCGACGTGAACGTGCTCGGCGAGGAACATTGCCCACTCGTCGCGCGACGCGCTGCGCTTCGGCGGCTCGGGCAGATCCGCCAGGCGTACCGGCAGATGCTCGTCGCCGTCGTCGCCGATCAGGATCCCCTCGTCGGTGATCGTGTCATCATCGACGACCGCGACCCGCCCGCGTTCGATCAGCCCGTCGACGTAGTCGCTGCGCTCGACCGTCACGACGTCACCCGCGCGTAGCCGACCGACCGACTGCTGCGCCTTGATCGTTACCTCTGCCATGTGTGTGCTCACTTCCGCGGATCACCCGTCAGCTTGGTCGCTGCCTCGTCGGTCATCCGCCCGAGTTCAGTATCGACCATCAGATCCCACTCGACGCCGAATGAGCCGCCCTGCCTTGGCGCCATCCGCATCGCGCCGAGCTGCACCTGTATCGGGTCGACGTCGATGTCAGGCCACGCCGCGCCGATGATCGCCCGGCGCAGCGCCTCGGCGTCGTCGAGCAGGTCACGGGCCGCCGAGTCGAGCACGACCGGCTTCTGCGGGTCCTGCGGCCGCGCGTTGCGCTGGTCATAGGTCGGGTCGCAGCGGAACACACCGAGCGTGATCGACACCCGCCACTCGGGTGCACACGCTTTCGCAGTAGCCGCTCGTTTGTCCCGTGCGGGCCTAGGAGCGATCGAGGTGACCGTAGCCCACAGTTGGCCGCAGAACTCGCCCACGGGCCGATCGGGCGACACGAACACCCGAGCCACGCCACCAGCTCGGGTCGTCGCGAGTTCGACCTGTGCCCGCTCGAGCACGAACAGCGCCACCGAGTACGGGCTGCACCCCTGGATCGTCATGCGTTGTCACTCTCCAATCGTGTCGCCACCCGCGGGCCGACCACCCGCGCCGGCGCCGACAGCCGGTTCGGGTTGACCGACAGTAGCCACTGATCGACGTCCTCGATGCCGGTCATGCCCTCGGTGAAATACGCGCGCGGGTCGAGCTCGACCGACAGCCCGTTACGGGTCGCCGACACCACACCTCGAGGTAGCCGGCAGTCGCGGCCCTCGCGCGACTTGACCCACTCGACGGCCAGAATGCCGGCGGCGAACTGCCCGGCCTCGGGCGGCATGATGCCGCGGCGGTAGGTGACGACGAACGCGCCCCGCTCGGTCGGTGCCGCGTTGAGGTTCTGCCGGGTCGGCCACCCGTTGCCGTCGAGACGCCGCACCCACCGCCGATCGCGGATCGTGTACGCCGACGTCGGCAGCACCTGCCCGTCGATGCGGATCTCGGCGATGTCGTGAATAGGTCCGTCGAGCGCCAGATCGGCGACCGTCTGATGTCGGCAGTCGTCGACACCGCAACCGCACCCGCGGGCCGCGGTGATCGTCGCGTTGATGCTGCCGAGCACCACACCACCGGCGGCGAACACACCCGACCGGACATCGCCGTACGTGCTGCCCTGGGTCGGTGGCCGGTGGCACGGCCGCACGACGTCGCGGTGCAGACCGAATATGCGCCCGGACAGCGCCCACAGTATCGTCGTCGCCCACAGCTCGGCCTGCGCCTGCAAGTCGGGGTCGATGGTGTCCCAGAACTCGGCGTCATCTGCGGGGATGATCACCGGCCACTCAATTTGTGCCATGCCCCCGATGGTCTCACGACGAAACGCCGTCCCACCGGCAGCCGACCGGTCGAACGGCGTTTCGTAACCACCCGCGTAGGCAGCGAACCACGCGGAATTTGAGACAGGAACAGCGGCGCCCGAGGGGATACCGGCGCCGCTGTTCCTGATGACACTACCTACGGCAGCGCGACCGCCCCGTCGGTCGGCGCGGGCGGCGCCACCTGCACCGTGATCGGCAGGTAGTGGTCGAGCTCGGTCAGCGCCTCGGGCAGCT
>ERZ501011.336-NODE-336-length-13084-cov-7.065086_pt1 | contig 13084 bp, 10 predicted proteins | sample MGYA00248833_ERZ501011 | MGnify/ENA primary metagenome ERZ501011 (study PRJEB25958, sample SAMN03398530) | human skin metagenome | study: EMG produced TPA metagenomics assembly of the Human Skin Microbiome Metagenome (human skin metagenome) data set. | reverse complement strand
TTGTCGGCGTCGGTGAGCGTGGGCCAGGGGAAGGTGTTGTAGACGAGGCCGATTGAGTATCGGTAGTCGCTCTTGAGTCGCCCGCCAATATTCCGCAGCCACGCCATATGCGCCGCACTTGTGATCATTGAAAATACGCTCAGATCGGCGTCTCGAATGACGAAAACCAAGTCACTAGCGATAGCGGGAGGTTCAAGATAGCCGATCGGCACGTATTGACGACGTTCCGAACTAACCTTCGGTATCACGAGGAAGGGCTTGTCTGGGATCACCTCGACCCCGTATCGCTCCGGGTAATCGGCGATAGCTAGAGTGCTTTTGCGCACACTCTCTCGACGCCGCTCACCCACGGTGCGCATGCGCGCCAATATACTCGGCATCTCTCGAAGGTGGGCAGGGCTAGCGCCCTGAAGGCTGAGTATCCACCGCTTGCGCCCGTTGATGAAATCGTCTGCTGCTACATAGGGCCGGAGGTAGGCGGCAGCTCCTGGCTCTATGGCCAAGAAGCTTGCCCGATCTTCAGCACCGAAGATGTACTGCTCATAATCGAGTGGTTGGGAGCCGCTGATCACCTTTGGAGCGGCCGAAAGAGGCCTTGAGGTTTCTCGAGTGCAGAGATGCCGGTCCGCCAGCCTCGACGCGTCGAACAGATACGGCGACAGCGCCGCGTGCCGGCTTTCCTCAGGTTCGCCGTTGATGTCGGGATAGCTAAACAGCCGCTTCTCGGCCGGCTCGTCGTCGCGGCGGGTCAGGCCGATGGCGACGACGTGGACGTGGGCCTTGCCGCGCGCGTCCGAGCCCCAGTTGAAGGTGCGGTGGGCAAAGGCGATCTCCAGCCCGTAGCGGTCGAACAGGATGGGCCACAGCTGGGCGACCTGTTCACCCTGGGTGATGGAGTTGGTCGAGACGAAGCCGATGCGAGCGTGCGAGCCCTGGACGTAGGCGCCTGCCTTGATGAACCAGGCGGCGACGAAGTCCAGCGTGCCGCCGGACTTGCCCAAGGCGGCGATGCGGCGGACCTGTTCGCGCTGTTCCTCGGATTGAACCTTGGCGCCCAGGAACGGCGGATTGCCCAGCACATAGCTGCACCGCACGGGCGGCAGGACGGTCGCCCAGTCCACCTCCAGCGCGTCGCCGTGGACGATGTGGGGCGCGGCTTTCAGCGGGATGCGGGCGAAGACCTGGCCGAACTCCTGGCTCAGGCGGTTGTTCATGATGTGGTCCATCATCCACATGGCCGTTTCGGCGATGCGGGCGGGGAATTCATCGATCTCGATGCCGTAGAACTGATCGACGTCGACCTTGGACAGGGCGGCGGCCTCCAAGTCCAGCTGGCCCGACGGATAGAGCGCCTTCAGCACCGCGATCTCGAGCAGGCGCAGCTCGCGATAGGCGATGATCAGGAAGTTGCCGCAGCCGCAGGCGGGGTCGAACAACGTCAAGCCCGCCAGCTTGTTCTGGAAGGCGCGCAGCGCCGCCTCGCGCCCGCGCTTCAGCTCGCGGATGCGCGCCAGTTCGGCGCGCAGATCGTCAAGGAACAGCGGCTCGATGACCTTCAGGATGTTCTTTTCGGTGGTGTAGTGGGCGCCCTTGGCCCGGCGCTCTCCGGCGTTCATCACCGACTGGAACAGGGCGCCGAAGATGGCCGGGCTGATCTTTTCCCAGGAAAAGCCGCAGGCCTCCAGCAGCCGGTCGCGCATGGCCCTGTCAAAGGCCGGGATCGGCAGGGGCAGGGCGAACAGGTCGCCGTTGATATACGGGAAGCGGGCCAGGTTCTCGTCCAGATTGGTCTGGCGCGCCTCCACCGGGGTGTTCAGCACCTGAAACAGCTGGGCCAGCTTGGGCCCGAGATCCGAGCCGTCCTCGGCCGTGCGGTCCTCGATCCAGGTCTGGAACATGCCCAGTTCGTCGTAGATGCCGGTGTCGTCTGCGAACAGGCAGAACAGCAGCCGCACCAGCAGCCGCTCAAGCGAAGCGCCGCCATAGCCGGAGGCCTTAAGCGCGTCGTGCAGCTTGCCCATCAGCTCGGCGGCGATGACGTTGACGGGGTCCTGGTCCCGGAACACCCGCTTTTCGATGCCCACGACAAATCCGAACGCCTCCACGTGGGCCGGCAGGTCGGCCAGGGCGAAGCGGGTCTCCTCGCGCGTGTCCAGGTCGGTCAGGTGAAAGGTCTGGAAGTCGCAGACCAGGATGTAGCGCGGAAGCTCGTGGTCCTTCAGGCCCGGGAAGTAATCCAGCGCCTGGGTGCGGGCTCGGCTCAGATCGCGTCCGGCCGACTTCTGCTCGACCAGCAGCTTGCCCTTCCAGAACAGGTCGATGAAACCCTGTTTGGCGCCGAGCTTCTTTACCGGCTCCTCGAAGGTCGCGACCTTGCGGCGCTTGATCCCGAAGATCTCGAAGAACTCGTTGTAAAAGGTCTGGGTGTCGCCCCGCTCGTAGCGCGCGTCGCTCCATTCGCGCGAGAACGCCGCCGCGCGGGCGCGAATTTCGTTCCAGCTCAGACGCAAACCTGCCTCCCCCGATGCGCGAGAGTAGCGGCCTCCGGCGGCTTCACGCAACGCGCTTGACGAACAGAAGGGCAATGCGCCATACACTGTGTACCACACACTATGTGACGCAGCGGGAGCGGCTTCGATGGGCGAGGCGGATCTGTTTGAGAGCTTGCGGCTGGAGCTGAGGCGGGGGTCGCTGATCCTGGCGGTGCTGGCTCGTCTCAGGAGCGAGCAGTACGGCTATTCGCTGCGGGTCGCCCTGGCCGGGGACGGGATCGAGATGGAGGAAAGCACCCTCTATCCACTGCTGCGCCGGCTGGAGGGGCAGGGGCTGCTGCTCAGCGAATGGCGCGAGGAGGAGAAGCGGAAGAAGCGCTTCTACCGCCTGTCGCCCGAAGGCGAGGCGATGCTGACCAGACTGGCGGACGAGTGGCGGCGCATCAGCGCGTCTCTCGAGCGTATCCTTTGAACATCGGGCCGGAGGAGGGACCGATCATGAACGCACTGAACCTGACCGAACGCTATCTGAGGGCGGTGGCCGCGCAGCTGCCCGCCGCCAAGCGCGAGGACATCGTCGCCGAACTGCGCGACCTGCTGATGACGCGGATGGAAGCGCGGGAGGCCGAGCTGGGACGGCCGCTGAACGAGGCGGAGGAAGAGGCGGTGCTGCGCGACTTCGGCCATCCGCTGGCGGTGGCCAGCCGGTACGGCGAGACGCAGGGGCTGGTGGGGCCCGAGCTCTATCCCTGGTGGCTGTTCGGGGTGAAGGCGGGGTTTGCGGTGCTGGCGGCGATCACGCTTGTAGGCGTGGTCGTGCGCAGCATCGTCGGCGACGTGACGGTGGGGCAGGCAATCACGCAAGGGCTGCACGGCCTGATCACTGGCGCGGTGACGATCGTGGGCCTGCTGACCATCGCCGGCTTCTTCATCGAACGGCAGGCGACCAAGCCCGCGTTCCTGACCCGGTGGCGGGTGCAGGACCTGGGGCTGTTCGAACTGGGCGGGCTGAGCGGGGACGCCTGGAGCGAGCAGTTGGCCAAGGCCTGCGAGCGGGGTCGCAGACCGCGTGAAGATCGCGCGCCGCACGCCGCCGCCATGTCGCCCAGCGCCCGCGCCGTGTCCAGCGCCGTGGGCTGGAGCGTCGCCCTGCTGTGGTGGACGGGCGCGCTCGGCGCATCCATTGCGCCCAGCACCCTGGCGGGCGGGGTCATGGAAGGGGTCGACTATGGGCGGATCGCCTCCGACCTGGTGGCGCTGAGCTTCTGGCCGGTGCTGGCCTATATGGCCGCGCGCATCGCCTTTGACCTGATGCGAGCCGCGACGGGTTCGCCGGTGCGGTTGACGGCCGCGGGAGACGTGGCGTTCGCGGGCGCAGGGGCCGTGTTCGCCGCCTGGCTGTGGCTGGCGTCGCCGCTGTCGTCCGTGATCTGGGTCGGCACGGTGGAGGATTTCGTCAGACGGGTGACCACGGCATTCTCGACCGGCGAAGGCGTGATCGCGGCGATCATCATGATGTCGGTCGCCGGAAGCTTCATCGGCGAGACGTGGCGCATGATCAGCGCCGCGTTGCGCCTGGTCACCGGACGGGACGGGCGCCAGGCCTGCTGATCCGCGTCCGAAAACCGCGAGACAGACGGCGACGCACGGATCATCTTCCGCCCGTGGAACTGAACCCGGACATTTGCTGGAAGGCGGTGCAGGCGCGGGACGCCCGCTTCGACGGGCGCTTCTTCACCGGCGTGGTCTCGACGGGAATCTATTGTCGGCCGGTGTGCCCGGCGCGCACGCCCCACCGCGAGAATGTGGTGTTTCACCGGAGCGCCGCCTCGGCCGAGGCGGCGGGACTACGGGCCTGCCTGCGCTGCCGGCCGGAGACAGCGCCCGACATGGCGGCCTGGCGCGGGTCGGTCAGCACGGTCAGCCGAGCCATGGCCCTGATCGAGGCGGGAGCGCTGGACGGGGGCGATGTGGAGGGGTTGGCGGCGCGGCTGGGCGTCGGCGGTCGGCACCTTCGCCGGCTGTTCCGCCAGCATCTGGGCGCGGCCCCGGTCAGCGTGGCGCAGACGCGGCGGGTGCTGCTGGCCAAGACGCTGATCCACGACTCGGACCTGTCGATGGCCGATGTGGCGCTGGCGTCGGGGTTCGGCAGTGTGCGGCGCTTCAACGAAACCTTTCAGACGCTGTACGGCCGGCCGCCTCTGGCGCTGCGGCGTCGAGGCGGGCGGACGGCGTCGGGCGGACTGACGCTGAGCCTCGGCTATCGCGCGCCCTATGACGTCGCGGCGATGATGCAGGCGCTGGCCGAGCGCCAAGCCGAAGGGGAGACGGTGCGGGGCGGGGTCTGGACGCGGCGCCTGTCCATGTCGGTTGACGGCGCGGAGGGCGAGGTCTCCGTGCGCGACGGCGGGGCGGGCCGCTTGGCCGTCTCGGTCGAGCTGTCGTCGCTGAAGGCGCTGCCGTGCGTGCTGGCGCGGGTGCGGCGCGTGTTCGACCTAGCCGCCGACCCGGAGGCGATCGCGCGCGATCTGTCCGCCGATCCCATGCTGGCGACGGCGATGGCCGAGCGGCCGGGACTGCGGCCGCCGGGCGACTGGATCATCGACAACAGGCTGGCGGACGACCGGTTGGAAATCCAAAATCCGGCGCTGGTTGCTCGGGCCGAGGGCTGGCGGCCGTGGCGGGCGTACGGCGCCCTCTACTGGCGGCGGGCGATGGAGACGGGAGAGGCGAGATGAAGAGAGAACCCCTGCGGCTGATCCTGGGGCGGATGGACAGCCCGATCGGGCAGGTGCTGACCGCCACGGACGCGGACGGCGTGCTGCGGGCGCTCGATTTCCACGACTACGAGGACCGGCTGCGGCGGCTCCTGATCCGCCACTACGGCGCGGTGGCGCTGGTGGAGGGCGAGGCGCCCGAGCGGGTGCGCGCGGCGCTGCAGGCGTGGTTCGCCGGGGACCTTCGGGCGTTCGACGGCCTGAGGGTCGCGACTGGCGGCACCGAGTTCCAGCGGCGGGTGTGGGCGGCGCTGCGGGACATTCCGGCCGGGGAGACGCGCAGCTACGGCCAACTGGCTGCGGCGATCGGCCAGCCGACGGCGGTGCGCGCCGTGGGCCTGGCGAACGGGGCCAATCCGGTCGGGATCGTCACGCCCTGTCACCGTGTGATCGGCGCGGGCGGCGCCCTGACCGGCTACGCCGGCGGTGTGGAGCGCAAGCGTTGGCTGCTGGAGCATGAACGCGCGGCCGTGGCGCGCCCATAGAAAAGGAGGCGAAGGCCGAGCCCTCGCCTCCTTTGTCTGCACGCCCGAAGCCGGGTTCTAGTGCGGCGACAGGATGACCTTGCGCCATTCGTTGGGATTGTCGTGGAAGTTCTTGTAGCCCGTGGGCGCTTCTTCCAGCGGCAGGCGGTGGCTGATGATGTCGGTGGTCTCGATCTTGCCGTCCATGATCAGCTCGAGCAGGTGCGGCAGGTACTTCTGGACGTGGGTCTGGCCGGTCTTGATGGTCAGGCCCTTTTCCATGAAGGCGCCGATCGGGAATTTGTCGCCAATGCCGCCATAGACGCCGGGAACCGAGACACGGCCGCCCTTGCGGCAGGCCATGATGGTCTCGCGCAGGACGTGCTGGCGATCGGTGCCGAGCTTGGTCTCCTGCTTGACCGCGTCGATGACGTTGTCGGGCGCAAAGCCGTGCGCCTCCATGCCCACAGCGTCGATGCAGGCGTCCGGGCCGATGCCGGCGGTCATCTCCTTCAGCGCCTCGCGGACCTTGACCTCATGGTAGTTGAGGACCTCGGCGCCGTTGGCCTTGGCCAGCGCCAGTCGCGCCGGCTGGTGGTCGATGGCGATGACGCGGCCGGCGCCCATGTGGATGGCGCTCTTGATCACGAACTGGCCGACGGGACCGCAGCCCCAGACGGCCACGGTGTCGCCCGGCTCGATCTGGGCGTTCTCGGCGGCCATCCAGCCGGTCGGGAAGATGTCCGACAGGAACAGCACCTTTTCGTCCGGAATGCCCTCGGGGATGACGATGGGGCCGACGTCGGAATAGGGCACGCGGGCGTACTGGGCCTGGCCGCCGGCGTAGCCGCCGGTCATGTGCGAATAGCCGAACAGGGCGGCCACCGGATAGCCGTAGGCGGTCTCGGAGATGTCGGACTTGTCGGCCGGGTTGGAGTTGTCGCAGGCCGAATACTGCTCCTTGCCGCAGAAGAAGCAGGAGCCGCAGGCGATCACGAAAGGCACCACCACCTTTTGTCCGACCTGGAGGCTGGTGTTGCCGCGGCCGACCTCGACCACCTCGCCCATGAACTCGTGGCCCAGGATGTCGCCCCGGTGCATGGACGGGATGACGCTGTCGTAGAGGTGCAGGTCCGAGCCGCAGATGGCGGTCGCGGTGATCTTGATGATGGCGTCGCGCGGATTGACGATCTCGGGATCCGGAACCGTGTCCACGCGGACGTCGTGCTTGCCGTGCCAGGTGAGTGCGCGCATGCGGATGTTCTTTCTTGAAGGGGAAGGGGATCAGCCGCGCGGCGCGGCGGCGGGGGCTTGCGAGGTGGAGACTTCGCCGGTCTCCATCAGCTGCTTGAATCGGCGCAGCTCGCGGCGGGCCTGGACGCGCGGTTCGCGCTGCATGACCTTGGCGACGATCTTGCCCAGCGCACCGGCCGGCGGGTCGTAGCTGATGAAGACCCGAACCTCCGTGCCCCGCCCCTGGGCGTTGTCCTTGAACGAGACCCAGCCTTCGTGGTCGAGGTCGGAGCCCTCGGTTCCGCGCCAGGCGATCTTTTCGCCGGGGATGTCCTCGACGATCTCGCTGTCGAGTTCGACATCCTTGCCGCCCGGGCCGTCGATGATCCAGCGGGTGTGTTCGGCGTCGGTCTGCTGCACCGACTTCACGTTCGGCATGAAGGCCGGCAGGTTCCCGAAATCACGCCAGAAGGCGTAGAGCTCCTGCCGGGGCTTGTTGATCATCACCGCCTGGATCGAGGAGGCGCTGTGGTCGCCCTCGTGCTGGTCCTTGCTGATGAAGTTGGTGGACGCCACGTCGGCGTCCGTCGAGATGGGATCGTTGGCCATGAGGTCCTCCTGAGGCACAAAACAAGCCTTCGGCATCGGAATCGTTCCCTGCCGCCGTGTCGCGGCTCAGGCGGGAACCGTCCGTCCTGTCGCGTTTTGAGAAGGCGACCCAACCTCGCCCCGGAGCCCCCGCCATGGCCGTCACGTCCGCCGAAACCGCCCGCCCCCTCGCCCTTGTCACCGGCGCCTCGTCCGGCATCGGCTATGAACTGGCCAGGCTGTTCGCGGAGGACGGCTATGACCTGCTGATCGCCGCCGACCAGCCCGCCATTGTCGAGGCCAAGCAGTCGCTGGAGGCGCTGGGCGTCCAGGTCACCGCCCTGCAGCTGGACCTGTCACAGGTGGATGCGGTGGATGAGCTTTACGCCGCCGCGGCCGGCCGCCCGATCGACGCCCTGGCGGCCAACGCCGGCCATGGTCTGGGACACGCCTTCCTGGATCAGGACTGGAACGACGTCATGCACGTCGTGAACACCAACATCACCGGCACCATCCGCCTGCTCTACAAGGTCGGCGCCGAGATGCGGACGCGCGGGCGTGGCAAGATCCTGCTGACCGGCTCCATCGCCGGCCTGATGCCGGGATCGTTCCAGGCGGTCTACAACGGCACCAAGGCGTTCGTAGACAGCTTCTCCTTCGCCCTGCGCAACGAGCTGAAGGACACCGACGTGTCGGTCACCGTGCTGATGCCCGGCCCGGTGGACACCGAGTTCTTCGAACGCGCCGACATGCTGGACACCTCGGTGGGCCAGAGCAAGGACAAGTCCGACCCGGCCGACGTCGCCAAGACCGGCTATGAGGCCATGAAGCGCGGCGACGGCGACGTGGTGGCCGGGCTGAAGAACAAGCTGCAGGCCGCCATGGCGGCCGTCACGCCCCAGACCGCCCTGGCCGAGATGCACCGCGGCATGGCCGAGCCGGGTTCGGGCAAGAACTAAGCGGCCTGGGCCTCGCTCCGCTCCGGGAACACCGGGGCGGAGCCGGGTCGGCCGAACAGGAAGCCCTGCGCCTGCGGACAGCCCTCGTCGGCGACCATGCGGCGCTGGGCCTCGGTCTCCACGCCTTCGGCAACGACCGGCAGGTTCAGGCCGCGGCCCAAGCCTACAATGGCCCGGATGATGGATCGCGCGGCCTCGTCGTCCTCGATCGCGCCGATGAAGCTGCGATCGATCTTGATCTTGTCGAAGGGGAAGCTCTGCAGATTGCTGAGCGACGAATAGCCGGTGCCGAAGTCGTCCATGACGATGCGCACGCCCAGCGCCTTCAGCCGGTTCAGGGTGTGAAGGGCCGAGGCTCGGTCCTTCATCAGCACGGACTCGGTGATTTCCAGCTCCAGCCGCGAGGGGTGCAGGTCGGTCTCGGCCAGCACCGTGGCCACGAGGTCCGGCAGGGTCGCCACCTGGAACTGCACCGTCGAGACATTGACCGAGACGGCGTAGGCGATCGGCCAGGTCGCGGCCGTGCGGCACGCCTCGCGAAGCACCCATTCGCCCAGCGCCACGATCGAGCCGGTGTCCTCGGCGATGGGGATGAAGACCTCCGGGCTGATCTCGCCCATCACCGGATGCTTCCAGCGCAGCAGGGCCTCGTAGCCCGCGATCGCTCCGCCCGTGGTCGAGACCAGCGGCTGATAGGCGACGTGCAACTGGCGACGCAGGATGGCGTGGCGCAGGTCGTGCTCCAGATTGCGGCGGTTGCGCACCTCGGCATCCATCTGCTGGTCAAAGAAGCGCGCCGCGCCGCGCCCGGCCTGCTTGGCGCGATAAAGAGCCACGTCCGCGCCGTGGCGCAGGGTGTCGGGATCGCCCGCGTCGTCCGGATAGACCGCCACGCCGATGGAGACGCCCACCGCCATCGGATCGCGCGTCACGTCCATCTCGGCGGCAAAGGTCGAGAGGATGCGGTCCGCCAGGATCTTGGCCCCTTCCGGCTGGGCCGCGCCGACCTGGACGATCACGAACTCGTCGCCGCCGATACGGGCGACGGTGTCCACGGTGCGGGTGCAGGAGCGCAGGATATCGGCCACCCGGCACAGAACGCGGTCGCCCTCGGCGTGGCCGAAGATGTCGTTGACGGCCTTGAACCGATCGAGGTCCAGCGCCAGCACGGCCACCGGATCGCGCGTGCGGCGCGACCAGGCGACGGCGTGCTCCAGCCGTTCCTCCAGCAGGGCGCGGTTGGGCAGGTCGGTCAGGGCGTCGTGACGCGCCAGATGCTCGATCTGGCGCTGGGCTTCCTTTTTCTCGGTCAGGTCGCGCACGGCCAGCACCTGGCACTCGCGGCCACGATATTCGACGGTGTGGGCGCAGACCTCGACGATCCTCGGCTCGGCGTCGGGCCGGGGCAGGGCCGCCTCGATCGGAGTGGCGCCGATCGAGGACACGCCATCCGCGGATGAGACGGTCAGCACCGCGTCGGCCGGTTGGCCCAGCAGCATCGCCGGCTTGCGTCCGCTGAGGGCCGCAAAGCGGGCGTTGACCTCCAGGATGCGGCCGTCGCGCACGATCATCAGACCCTCCAGCGAGGCTTCGGTCAGACCGCGCAGGTCGGTCAGGCATCGGTCGACAAAGGCCGCCGCCGCCGTCAGCAGGATCAACAGGGTGGCGGCGACCACGATGGCCCCGATCAGCCACACCCGGCTGACCTCGCCCTGCGGCCCCGCCACCGTGGGGTCCGGGATGAGGGTCGTGGCCGACATGCCGATGAAGTGCATCACGCAGATGCCCAGCAGGCTGAGTAACGCGGGAACGCCTATGCGCGCCGGGCCGCGCAACCGGGCGAACACATGAAAGGCCGCGCTGATCAGCGCGGCGCCCAGCAGGGCCGCGACGGCAATCTGTTCAAGGTCATAGTGCAGACGAGCCGACGCCTGGACTGCCGCCATGCCGGTGAAATGCATGGCCGCGACGCCCAGGCTGAACAGCACGCCGGCCCCAAGACGCCCCGCCGGCGAGGGCTGCGCCATGAACACCCGCAGCGCGATCCAGAACATGCCGACCGCCACCGCCACCGACAGGACGGTCAGGGACGGGCCAAAGCTCATCGGCATGCCTCCGTCATAGGCCAGCATGGCCACGAAGTGGGTGCTCCACACGCCGACCCCGCCGGCGGCAGCCGCCACGGCGACCCACTGATCGCGGCGAGCCGGGCCGCTGTCGCCCGCGCGGCTCAGCAGCAGAAAGAAGGCGAGGCCGCCGACCAGCCAGATGGCGGCGGCGAGCGCCACCAGCCGCAGGTCGTGCTGGTTCCAGACACAGTCGATGACGTTGAACATGATGCAATCCCCCGATTACATCGACCAAGGTAGACAACCAAAGGTTGCGAGACTCTGAAGTTCTCGCTGCTTCGGTCTGCAGCGGTCATGAGCGTGCACCCGCTTGCGTCGCTCCGTGATCGGCCTACATTGCGCCTGCTTATGCTGAATGTGAGCATAAGGTCGGGAGCAGGCATGATGGCGGACGGAGCGTTCGGGCTGACAAAGGCGCTAGAGCGGGAGACCGCCGGAGTCTGGGCCAAGGTCAAGGACCACGTCACCCCGCTGGAGTGGCCGGCGCAGGCCGCCCTGATCAGCGAGATCAATGCGCTGAAGCGCGAGCGCGACGCGGTGATCCTGGCCCACAACTACATGACGCCGGACATCTTCCATGGCGTGGGCGACTACGTCGGCGACAGCCTGGGCCTGGCCAAGGAGGCGGCGCGGTCCGATGCGCGCGTGATCGTGCAGGCGGGCGTGCACTTCATGGCCGAGACCTCCAAGATCCTCAGCCCGGACAAGACGGTGCTGATTCCCGATCCTCTGGCGGGCTGTTCGCTGGCGACGTCGATCACCGGGTCGGACGTGCGGCTGATCAAGGCGCGCTATCCGGGCCTGCCGGTCGTGACCTATGTCAACACCACGGCCGACGTGAAGGCCGAGACCGACATCTGCTGCACCTCCGCCAACGCCGTGCAGGTGGTGGAATGGGCGGCGAAGGAGTGGGGCGTCGACCGCGTCATCCTGATCCCCGACGAGTTCCTGGCCCGCAACGTGGCGGCGCAGACCCGCGTGGGGATCATCGCCTGGAAGGGCCGCTGCGAGGTGCACGAACGCTTCACCGCCGCCGACATCGCCGAGATGCGCGCCGCCTGGCCCGAGGCAGAGATTCTGGCGCACCCCGAATGTCCGGAAGAGGTGCTGTCGGCCGCCGACTTCGCCGGATCGACCGCGGCGATGAGCGACTATGTGGAGCAGCGAAAGCCCCGCCAGGTGGTGATGATCACAGAATGCTCCATGGCCTCCAACGTCGCCGCCGACGCGCCGGGCACGCAGTTCATCGGGCCATGCAACATGTGCCCGCACATGAAGCGCATCACCCTGCTGAACATCCGCGACTGTCTGCGCCACATGCAATTCGAGGTGACGGTGCCCGAGGACGTGGCCGAGCGTGGAAGGCTGGCGGTGCAGCGGATGATCGACCTGCCGCCTCCGACCATCCCGGCCCGCTATGACCTGGTGCGCGCGCGCCATCACGTCGCGGTGGAGCTGATCTGAGACGCGGCGTTCGGCCGCCTCGTTTCGGCCGACCGCAGCGCCCATCTAAAATGCCATGAGCGACACCGACACCCCCATCCGCCGACCGGGTCCGTGGGACCCTCGGCCCGACTCCGCACCCGCCGAGGCGGCGCCGACGACCGCCGCCGCTGCGCCCGCCGAGAAGGACCAGAACCTGGTCTGGACGGTGGCCTCGACGCTGCTGATGGCGGCCTTCCTGTGGTGGATCACCGGCAGCGTCATCGTGGCCGGCGCGGTGCTGATCGGCCTGTTCGTGCATGAGGCTGGGCACGCCCTGGCCATGAACCGCCTCGGCATGGGGCCGGCGCGCGTCTACATCATCCCGTTCCTGGGCGGACTGGCCCAGGCGCGGCGGGAGCCGCAGAGCGAATGGCACGGGGTGCTGGTGTCGCTGGCCGGACCGGCGTTCGGCCTCTTGGCCATGATCCCGTTCGCGGGCGTGTGGATGGCGACGGGGCAGGGAGAGTGGCTGATCGGGGCCTTCTTTATCGCCATGCTGAACCTGGTGAACCTGGTTCCCGCTCCGCCGCTGGACGGGTCCAAGGCGCTGGGGCCCGTGCTGACGCGGCTGCATCCGAGGCTGGAGCAGCTTGTGCTTCTGGTCATCGGGATCGCGGTGGTCTGGTGGGGGCTGACCACGGGCCGCTTCATCCTGGCCGCCTTTTTGGCCCTGGCGGTGTTCAGCCATTTAAAGCGCGGGGTGTGGCGCCCGGCCTGGGGCACGCTGAGCTGGCCGGAGGCGGGACGGAGCCTCGCCCTGTATCTGGCGACGGGCGCTCTGTGTGCAGCCGCCGCCGTGGGCGCCCTGCTGCCGGTGGCCGACGGCGACACGGGCGAGGCGATCCGGCTGGGCCTCAGCTACCTGGGAGTGCGCTGATCATGAACCGCATCCGGCACGACGGCGTGCTGATCGTCGGCGCGGGGCTGGCCGGTCTCAGCGCCGCGCTGGAGGCCGCG
>ERZ501011.333-NODE-333-length-13181-cov-11.298720_pt1 | contig 13181 bp, 10 predicted proteins | sample MGYA00248833_ERZ501011 | MGnify/ENA primary metagenome ERZ501011 (study PRJEB25958, sample SAMN03398530) | human skin metagenome | study: EMG produced TPA metagenomics assembly of the Human Skin Microbiome Metagenome (human skin metagenome) data set. | reverse complement strand
GCCGCGAGGGCCACGACTCCGTGCGCGCCCCCGTCCGCCTGCTCGACCCGGCCGGCGCCGAGGTGCAGCGCGTGCAGATGCGTCCGGGCCGGCCCGGGCTGGACGAGGTCGTGGCCACGCTGCGGCCCGCCGAGCCGGGCCTGCACCAGTTCGTGGTCGAGGGCTGGGACGACCCGGTGGGCACGTGGAAGCACGCGGCCACCGTCAAGATCGCCGCCGGCATCGACGTGGAGCTGATGCTCGCCGAGGGCGCCGCCCTGTTCCGCCGGGCCGCCGAGGACGCGGAGCGCTCGGCCGAGGACCGCGCCGTGTTCGAGGAGGTCGTTCGCGGCCTCGAGGACGAGTCGCTCATCCCGGCCCAGCGCCTGGCCTCCGCCGAGTCGGCGGAGGTGTCCGCCGTCCTCCACGCCCGCCCCGTGCGGGAGCACCTCACGAGCTCCGAGCTCTACCCGCTGGACGTGCAGCGTGAGCTCGCCGGCCGCGGCGCCTGGTACGAGTTCTTCCCGCGCTCGGAGGGCCCCGTCGTCGGCGGCGTCCCCACGCACGGCACCTTCACCACCGCCGCGGACCGGCTGCCGGCGGTCGCGGACATGGGCTTCGACGTCGTCTACCTGCCGCCGATCCACCCGATCGGCACGGTGAACCGCAAGGGCCCCAACACCGCGCAGTTCCCCGGCGGCAACCCGCACGAGATCGGCGCGGACGACGTCGGCTCGCCGTGGGCGATCGGCAGCGCCGAGGGCGGCCACGACGCCGTGCACCCGCAGCTGGGCACGCTGGAGGACTTCAAGCGCTTCGTCGACCGCACCCGCGAGCTGGGCATGGAGGTCGCGCTCGACCTCGCCCTGCAGGCCGCGCCCGACCACCCGTGGGTCGAGCAGCACCCGGAGTGGTTCACCACCCAGCCCGACGGCACGATCGCCTTCGCGGAGAATCCGCCGAAGAAGTACCAGGACATCTACCCGCTGAACTTCGACAACGACCGCAACGGCATCTACCGAGCGGTCCTCAAGGTCGTCCTGCACTGGGTCGGGCTCGGAGTCGACATCTTCCGCGTCGACAATCCGCACACCAAGCCGCCGAACTTCTGGGAGTGGCTGATCAGTGAGGTGAAGAAGCGCCACCCCGACGTGCTCTTCCTCTCCGAGTCCTTCACCCGGCCGGCGCGGCTCTACGGCCTCGCCCGGCTCGGCTTCAGCCAGAGCTACACCTACTTCACCTGGAAGACGCTGAAGTGGGAGCTCGAGCAGTTCGGCCGGGAGATCGCCGACCACGCCGACGAGGCCCGCCCCAACCTCTTCGTCAACACCCCCGACATCCTGCACGAGAGTCTCCAGCACGGCGGTCCGGGCATGTTCGCACTGCGCGCCGCGCTCGCCGCGACCCTGGCCCCGACATGGGGTGTCTACAGCGGATACGAGCTGTACGAGCACGTCGCCGTGACCGAGGGCAGCGAGGAGTACCTCAACTCGGAGAAGTACGAGCTGCGGCCCCGTGACTACAAGGCGGCGGCGAGCCGCGGCGAGTCGCTCGAGCCGTGGATCACCTCGCTGAACGAGATCCGGCGCCGGCACCCCGCACTGCAGCAGCTGCGCAACATCCATTTCCACCATGTCGACAACCCGTCGCTGATCGCCTACTCGAAGATCGACCCGGTGTCGGGCGACCGGGTCATCGTCGTGATCAACCTGAACCCGTTCGGTCCCGAGGACTCCACGGTCTGGCTCGACCTGCCGAAGCTCGGCTTCGAGTGGTACGACCGCTTCCCCGTCCGCGACGAGGTCTCCGGCGAGGAGTACTGGTGGGGCCAGGACAACTACGTCCGGCTCGAGCCATGGCGGGCGGTGGCGCACATCCTCGCCTTGCCGCCCCTCGAACCTGTTGCCGCACAACAGCTCGCCTATCGGATCCAGTGAGGTAACAGTGACCGATCGCACCGATCCGCCAGACCTACCCGACCCCTACGCGACCGACCACGACCTGCGTCGGCTCGCGGCGCAGACCCATCCCGATCCACACGCCTTCCTCGGCGCCCACGACGCGCCCGGCGGCGCGACGATCCTGCGCACCCTGCGCCCGAACGCGATCTCGGTGTCGGCGGTCATCGGCGGAGTCGATCATCCGATGACCCGCCAGACCGACGACCTGTGGGTGGTCACCGTGCCGATGGCCGACCTCATGGACTACCGGTACCGCGTCGTCTACCCCGATTCCACCGGGGGCACGTCGGAATTCGTCGTGGCCGACGGTTACCGGTTCCTGCCGAGCCTCGGCGACGTCGACATCCATCTGTTCAGCGAGGGCCGCCACGAGGAACTGTGGAACGCCCTCGGTGCGCGGGTGACGTCGTACACGACCACCGACGGCGACGTGCACGGCACCGCCTTCTCCGTGTGGGCGCCGAATGCCCACGGTGTCACCGTGATCGGCGACTTCGACGACTGGACCGGGCGCGTTGCGCCGATGCGCAAGGTCGGGGTCAGCGGGGTGTGGGAGGTCTTCATCCCCGACGTCGGCGACGGGACCCACTACAAGTTCCGCGTCCATGGCGCCGACGGCGTCATCCGCGACAAGGCCGACCCCATGGCCTTCCGCACCAGCACGCCCCCGGCAACCGCGTCCCGGGTCACCGTGTCCGAACACGTCTGGACCGACGACGCGTGGATCGCGCGCCGGGAACGGTCCGCGCCCGAGCGTGAGCCGATGAGCGTCTACGAGGTCCACCTCGCGTCGTGGCGTCAAGGCCTCGGCTACCGCGAACTCGCGCACGAGCTGGCCGATTACGCCGTCGAGAAGGGCTTCACCCACGTCGAGTTCCTGCCCGTCGCCGAGCACCCGTTCGGCGGCTCCTGGGGTTACCAGGTCACGTCGTACTACGCGCCGACGGCACGCTTCGGAACGCCCGACGACTTCCGCTACCTCGTCGATCACCTCCACTCCCGTGACATCGCCGTGATCGTCGACTGGGTGCCGGCCCACTTCCCCAAGGACGACTGGGCGCTCGCCCGATTCGACGGCACCCCGCTGTACGAGCACGCCGATCCGATGCGCGGCGAGCAGCTCGACTGGGGCACCTACGTCTTCGATTTCGGCCGGCACGAGGTCCGCAACTTCCTTGTCGCGAACGCCCTGTTCTGGTTCAGCGAGTTCCACATCGACGGTCTCCGCGTCGACGCGGTGGCCTCGATGCTCTACCTGGACTACTCACGACCGGCCGGGCAATGGCGCCCCAATGTGCACGGCGGTCGTGAGAACCTGGAGGCGGTGCAGTTCCTCCAGGAGACCAATGCCACTGTGCACAAACATTTCCCGGGCGTGATCACGGTGGCCGAGGAGTCGACCGCATGGCCGGGCGTGACCCGCATGACCGATCTCGGCGGGCTGGGCTTCAGCTTCAAGTGGAACATGGGCTGGATGCACGACACCCTCGACTATCTGTCCCGCGATCAGATCCACCGCAGCTTCCACCACCACGAGATCACCTTCTCGCTGGTGTACGCGTGGAGCGAGAACTTCGTGCTGCCGCTCTCCCACGACGAGGTCGTGCACGGCAAGGGCACGCTGTGGACGCGGATGCCGGGCGATTCGTTCGCCAAGGCCGCGGGAGTGCGCGTCTACCTCGCCTACATGTGGTCCCACCCCGGTAAGCAACTGCTGTTCATGGGACAGGAGTTCGGGCAGACCGGCGAATGGGCCGACAACCGGAGTCTGGACTGGCATCAGCTCGAGGGCTGGGAGGGCGAACTGCACTCCGGCATCTCGGCCCTCGTCACCGACCTGAACCGGATCTACCGGTCCCGGCCGGCGCTGTACACCCAGGACATCGATCCGCTGGGTTACGAGTGGATCGACGCCAACGACACCGCCAACAACGTGATCAGTTTCCTCCGGTACGGCACCGACGGATCGGTCGTCGCGTGCCTGTTCAACCTGAGCGGCTCCGACCGCGCCGACTATCAGGTCGGGTTGCCCTCGGCCGGTGTCTGGGACGAGATCCTCAACACCGATGCCGACGCCTACAGCGGTGCCGGGCGGGGCAACATGGGGTCGGTCACGGCGGACGGGCCGTCGTATCACGGACGGCCCGTGTCGGCTCGGGTCATGCTGCCCGCCAACTCGGCGATCTGGCTGGTGCCGCGGGAGTAGTGGTGTGTTTCGGAATCAGTCGCCTGGTTCCGAAACACACCACTCGGACTCCCGCGGCAGTGGCCTCAACCCGTCAGTAGAGGGCGCTGGCGAGCTTGCGCCGGGCGCTCACGACGAACTGCTCGGCGGGATCGAAGAGTTCGAACAGCTCGAGCAGCCGGGTGCGCGCCCGGGTGCGCTCCTCCCCCGCGGTCACGCGCACGACGTCGATGATGCGGTCGAACGCGGCTTCGGGCTGTTGGTTGAGCAGCAGGACGTCCGCGGCCGCGAGCTGCGCGTCGACGTCACGGGGGGACGCCGTCTCCACGATGGCGGGATCGTGCGCCTGCGCCCGCAGGATGAACTCGAGGTTCCGCGCGGCGGACACCGCTTCGAGGTTCTCCGGCTCGGCCTCGGCGATCGCCCGGTAGTCGGCGAGTGCGCCGTCGAAGTCGCCGTCGTTCAGCTTCGTCTCGGCGGCGACCAGCCTCGGGTCCTCGGGCTCCGGCTCGGGTGCGGGCCCGTCGGGAACGCCCGGGAGGATGTCGCCGATCTGGGCGAAGATGTCGTCGATCCACTGGGTGATCTCGGCCTCGGAACGCACCCCGTTGAAGGCGGTCACCGGCTGTCCCTGCACGATCGCGACGACCATCGGGATCGACTGCACCCGAAACGCCTGTGCGATACGGGGATTGGCGTCGACGTCGACCTTCGCCAGCACCCAGCGCCCGCCCGACTGCGCGGCGAGGCGTTCGAGGACCGGCGACAACTGCTTACACGGCCCGCACCATTCCGCCCACAGGTCGATGACCACGAGCTGCTGCATCGACCGGTTGAGCACCTCGGCCTCGAACGTCTCCTCGGTGACGTCGAGGACCGCGGCCGCCGCGGTTCCCGCACCGGCGGCCGGCGATTGCCCGCCCTCGGCGGGCGGCTCACCGGGCGCGGCAGGTCGTGCTGCGGCCTGCGACTGGGCCCGTTGCGCTTGTGCGCGTTCGGCTTCGGCCCGCTCCTTGAGTACGCCGAGATCCACCGCGCCGGACATGGCCATGGCTGCTGCCGCCTGCTGTCGGGCCGCGGCGGCGGCCTGCTGACGATTGGTTGGTCGCGTCACCCCTCCAGTGTGTCACGACCGCCCACGCGGAATCAGACGACGTCGGGCGAACGCGTTCCGTCCGGCGCGGCGGTGCGCGTGCGGTCCGGGCGAACGACCGGCGCGAGCACGACGGCGAGGACGAGCGCCGCCACGGCCGCGAGCAACCCGGTGTTCAGCGAGGTCCGGCTGCTGATGAAGCCGACGACCGCGGGACCGGCGAGCATGCCGAGATAGCCGCATCCGACGACGGCGGAGATCGTCCGGCCGCTCGACTCCCCCGACAGATTGCCCGCCGCGGTGAAGATCTGCGGGATCAGCCCCGCCAGACCCAATCCGAACACGCCCCATCCCACGATGGCGAGCGCGGGTACGGGCGAGAGCACCGCGATCAGGATTCCGGCGGTGCCGAGCAGGCCGCCGTAGCGGACGACCGCCACCGGTCCCACCGACCCGACGACCGGATCGATGACGAATCGCGCAACGGTCATCGTCGCGCTGAATGCGCCGAACGCGATGGCGCCGACGGCTTCGGCGGAACCGAAGGTCTCGACCACGTGCAGTGCACTCCAGTCGTAGGCGGTGCCCTCGGCGAGCATGAGTGCGAACGCGACCACCGCCAGCAGGACCAGGCGGCGCCGGTCCACGGTGTGCCACCACTTCCCGGACGCGGGGCCGTCGGCGTCTGCACCGCGTGCACTCGCATCGTCGGTCCCCACCTCGCGACCGGCCAGACCGCGCGCGTTCCACGCCACGACGCCGATGCCGGCCGCCGCGGCGCAGGCCACGGTGAGGACGACACCGACGTCGGCCCACAGGGTTGCCGCGACCACTCCCGAACCCACGAGACTGCCCGCCGAGAAGAACCCGTGGAACGACGACATGATCGGTCGGCCGTAGGCCCGTTCGACCACGACCGCCTGCGCGTTCATCGACACATCCAGGCAACCGTTGGCGAATCCGAAGGCGACGAGCGCGGCGGCGAGCGTCAGGGCGTCGGCGGCGAGCACCGGGGCGACGATGACCGCAGACAGCAGCAGCGCGGCACCGATCGTCACCGGGCGGGACCCCCGACGGTCGATCAGACGGCCGCAGACCTGCATGCCGACGAACGCCGACGCGCCGAGCAACAGCAACAGTCCGCCGAGTTGGTCGTGATCGACTCCGGTGCGCGCACTGATGACCGGGATGTGGGCCACCCACATCGCGGCGAGAAACCCGTTGAGCGCGAAGATCGCCCCGACGCTGCGGCGGGAGCGCCGGAGCGTCGGGGCGATCGAAGGCGGGATCGGGGCGGTCAGGCCGTGGCCTGCCTGGGCGCGCGGTCGGTGGACAGTTCGGCGAGATGGCCGTTACGGCGCGCCCACCACTCGAACACGATCGTGCCGAACGGCGGGAGGCTCGAGACCAGCGCCAGCAGGGTGACGATCGGGATTCCGATCCGCCGCGAACCCACCGGCAGCTCCCACTTCACCGCGTTCCACTTGAGCTGCATCGCCGTGATCAGGGCGACGACCACGAAGATCACGAAGACGATCCCGTGGATCATGCCCGGCTTGGCGATGGCCTCGTCGTCGTCGTTGACCCGCTTGACGACCATGGCGACCAGCAGGACCGCCCAGGTGATCGCCTCGGCGACGGCGACGAACCGGAAGCGCTTGGCGGGAGTGGTCAGGTCGAAGAATGACAGCATGGCCCTCATTGTGCCGAATCGGACAGCAAACTACTACAAGATGTCGTAGACATCTCGTTCGTTCAGGACTTCGGAACCCGGATGATCAGCGCGTCACCCTGGCCGCCGGCTCCACAGAGCGCGGCTGCACCGACGCCACCGCCCCGCCGCTTGAGCTCGAGCGCGACATGCAGCGCGACGCGCGCCCCGGAGGTCCCGATCGGGTGTCCGACGGCGATCGCACCACCGTTGACATTGACGATCTCGGGATCGACGCCGAGCTGCTTGGTCGAGGACAGCCCGACCGCCGCGAAGGCCTCGTTGATCTCGATGAGGTCCAGGTCCGCGGGTGCGATGCCCTCGCGGTCACAGGCCTTGACGATCGCATTGGCCGGCTGCGCCTGCAGGCTGGAGTCCGGGCCGGCGACGACGCCGTGGGCGCCGATCTCGGCCAGCCACGTGACGCCCAGTTCCTCGGCCTTGGCCTTGCTCATCACCACGACGGCCGCCGCGCCGTCGGAGATCTGCGACGAGTTGCCCGCGGTGATCGTGCCGTCCTTGCGGAAGGCCGGCCGCAGCCCGGACAGCGACTCCACGGTGGTGTTGGCGCGAATCCCCTCGTCCTCGGCGAACTCGATCGGGTCGCCCTTACGCTGCGGGATGGCCACCGGCACGACCTCGTCGTCGAAGACGCCGTTCTTCCACGCGGCTGCGGCGAGCCGGTGGCTCCGTGCCGCGAACTCGTCCTGTTGCTCACGGGTGAACCCGTCGGCGTCGTTGCCCTGCTCGGTCAGCGCCCCCATCGGCTGATCGGTGAAGGCGTCGAAGAGCCCGTCGAAAGCCATGTGGTCGACGAGTTCGGTGTTGCCGTACTTGAAGCCGCCGCGGCTGTTGGGCAGGAGATGGGGCGCCTGGGTCATCGACTCCTGGCCGCCGGCGACGACGACGTCGAACTCGCCGGCCCGGATGAGCTGATCGGCCAGCGCGATCGCGTCGATCCCCGACAGACACATCTTGTTGATGGTCAGGGTCGGGACGTCCCAGCCGATGCCGGCCTTGATCGCGGCCTGGCGGGCGGGCATCTGACCGGCCCCCGCGGTCAGCACCTGGCCCATGATCACGTACTCGACCTCGGATGCCGGAACGCCGGCCCGCTCGAGTGCGCCCTTGATGGCGACCGCGCCGAGATCGACCCCGCTGAAGTCCTTCAGGGAGCCCAGCAGGCGGCCGAAGGGGGTGCGTGCGCCGGCGACGATGACCGTGGTCTTGTCGGCAGTCGAAGTCATGAGGGAACCTCCGGGAAGTGTCTAGATAGGGGGCCAACCGAGCGCCCGCTCTGTGCGCTCAACACCTCAACGCTACCGTTGTCCCATGTCTTCCTCAGCAACGGACCCCAGCGCCACCGCACTCATCTCCGACCTGATCGTCGCCATCGATCACGTCGGCATCGCCGTCCCCGATCTCGACTCCGCCAAGGAGTGGTACGCCACCCACCTCGGGTTCGAGACGCTGCATCAGGAGACGAACGCCGAGCAGGGCGTCGAGGAGGCCATGGTCGGCCCGGCCGGCGGCACCGGTGCGGTCATCCAGTTGCTCGCCCCGCTCGACGAGTCGTCGACGATCGCCAAGTTCATCGACCGCAACGGTCCTGGGCTCCAGCAGCTCGCCGTGCGGGTGACCGACGTCGACGCGGTCACGGCCCGACTCACCGAAGCCGGCGTCCGGGTCCTCTATCCTGCCGCAAAGCGGGGCACCGCGGACTCCCGCATCAACTTCGTCCACCCCAAGGACGCGGGCGGCGTGCTGCTCGAACTCGTGGAACCCGCCGCCACCGCACACTAATCCGCCGCAACGGCCGAAAACCGTTGCGCCGCTAGCTGACTCGACATGCCGAGCCGGCCGCTCCCATCCGTGGACCGGCCGGCTCGGCACCTCCACGCACGGCGTCGCCGACGTCGAGGAGATCCCGCACTCTCTCCGATACACTGGCCGCCATGCCAGGTCCCGCACGGCAATTGCCCTTCGCGATCGTGATGCGCGGTTATGACCGTGAGCAGGTCGCCGATCACCTCCAGCGCCTCGACGCCGATCTGCGCGTCCTCGCCGCCGATCGCGACGCCGCCACCGCCAACGCACACGAACTCGCCGCGCATCTCGAGGACGCGCGCGACGAGATAGCCGAACTGCGCCGGGAGGTCGACAAGCTCTCGGTCCCGCCGACCACCGCGCAAGGGATGAGCGAGCGACTGTCGCGGATGCTGCAGCTGGCGTCCGACGAAGCGTCGGAGATGCGCGCCGAAGCGGCCGCCGAAGCCGCCGAGACGCTGTCCATCGCGCGCCAGGAGGCCGCCGACATGCGGTCGTCGGCCGCGGCCGACGCCGAGCGCGTCCGGGGCGAGGCACGCACGGCCGCGAAGAAGCTGGTCGACGAGGCCGCCGCCCGGGCACGGCAGGTCAAGGAGACCGCGGCCGCCAACGAGTCGGAGTCCGCCCGCCTCATCGCCGAGCGCACCGCCGCGATGGAGGCCGAACACACCAAGACCATGCAGGCCGCCAAGGACGAGGCCCGCCGAGTGGTGGAGAAGGCGAAAGCCGAGGTCGCCGAACTCGAGGCGGTCAGCGCCGCCGAACGCCGGGCCGAGCGGGAACGCCATGACGCCGAACTCGCCGATCAGCGCGAACGCGCACTCGACGAGGCGGCACACATCCGTCAGACCGCGCTCGACATCGCGACCGAACGACTCGATCGATCACGCGAACTCGCGCAGGCCGCTGACCGCACGCGTCAGGACATCGCCGCCAACCTCGGCCGGCTCCGCGAGGAGCTGGCCGAGTTGCCGGAACTGCTCGCCCAGCCCGACGACTCCGAGTACTCCGTGCTGTCCGACGCCGACGATCTCGACCTCCTGAACAGCAAGCTCTCGCCCGAGGCGCGGTCGCCGGAGGCCCGCTCCAACGCCTGACGGCCCTCCGCTAATCGAGCTTGTCCCCTCCGCTGGTTGAGCTTGTCCCCTCCGCTGGTTGAGCTTGTCGAAGCCCCTCAGAAGAGCCTGAACTCCGTGCTCTCCGCGCCGCGAAGCTCGTCGTAATCGAGCACCACGCAACGGATTCCGCGGTCCTCGGCCAGCGTGCGGGCCTGCGGCTTGATCTGCTGGGCGGCGAAGACGCCGGCCACCGGGGCAAGTGTGGTGTCGCGGTTGAGCAACTCGAGATACCGGGTGAGCTGCTCGACGCCGTCGATCTCCCCGCGCCGTTTGATCTCGACCGCCACCGTGGCACCCGATGCGTCCCGGCACAGCAGGTCCACCGGCCCGATCGCGGTCATGTACTCGCGGCGGATGAGCGTGTGACCCGGACCCAACGTCTCGACATGCTCGGCGAGCAGCTCCTGCAGGTGCGCCTCGACGCCGTCCTTGACGAGGCCGGGGTCGACGCCGAGGTCGTGCTGGGAGTCGTGCTCGATCGACGCGATGGTGATGCGGAGTTCCTCGCCCGCCTTGTTGGTGACGACCCAGTACGCCTCCGCCTGCGTGCCGTCGGGAACCTGCGCCTCGGTGAGCCAGCACGGCGGACTCATCCAGTTCAACGGCTTGTAGGCCCGGTCGTCGGCGTGCACGCTCACCGATCCGTCCGATTTGATCAGCAGCAACCGCCGGGCCATGGGCAGATGGGCGGTCAGCCGCCCGACGTAGTCGACCTGACACTCCGCGATGACGAGACGCACGTGCCCACCCTAGTGGTGTGTCCCGGGACCAGGCGGCGCGGCCCGCTCACTCGTCGTAGTAGTGCTTCAGCAGAAACGTCTCGGCGTCGACGACCGCGTCGTCCATCGTCGAGTGCACGTGCGGAAGCGCCGGGTCGAATCCCCGGAGTTCCGGCGGCGCATCGAGATCGGGCACCGCCGCGTCGTCACGGTGCCGATCGACGCTGGCGCGGACGACCCCGTCCGGGTCGACGAGCGCGGCCCGCCGGCCGCTGTCGTCCAGCAGCCGTTTGATGCTCAGCACCATCGTGCGTGCGACCGCGTCGATCACCCCGATGCGGGAGATCTCGACGATGACGACGGTGTATGCGTCGATGTCGGCCTCCAGTCGCCGCTGAACGCTCTCGGCGCCGGCGAAGGTCAAATCTCCCTGGAGTTCGTACACACGGATCCGGTCGCGACAGGTCCGCAGATAGCTGCGCTCCTGCTCGCCCCATTCCGCGCTGACGGGGGTGTCGGCGAGGTCGTAGACCGACCGAATCGTCACCCGACTCTCCCGTGTCACGTTGAACATGTGCAGGCCCAGATCGGTGGACAGATGCCGACACACGTCGACGCCGCGGACGCTGTTGCCGTGACCGTCGAGCCGCGGCGAGTACACGCCGATGCCGAGTTGCCCCGGCAGCACCGCGAGGATCCCGCCACCGACGCCGCTCTTCGCCGGCAGGCCGACGGAGGTGACCCAGTCCCCCGCGCCGTCGTACATCCCGCACGTCGTCATGACACTCAGCAACCGCTGCGCGGTCTCGTTGGAGAAGACCGTCCGACCCGTGCGGGGATTCATCCCGCCGTTCGCGATCGTCGCGCCGATCCCGGCCAGGTCGTCGGTCGTCACCCGAATCGAGCACTGTCGGTAGTAGAGGTCGAGAGCGGCGTCCGGGCTCGTCTCGAGAGCCCCGAAGCTGTCGAGCATGTAGGCGATCGCGCGGTTGCGCGATCCCGTCGCGGCCTCGGAGGCATAGACCTCCTCGTCCATCGTGAGTCGCCGTCCGGCACATCCGGAGTAGAACTCGAGCACCTCCCGGAAAGCGGCGTCGACCGCCGCCTCGTCCACGTCTCGGGTCGGCGGCAACAGCATCGATGCGGCGAAGATGGCCCCCGCATTGATCATCGGATTCTTCGGGCGTCGGCGCTCGTCCACGCTGATCTCGTTGAATGCCTCTCCGGACGGCTCGACGCCGATCTTCGCGTCGACCGCCGCGGTTCCGTGCTTCTTCAGGACCATCGCATAGGTGAGGGGCTTGGAGACCGACTGGATGGTGAACGCCGTCGCGGAGTCACCATGTGAGTAGGTGTGGCCGTCGTGCACGCACATCGACAGGCCGTAACCCTCGGGGTCGACGGCGGCCAGTTCCGGGATGTAGTCGGCGACATGACCGGACCGGTCCGAATGGCATTCGTCCATGATGTGGCTGAGGTAACCGTCGACGAGGGAGTCCATGACCCCATCTAAGCGTGTCCCCCGGCACCCCGTCGGAGATGACTAGGCTGGCGATGACCGGGGACCGAGACACCGACGCTGGGAGTACCGATGAAGCTGCTCGTCGCATACATCGCCACCTCGGGAGGCGACGACGCGGTCGCCCTCGGCGCATGCCTCGCGCGGACCTTCGACGCCGAACTCGAGCTCTGCATCGTCATCCCACCCGAGCCGGACAGCGCCGACCCGTCCGAACAGGTCTCGGTCGAACGCCTCTCCGACGCCCTGGACAATGCGGCCCGCCGCTGGCTCGACGCCGCTGCCGCCAGACTCCCCGACGACATCGAGACCACCACGACGATCGCCGAACACGCCAACCCCGGGGAGGGTCTCATCATGCAGGCCCGGCGCACATCGGCGGACATGCTGGTCATCGGCGGCGCGGGTGGCGGTATCCGCGGCCGGCACACACTCGGGACCGTGGTCAACGACATCTTGCATTCCGCATCGGTCCCGGTGGCGGTGGCGCCACCGGGGTTCGCGCATCTCGGGGCCGACGAGGTGCGAGAGATCTCGGTCGCGATCGGTAGCCGGCCAGGCACCCAGCTGTTGTTCCAGACGGCGTTGCGCAGCGGTGTCCGTGCACATCGGCCCATCCGGCTGATCTCGCTGGTGGCCGTCGACGACGTCCAACCCTGGCGCACCGAGCCGGAAGAACGGGCCCTCGACCACGCTCGCGAACACGCGCGACGCAGTCTCGAGGCGGCCAGAGAACAACTGCCACCGGACTTTCCGGTCAGCTCGGCGATCGCCCAGGGTTCGACCATCGAGGAGGCAGTCGGCTCCCTGGACTGGCAGGACGGCGATGTGGTCATGGTCGGCTCCAGCCGGCTGGCGGCGCCCAACACGCTCTTCCTCGGCACAACCGCGGCGAAGATTCTTCGCACGGTGTCGGTTCCGATGATCGTCGTTCCGAAGGGCATCGACTGATCACGTCTCGACCTGGAAAAGCATTGTGGCCCCTCACGAATCGCAAGGGGCCACAATGGGATGTTGTGTTCGGCGGTGTCCTACTCTCCCACACTGATTAGGGTGCAGTACCATTGGC
>ERZ501011.330-NODE-330-length-13291-cov-4.953838_pt1 | contig 13291 bp, 13 predicted proteins | sample MGYA00248833_ERZ501011 | MGnify/ENA primary metagenome ERZ501011 (study PRJEB25958, sample SAMN03398530) | human skin metagenome | study: EMG produced TPA metagenomics assembly of the Human Skin Microbiome Metagenome (human skin metagenome) data set. | reverse complement strand
ACGCTGGGGTGAGCGTCCGATGGCATTAATTGTGCTCAAACCCGATTATCAAGACACCAAAGCCGAAGACATCATCGCGATTGCGCAGCAAGCGTATGAGCGCGGTCATTTGCCAAAATACGGTATTCCGCAGGATGTGAAATTTATTACGGAATTACCAAAAACCAGCGTGGGTAAAATTGACAAAAAAGTCATCCGCGATCAATATGCCCAAGGGTTATTTGCTTAGACTGTTACTTAATCACGATAAAATAAAAAAGGTAGAATTTTTTCTACCTTTTTTATCAAGCAAGTAATCAAATAATCAAGCAATCCATCAAACCAGTAAGCGCTGATTGACCTTTGCCATCGGTAATGGGTAATGTCGGGCTTTGGCAATATCGCGTGCCACTATATTGACCTCATTGACATCAATTTTGTGCCAGTTAGGACGCTTGCAAGCAGATTTTTCTATCAAATTGGCGTCAACTAGCGCATCCATGACTTTATCCGCCACATCTAGGGTAGAATTGGCTTTCACATTTTCTGCCACCGCATAACGCAGCTTGGCAAACACCTGTAAATCTGCGACGCGCACGGTAATATCATCACTCGGTACTTGCTGCCCACCATATAGCGCATTATCTCCCGCTTGTGCAGTTCGAAAACTTGGCACAAATTCACTGACATAATCTATGGCGTTTTGGGTGCGTTGTTTTAGTGCGTTTGGCTCCCAGCCGTTTTCAATATAACTTAGATATTGTGGATTAATGGGCGGTTGGCTGCTTTCTTGTGTGGCTTTGGTCAAACCATCATTAAATAAGGTGATGTTTTCAGTCATGCCATGTAGCTGAAAAAACCCGTCAGGATAAGGGGTAAACTGCGCCATGCCATTGGGCGTGCCACGCTCACCATGAAAAATAATCTCAGGCAAACGCCCCTTATAATCACGCCATTCACTGATATAGGAAGCTTTAAATTCTACCATGCGTTTGATATGCACGCCTGCTTTGTCATCAATAATACCGGTTCTAAACCCGCAAGCATTGACCACAAAATCAGCATAGATACGCTGCAGCTCGCCATGTTCATCGGTAAAAGACACTTGCCAGCCATCCATATGACGTTTTAAATCATCAACTTGGGCATTTAGATGTACCTGAGCGTGCTGTAGGCGCTGCAATTGTAAAAAAGCACTGGCAGAGAGTCTAAAGATATTCCAGCCAAATTCTTGCACCGCGATGATGGGATATTGCAGTTTTTCCAAATCCATTACTTTAAGAGCCGCCACAACCCACTCATCCGTGGTGGTCGGAATGTCTTTAGCTTCTAATTGAATTAGCTGTTGAATTTGCTGCTTGTCATACACTCGGTAATAATCTTCGACATTGCCCAACACTTGGTTGCTAGGGTCAGCATCAACCAATGATTGATAGTAAGCCGTTAACATATCAAGACGTGGCAGTAAGTCAGTGGCGGTATTGTTATCGCGTTTTGGCACCGTGATGAGGGTGGGGCGCACATCAATACTCTCTGGATACAACTTGGCAATATCAATACATTGGCGCATCAACATGCGGCAATCTTCATCACTGATTTCGCGGTACAAATTGCCACCTGCATGCAGATGACACATGGGCGGGGCGTTGATAAGGCTGGCATTTTTTTCAATCAAATGCACATGAATGCCCGCCATCGCCAGCCGTATAGCAATCGTAGAACCTGCTGAACCACCGCCAATCACTGCTACGGTCGGTGATTGCGTACTTGAATTAACGTACATAATTTTGCCCTTATGCGTTGCCCAAAGTGGAGGAATAAATTGTAGCGGAAAATAATCTGGTTACTGTGACATTTATGCAGTCATTGTCGCTTTTGTTGTTAATAAATTTTACCTAATAGTATATATTAAAATAAGTAGTATTTTTTATACTTTTTAGTATAAAAATATATTGAAAATTCCAATATTATCAGTTAAAGTTAATTTAGCTTAAAAAGCTGACCTGTATTTTATCCAACAATCATAATTAAATAAGGAAAATAAGTATGTTAAAACAAGCCTTCTTAGCAGCGGCGATTTCTACCACATTATTAGCCGGTTGCGCCACGACGCCAACCCATACCGCTCATGCACCGATGCACGCGGCTAACATTGTTGATGTGGCAAAATCAAATCCAGATTTTTCAATATTAGTTGAAGCGGTGGTAGCCGCAGGTTTAGCCGACACCGTCGCGACCACTAAAAACATCACCGTATTTGCGCCGACCAATGCTGCGTTTGCCAATCTACTTGCTGAGCTCGGTATGACCAAAGCGCAATTGTTTGCAAACAAACCGTTATTGCAATCTGTGTTAACTTATCATGTGCTGCCAGCCACAGTGATGGCAAAAGATGTCAAGCCAGGTATGGTTAAAACCTTACAAGGTCAAAACGTCATGGTGACTTCAACTGGTAAATTACAAGACGCCAATGGACGTGTTGCCAACATTGTCACCACAGATATCAAAGCGAGCAATGGTGTAGTACATGTGATTGACCGTGTCATTTTGCCAAAAAGATAAGTTATCATAGATAAAGTTATCGCCGATAAATTGTTGTCTTGATCTATAGTTATCTTCAGTTATAGTAGCCAACAATTTATTGGTCTGATGGCATAGCGGTGATACGAGTCATCGCTATTTTTTTAACTTTCAAAAATCGTATAGAGCGGGTAAAACTATGAAACGGATTGCCATTATCGGTGCAGGATTGGCAGGGTTAACTTGTGGTAAAGCGTTGCAACAAGCAGGGAACGACGTAGTGATTTTTGAAAAATCCCGTGGCATCGGTGGGCGACTAGCAACGCGCCGTGCCGAACCATTTTATTTTGATCATGGTGTTGCCGCGTTTACTGCCAGTGACGATGATTTTCAAGGTTTTGTCAATCAATTACTCGCTGAAGGGGTGGTTGCAGTATGGGCAGTTGACCAAGCTACCCCCGATAATTCCTTTGTATCTACTGTATCTACCAAACCACACTCCGTGCCCAAAGTCTCTGACTGCTATTCTGACTACTATGTCGGCATACCCGCCATGAATGCCATTGGTAAACATCTCGCCAGTGGCTTAACTGTGCAGCGTAATACTAGGGTAGCCTCTATCATTGACCATCATCCGATTTTTAATAGTTGGGAGTTGTTAAGTGACAAGGGTGAAACATTGGGTCAGTTTGATTGGATTATTTCGGCGATGCCTGTAGAACAAGCAAAAAGCTTTGCTCAAACATCGCTACATACCAAAGTGTTGAATAAATATGCGCTTATGCCTTGTAGTGTGCTGATGCTGGGATTTGATACGCCACTGGCTTTAGACTATGAGTATGCCAAAATCGAGAGTGAGGATATCGATAAAATTATCGTCAATAGTGCAAAACCCCATCGCGAAGGCGGTTATAGCCTTGTGATTCATAGTACCCCAGCATGGACGAATAGACATATTGAGGAAGATAAAACTGCCTGTATCAACCATTTGACACAAGCGGCGAGTCAAGTATTGGGTATCGATTTATCGACTGCAGCACACAAAGACATACACCACTGGCGCTATGCCACAGGCGAAGCGGTTAACCTCCAATCAGGTGACCACCAGTTAGGCTATCTATTAGATAGCGACCAAAATATCGGTGTCTGTGGGGACTGGCTACTTAAGGGTGATGTCGAGTCTGCCTACTTAAGCGGTCAAAAACTGGCAAAAGCGATGATTGAATTACTAAAAAGCGAGTAGCGTATGCAACATATCGCCATATTTGGTGCTTCTGGCGCGATTGGAAAGGCATTTTGTGATTGTTTGGCTATCGCCTATCCAAATGCCACCATTCATGCCATTGCCAGAAAACCCCCGGCATTTAGCCACCCTCATATCGTCCCTCATCAGCTTGATTTTGATGATGAACTGGCTGTCGCCGCGCTTATCAAAGAGATAAGCAGCACTCAAGCGTTGGACAGTGTCATTGTGACGATTGGGTTATTACATGAGTCTAAAATCGAGGCTCAACCCATCGCGCCTGAAAAATCGCTGCGTGATATCACAGCCGATCAGCTGCATCAATATTTCCATGTCAATGCAGTATTACCGATGATGATTGCCAAATACGCCTTGCCCGCCTTAAACAAATCCTCGCAATCGCTATTTGCCGTATTGTCGGCACGGGTAGGGAGTATTTCGGATAATCGCTTGGGCGGGTGGTATGGTTATCGGATGGCAAAAGCAAGTTTACATATGGGCATTAAAAATTTAAGCATCGAACTGCAACGAAAAAACCCCAACGCGATTATTGTTGCTTTGCACCCCGGCACGGTAGACAGTGAGTTATCCAAACCATTTCAAAAAAATGTAGCAGAAGGTAAATTATTTACCCCAGCATTCTCAGCGCAAAGTTTACTTAAGGTTTTGCATCAGCTCACGCCTAAAGACTCGGGCAAAATTTGGGCTTGGGACGGCAAAGAAATTTTGCCTTAAATCTGCCTTAAAATTTTCCTTTGAAGTTGTACCTTAGCCTTGTATTAGGGCTGTAGTTGCGTACCTAGCTTAAGGCTAATCCATCAACCAGTTTTTGTAGATGACGCCCACAATCACGCAAGTTAATCCTGTGACCAAGCCGCCCCAAATGAAATCAACCAGTGCCGCAGTTTTATCATAACCTTTAAGTAATGCTAAGCTTGTAAAATCATACGTTCCATATGCCATCAGCCCGATGACCACACCATATCCTGCCAATACTGCCAATGATGCGTGAGCTTTTAGCTGCGGGTAGATGACCACCACACAAAGCGCAAAAACATAAAATAGATAAAACACGCCTGCTGCCGTCATATTGGGTGATTCACTGAGTAGATGTCCAATGCGCGGTGCATAAAAGCGTTGGGTCATGGTTTTAAGCCATATGGCATCAATACCCAAAAATACCATGACGGCGATCAGATATACCCACAGATAGTTTAATGGTGCCATTGCTAAATCCTTGTGTCCTGTTATTAATTGTCCTGAACCCGTTACCGCGCAAATTGGGTTATTGGGTTAACGGTACTGGGCTTTTTCAAGGCGTACTTGCACCACGCCAATGGTTTTTTCCAAAAATCCGGCTTCACAGTACGCAAAATAAAAATGCCACAAACGCATAAACGCATCGTCATAGCCAAGTGCCTTGAGCTGCGATAGCGCCTGCATAAAATTATAACGCCAATCAATCAAGGTACGCGCATAATCATAGCCATAATCAACCAATGACGTTACTTGCATATCGGTATGGTCACGCGCTTGGCTGAGAATTTCACTGTTAGACAATAAACACCCGCCGGGGAAAACATGGGTTTGGATAAAATCCACACTATGCAAATATTTTTGATAACCCCGATCATTAAAGGTAATCGCTTGTAATACCATCAGCCCATTATCTTTGAGCAATCGATTACATTGGGCAAAAAAATCTGGCAGATATTCATGACCGACCGCTTCAATCATCTCAATACTGACCAGCTTGTCATACTTGCCGGTAAGCTCACGATAGTCTTGTTTTAGCAGGGTGATTTTGTCGGTTAGATTGGCAGCTGCAATGCGCCGTTTGGCTTCTTCATACTGCGCGTCTGAGATAGTTGTGGTGGTGACACGGCAGCCATATTGGGTCGCGGCATAAATAGCAAACCCACCCCAGCCCGTGCCGATTTCAATGACATGATCGTCAGCTGTTAACTCAGCTAATTCACAAATTTTTGCCAACTTGTGGGTTTGTGCTGCCGCCAAGCTTGATGAGGGTGTCGGATAAATTGCCGATGAATACATCATGCGCTCATCCAAAAATAATGCATACATCGCATTGCCAATATCATAATGGGCTAAAATATTGGATTTGGCGTTGCGTTTATCATTATGCCGATTGCGGTGTTGGCGGTGTTCCCAGCGTTTGGTCAAATTGGCAAATTTGGCTTCTATGGTATTGATGAGGGTCAAATTGCGGGCAATCAAGCGTAAAAATGCTGTTAAATCATCGGCTTTCCACAAACCATCAATATAATCATCAGCAAAAGCAATCGAACCGCCTGTTAATAGGTGTTGATACACCTGCGGTGAATGGATGGTGATTGTCACTGCCAAAGGATGATTGCCAATTTGTTCCCCTAGTGTTCGTTGTGTATCGGTCACTGGTGACTGTGTTAGAGGCTCAGTATCCATCACCCTAACACCAAAGGTTTTATGAGTCGCTGCCTTAGTCGCTACATTGTTAGACTGATGAAAGGTTTCAATCACGGTTAGATGACCCTGTTTGAGCTTTGATAGCAATAAAAATATTATTTGCCGCGCCGCTTTTGCCGCACTTTGTTGAACAGGCGTGAGCAGATGGTCAACAATTGGGTAGGGTAGATAGTCCGTAAACGAGCGCCGCTTGGCTAAATCGGATTGACGGCGTTTCACCAAGGTCTCGTTACCATTTGACGGGTGAGAGATTGCAGTGTTTTTAGCCTCTAAAGAAGACGGTGTCATAGTCAATTCCCATAAAAAATTTCAGTAAACTATTGGGGTAAACGTTGGTTATAAGCTTGATAAGGGACACGTTTTAGCACGTATAATTTAAAAGCCTGCCAGTAAATTTGCAGTAATGATGTGGCACTCATCCAGGGTCGGCGCTTAATTGCCGTTATCACCGAAGCCTCGTCCAATTGAACGCCTTTTAGACTCACGCCTGCATTAAACACTTTGCCGCGGCTATCTGTCAGTCCAATATCAATCACAACATCAAAGCCATTTTGCTCGGGATTGTCATTTGCCGATGCATAGCGTTTAGGGTGAATCTCAACACGCCAATGATATTGCTGATTGATGGGATTAAAAGGCGATACATGAAAACCTTTGTCATGTTGGTACAAGGTCTTTTCACCTGTGAGTAAAAAACCATAGTAATGGCGTTTGTTCCAAGGGGTGTTAGAGACTTCTGCCAAAAAATGGCTTGGCTGGTGGTTCTCATCAAAGCCAATATAAAAATTGACAGGGCTAAAATACCAACCCATATTACGTAACACGACCAAAGCCACCACCTCGCCAGTCGGCTGACTGCCAGTCAATTGCTGCCAAGTTTGTTGGGCTTTGACCAATAAACTAGCCGATGGCGCAGGTTGTCCTACTGAAGCGGTTAGACAGTTGTCCAAAGAGGGGTCTAATCGATTGATAGCAAAATAATCTGCTTGATGGAATTGATAAAGTGCCCAATGGTGTTGTGATAGCAGAGGGAGAGTCAATGATTGTTGCAGCGATTTTTTCAGCCATTTTTTCAGCCATTGGGGCAACCATGTTGGCACATCACTAGCGCCTATATTGACCTTAGGTAATGGATTGTCCGCTAGCTGGGTTAAATTGACTGCCCAAAACCGATAGGGGTAATGAAATTCATGAGGGGTAGGGAGTTGTCTGGCATGCCAAGTCATACCTTGCAGGATTTGATGGGCAAATGTCATGATGATTTACCTTTGAGGGGTGTTGCACAAACCATCATGCGCTAGGTTTTGGCAAAACGCATGGTTGGTCGTGGCGGTTACTTGCCGTCGCTGCAGCACCGAGCGTTTTTTATCAGCGTGGCTCGGTAACTTTGATACGGTAAATTTTGCCGACGGTTTGCTGGGCTTAGACAGCCGTTTTATTTGAGCAGCGGTTGAGGCAGCTGTGATATTGGTAGTGACTAAAATGTCGATATCCACCCCCAAACTTTGGCATACCCGCAAGCCACTTTTTACCCCATCTTCATGAAACCCATTAAACCAATAAGCACCACAAAAATGGGTATGCCGCTTCGCTGAAATTTCATGCCAGCGTTTTTGGGCATCGGTCATTTTGTTGTCATATACAGGGTGGCGATAATCCACACGTTTGATGACATGCGCCTCATTAATCGGCGTATTAAGCGTCACCAAATAGTTATGTTTTGCCGTCAATCGTTCAAGGATATTCATGTGATACGTCAATATAGGTTTTTGGTCAGCCACGCGCGCGGTGGGTTTATCTATCGCGTAATTCCAACTTGCCCAAGCCAGCGGTTTTTTGGGTAGAACTTGGGTGTCAGTATGCAAAACCGCTTCGTTATCTGTATACTCAAAAGCCCCTAAAATAGCCGATTCTGTCTCAGTGATATCAGCTAGTAGACGTCTTGCTACATCGGCATGGCAAGCAAATACAACGTCATCAAACACTTGGGTTTGACGCTTACCTTGATGAATAAATTCAATGCTAACGCCATCCTTGCCACGCGTGACCGATTGCACTGGGGTATTGATATACAGGGTTGTACCTGCTGCAGCAAGCCGAGTGATTAAGGCATTGACGTATTGCTTCGAGCCGCCCACTAAGGTAAACCACTGTGGGCGATTGACCACATCTAGCAGACCATGATTATCAAAAAACTGGGCAAAAAAGAGTAGGGGAAAACGCTTGGCGTCATCCATTCCCATCGACCATATCGCAGATACCATCGGCACCAAGTAGTTGGTTTTAAACAACTCGCCATAGTCATGACTGTCTAAATAATCCCCGAGTGTTTGCTCGCTTAAAGCTGCTTGCTGCATTTTATCGGCTTGGCGAAAATTTGCTAATAGTGATTTGGTCTCGCGATTAAAGCGTAAAATCTGCTGAACAAATTGCCAAAATCGAGGGCTTAGCACATGGCGACGCTGAGAAAACAGACTGTTTAAAGTGTGACCATTGTATTCAAAATTAATATAAGTATTTTTAACCGAAAAACTCATCTCAGCTTTTTGAAATGGCACGTTGAGTTCATCAAGCAGGCGAATAAAATTGGGGTAAGTACGCTCATTAAATACAATAAACCCTGTATCGATGGCGACTTTTTCGGTTGATGGTCTAAACGGATTGTTAAAAAAAGGATTGTCAAAAAGTGAGCGCTCGGTAACAGTGACATCCAGCGTATTGACATGCCCGCCCAGATAATCATTGCTTTCAAACATCGTCACTGCATGACTGTCTTTGAGATAATACGCACACGTTAGCCCTGATACGCCACTGCCAATAATGGCAATCTTTGGTGTGGTAATATTTGGCTTAGTAGGCTTGGCTACTATAGGATTAGCCACTACAGGTTTGGGGACTGTGTAATTAGAGTGCGGGGATTTTTTTGTAAACACTGCCATGTGCGGACATACCTTTAAAGCCAAGTCAAATAATTAAGTCGTATGAGAAAGTTTTGAACCCACAAAATGCCATACTGCATCAGGTAACTGCGCCAATAGCTTTAAGGGCTGTACCAATGTCTGCGGAAATTCAATGACATTATCATCATTGGCAATCCCTTGTTGAATGGCTTGGCTGGCTTGCTGTACGGTTTGCAAAAAAGGCATTGGAAAGTCGTTCTGCAGCGTCATCGGCGTTTTGACAAAGCCCGGTACTACCAAAGCCACTTTGACCCCATAAGGTTGCAGGCTCATTTGCAAGGTTTTGCTCAGATAATGGATTGCCGCTTTTGAGCTACCATACCCCTCTGCACGCACAAAGGGCACCAAAGCAGAAGCAGAGCCGACGGTGACAATTTTACCTTTAGTTGCCTTGAGGGCGGGTAGTAGCGCTTCGATGGCATGCACTAACGAGCCGTAATTTGCGTTCATCACCCTCATGATAGACCGCGAATCAAAGTTTGGCATGTCAATGTATTCGCAAACACCTGCTGCCGCGATGAATAAATCTAGCGTTTTAATGTCGCTAAAAGCTTGCATCACGGCATCATACTCGGTTAAGTCAAGCTGAATCGTTTTTGCACCCATTGCTGCCAACGTGTGCAAAACATCGCTGTTTCGACCCACGGTATACATATCATGTCCCTGGCTTAGATAATCCATTGCCAACTGTAAACCGATGCCTGAGGTTGCACCTGTAATGACGATGGATAAAGGCTTTGAGGAATTGGGGGTTGGCATCATAGCGACTCAATATAACAACTCAATACAAAATTTTGAAAACGACTTACCGCATACTATAAAAGAGTAGCGGATGGTTGGCAATAGGTTTTATACTATTTAGTATAAAAATATAATTATTAGTATATAATCAAATAATAAGTATCATAAAAACATTTGTAGTATAATATTAGCTAATTTTTAACCTCATAAATATTAGAAACCTGAAAAACATTAGAAACTTGTGATGAAAAAGTTAACGTTTAAACAGCGAATGATGCTAGAGCGTGAGTCGCTGATTATTGAAACAGTCAACCATTTGTTAGCCACCAAAGGCTATGACGCGATGACCGTCGATGAGATTGCTGATACGGTAGGGATTGCCAAGGCATCATTGTATCGACATTTTCCCAGTAAAGAAGCGTTAGGCATGGCAGCACTGGTTGATATCATGCACAAAGCGCTTGAGGTCATCAATCAGCTAAACGCGACCGACCAAACCGCCATCGATAAGCTAAAAGCGCTGACACAGTGGGCGATGCGACTAAAACTGGCGCAAAAAATGCCAAATCTGCCGAGTGAGAACTCCCAGCTGCGCGAGCTGCTAATTGCCAATGACGATTACACCAACAACTTGGTCATGTTGTCAGATAGCATCGGTGAATGGATTGAGCAAGCGCAAGCAGAGGGCAAGTTGCAAAGCAACATACCAGGACTGGCAATTTTATACACCTTATATGCCAGAGCTTGTGACCCTGTACTGGGGTTTTTACGCTCATCGCAGCTGTATAACGATGATGAGATTATTGCTATCGTGACCCGTACGTGTTTTGAAGGGCTAACCTAAATTCAGCTAACCCAGACCACTAAAAATAGACAGCTAAAAACCCAAGACAGCGTAGAAAAAAAGTAGAAAAGTATGAGTAATTTTGTGATTCATCGTGAGCATGGCATCAGTAAAGCGCAAGCCTTTGAGATAACCGAAGACTGGATTGTCTCAGCAGAAAAAGACTATAAAATGCATTGCGATGTAGTGCGCAGTGATGAGCAAATACGCGTCAACTTTTCTCGTGCCGGTGTGACAGGTACGTTAACAGTGGATGATAAAGTATTTGATATGCAAGCAAAGCTTGGGTTTTTATTCAAAAGTTTTTTGCCGCTGATAGAAAAGACGGTGAATCAAAATCTTGATAACGCATTGCAAGCTGTAAAAGACCGTTAGCAGACACAGTGAGCTTTGAGTGGCAGTTAGCGTTTAGTTTGAGTTATTTTATTTAACATAATATACATTATGCGAAATAAAAGCTATCGGCGTCAAAAACGAGATGTATGGCACAGTGATTAATTTAATGATGAAATGACAATTAGCAGCAAAACCATTTGCATTTATCAATCAATAATGAGTAGTATGCTCACTCAATTATTTATTTATCGTTTGTTTGTTTATCATTAAAATCGCCAAGGATTTATCATGATTGGATTTATTGCCCGTCACAGTACGATTTTTATGCCATTGTTTGGTGTGATTGGATTTATATTTCCTGACTTGTCGCATTTTGTCCTTGGGCTTCTGCCGCAGATTTTATTTTTCTTGATGTTTTTTACCTTGTTGGGCATTGACCAAACCCAGCTGATTAGGCGCATGACGACCCAATATGTTTGGGGATTTGCTATATTCCAAAGTGCGCTGATGAGCTTGGCGATTACCTTGATTGCTTATTTACTGGGTGTCCGTGGTGATTTGTTGTTGGCTATCGCGGGTCTGTCAGCCACCGCACCGCTATTTGGCACGGGCGCAATTGTGAATGCAGTTGGTTTTGATGCACTGCTAGCCATGGCAAAAACCATCACAGCCACGTTGGTCATGCCTGTTAGCTTACTGGTGATATTGTGGTTGCTTGGCAGCAAGGATGCCCATTTAGACTTTGTCCTGTATATTAAGCGGTTATTAATTTACATTATCGCCCCCATGATTCTGGCGGTCGCAGCACGCCAATACATTCCCCGTGATACGCTCAATACTTATTATCCAAAAATTGCCAAGTTTAACATTATTCTACTGATGATGTTTCCGCTTGGATTGATGTCGGGCTTTAGACATACCTTTGACACCAATCCCATGCAGGCGTTAAGCTTGTTTGGTTTGGGCACTGCCTTGTCGTTAGTATTTTACTTTTCTGCCTATTTTTTATACCGCCGCTTTGGCTATGAAAACGCCATTATCTCTGCGCTGGCTTGCGGTGGTCGCAATGTGTTATTGGCGTATACCATCACCACGCCGTTTATGGGTGCGATGTTTTTACCGCTGATTGGCGCGTACCAATTGCCTTCGTTTTGCTTGCCGTTATTGGGTAAAAAAATGGTCAAATGGCATACTATCGACAGCCAAGCCAGCCTAAAATAATGCTGATGTTCAATCCGTTTGATTTATTCGTATGCTAACGTTTCAACTCAATCTACTGCCACAATTATCATCACAAGCCTTGTATGGCATTTTTAAGGCGCGCTGTGAGGTGTTTGTTGTAGAGCAACATTGCGCCTATCCAGAAATTGATGATACCGACTTGGTGTGTTGGCATTTACAGGGTTTTATTAATAATAATCTGGTGTGTTATGCGCGGATTATCCCACCTGATTATCATTATTTGGGTTATGTCGCGATTGGTCGCGTGTTAACGGTTGGCGATTTTCGTGGTCATCATTATGGGCGTGATTTGATGCAAAAAGCCATTGAAATTTGCCAGCAATACTACCCTAGCCAGCCGATTTTTATCGCCGCTCAAACTTATCTGATCCACTTTTATCAAGCGCTCGGCTTTTGTATACAAGGTGACTGTTACCTTGAAGATGGCATTGAGCATGTCAATATGATATTGGAAGTCAAACATGATGCATAACCGTGCTGATTATCGGCTATATTTGGTCACAGATCGCAATTGTCTGCAACAGCAAACGCTTGAACAAGCCGTTGAACAAGCGATATTGGGCGGCGTGACATTGGTGCAGCTTCGAGAAAAAGCGATTGCTAGCAAAGAGTTCTATGAGCGCGCGCTGCGTATCAAAGCGATTTGCCACCACTATAACGTGCCATTACTGATTAATGACCGTGTCGATATCGCCCTAGCAGTTGAGGCAGATGGGGTGCATATCGGTCAAAGTGATTTGCCGTGTGGCGTGGTTCGGCAAATTTTAGGCAAAGATAAAATCATTGGGGTTTCCGCGCGCACCGCCCAGCAAGCCATCCAAGCGCAAGCAGACGGCGCAGATTATTTGGGCGTTGGCGCGATGTTTGCCACATCCACCAAACAAGATGCCCAAACAGTTACCATAGCGAGCTTAACCCAGATACGACAAGCGGTGACGCTGCCGATTGTCGCCATTGGTC
>ERZ501011.329-NODE-329-length-13307-cov-11.312858_pt1 | contig 13307 bp, 9 predicted proteins | sample MGYA00248833_ERZ501011 | MGnify/ENA primary metagenome ERZ501011 (study PRJEB25958, sample SAMN03398530) | human skin metagenome | study: EMG produced TPA metagenomics assembly of the Human Skin Microbiome Metagenome (human skin metagenome) data set. | reverse complement strand
GATCCAGCCGTTGGGTTTCCGTCTCGTCGCGTTCGGCGCGGTTCCACGCGGCGTCGGGTGACGCGGGGCTGGTTCCGTCGGCATCGGTTGTGCTGGCCACCTGCTCATCGTCGCACCGTTGGGTCTCGTGGAGTCCCGCCGTCGAGTCTCGAAGCGGTCACCGTCGCCGTCACTGCTTCACCTCGGACCTGGTGTACGCCGCAGGATCGGAGGACGATCGGGTCATGGCCACGTCGATGGACGAACTCACGAAGTCCCAACTCGGCTCGCTGCGTTGGGCCGACATGCGCCGGCGGGTGCGCGCGCTGGTCGATGGCGAGACCGTCGTCGACTCCACGGCGCCCATCCAGGTGTGGGAACCCCACCGGGTGGTCGGATGTTACGCGGTGCCCGTCTCGGATGTCGTTGCCCGCCTCGACAATCCGCAGAGGGTGGGCGCAGCGGGCGAACACGCGTCGATCCTGACGCCGGGTGATCCGTTCGCACTTCACACGACGCCCGGCACGATCTGCGACCTCGTCGCAGGCGAACGGACTCTGCGCGGCGCCGCGTTCCGTCCGGAGGATCCGGACCTCGCAGACCACGTCCTGCTGGACTGGGCGGCGTTCGACGAGTGGCGCGAAGAGGACCAGCCGGCGATCGGTCATCCACACGATCCGTTCCAGCGCATCGACTGTCTCACCACCTCGCGGCACGTCGTGGTGCGGTTGGGCGACACGGTCCTCGCGGAGAGTCGACGCCCGACCCTACTGCTCGAAACCCACCTCCCGGCCCGTCACTATCTGCCGCGTGAGGACGTCCGGATGGATCTGCTCGTGCCGTCGGACACGGTCACGGTCTGCGCGTACAAGGGCGAGGCAACCTACTGGTCGGCCGTCGTCGGCGACGAGGTCATCCCTGATGTGGCATGGACCTACACCGATCCGCTCACCGACGCCGAGCCCGTCCGGGACCTCATCTGCTTCTACGACGAGCGGGTCGATCTGACCGTCGAAAGGTGAACAGCCGAAACCGAATCGGTCCTCTCGACGGTCAGAGTTCACCGTCGTAGCGGTCCAGACCGGACCCGCTGTTCTTCTTGCTGCGTCCGGTCGGCGCCTCCTTGGCGCTGCGCACCCACTTCCCGGTGCGGTCGAGCGTGGGCATCCGCTCGGAGAAGAACTTGCTGTAGCGGGTCGTTCCGTCGACCTTCAACACACCGTCCTGCACGTCGATGTGTGCGACCGTCGCCCAGAACGAGTTCTTGCCGTTGCCGACATGGATGAGGATCTCGTCGCTGTCCGGCCCGGGCAGACCGTCCTTGCCCGGTCTGCCGTATCGAATCGCCACTCTGGGCCTGCCGAACTTGTCGATCGCGCCGGCTCCGTTGTCGACGGATTGGTAGACGTTGACGAGGAGATCGCCGTTCTCCTTCGGCAGGACCGTGACCTGCTCGACGGCGGGCTTGTTGCCTCGCCCTGGACCGCGGCTGTCCCCGTGGTGCTCGATGAAGGGCCAACTCCGCAAATCGCCGCGATGCGCCTTCTCGCCACTGATGACCACGTACCGATGAGCGACCTCGTCACGGCAGAAGAAGTACACGTCGAGGTCACCCTTGCCGTACTTCGTCACCCGACCGTCGGCCCCGTACTCCGCGCCCCGTCCGTCCCACTCGAGGCCCACGGTGAGAACCCAGTCCGACGACCCTTTGCGCAGGTCGATCGACGCGGTCTTGTCGCGGGAGTCCTTCGTGATGGAGACCTTGACCTTCGAAAGATTGGCCGGCGGTGCTGCCGAAACCTCCTGCGGCGACTCCGGAACCTGCTGCGGCACAGCGTTCACCGGGGCGCCGGTTGTTGAAGCGGCGAGCTCGGGCGGTTGTTCCGGTGCGTCGTCGACGGTGATCCCGAAGTCGGTGGCGAATGCCGCCAGCCCCTGGCTGTAGCCCTGCCCGATCGCGTCGAGCTTCCACTGTCCGTTCCGGCGGTAGAACCCCACCAGCTGCAGGACGGTCTCGGTTCCGGGATCCGGTGGCGTGAACGTCCACGTGCCCGAACCCGAGATGGTCGCCGTCAGCGAGCCGATCTGCTCGAATGTCTTGTGCTGCGCCTCGGTACTCGCCGCGACGACGATCCGTTCGACGTCGGCGGGCACCGACGTCAGGTCGACTGCACACGAACTCGGCCCTCGGAGCCGGACTCCGGAGGAACTCGGGTTGTTGAAGAAGATCAGGTCGTCGTCGGTGCGGACCTTGTCGGCGGCCGTCAGGAGCACGGCGATGAGATCGACGTCGCCGGGCCACGCGCTCGCGATCTCGACGAGGTGCGCGGTCGTACTCAGGGTGGTCTTGGAGCCCTTCGTGAGCTCGTGCACAACTACTCCTCGAGATGGTGGCCGGACAGTCCCGATGGTAAGCGAGGTGCCGCCCCCTGGCGCATCGCCGACCGATCGGGATCCCGGTCTGTCGACTGTCGGAATGACGCTCCGCCACAACGCTTGTCCGGTGCGCGAATCCGAGGACAGCTCAGCGCAGTGAATACCTGATCGGCAGGTGCTTGAGACCGCCGACGAACACTGTTGCGGCCAGTTCTGGCGTCCCGGCCAGTTCGATGGAGTCGAGCCGCGGGATCAGTTCGGCGAAGAAGCTCCGCATCTCCATCCGGGCCAGAGCGGCGCCGAGACAGAAGTGGACGCCGTAGCCGAACGACAGATGCTTGTTGGGGAACCGGCCGATGTCGAAGGTGAACGGGTCGTCGAAGACCTCCTCGTCCCGATTGCCCGACGTGTAGGCGAGATAGACGGATTCGCCCTTGGCGATGGGCACACCTCGCACCGAGGTGTCCTCGGCAGCGGTGCGCATGAACTCCTTGACCGGTGTGGTCCACCGGATCATCTCCTCGACCGCGGTCCCCACGAGTTCGGGCTCGCGTCGAAGTCGTTCGAGTTCACCGGGGTTCTCGATGAGCGCCCGGAGGCCGCCGGAGATGGCGTCCTTGGTGGTGTCGTGCCCGGCGCTGGCCACGATCACGTAGTACGACGCGGTGTCGACGTCGGACAGGGGCTCGCCGTCGATGAGGCCGTTGGCGATGGCGGACGCCAGGTCGTCTGTGGGGTGGGCGCGTCGTGATGCGGTGAGTTCGCTGAAGTACGCGAAGAAGTCGAGCAGCGTCGTCATCCGCTCCTCGAGCGTTGCGCCGCGCCGGTATTCGACGTCGTCGGCGCCGAACAGTTCCTGTGTGAGCTGGTGCATCCGCGGGAAGTCCTCCTCGGGGAGGCCCAACAGCGACAAGATCACATAAAGCGGGAAGCCGACCGCGATCTCCTCGACGAAGTCGCACTCGGGTCCGATGTCGCGCATCTTGTCGACGTAGCGCTTCGCGAGCTCATCGACGCGGGTCTGTAGGTCGCGCAGGGCTTTCGGACGAAACCAGTCGGCGCCGATGGCGCGGACCTTGCGGTGGTGCGGGTCGTCCATGTGGATCAGGGTGCGCAGTCCGGCACCGGACTCCAGCTGAGCACGTGCCACATCGTCGGCGGCGGCGGTGGTCAACACCGGACGCGGTTCGCTCAGCCACAGGTTGTTGTCGCGCTCGATGTCCATGATGTCGGCGTGCTTGGTGATCGCGAAGAACGGCCGGTAGGGGCCGTGGTCGACACGCGGTACCGGGTTGTGTGCCCGCAGGTGGGCCATCGCGGCGTGCAGTCGCGGCTCGTCGGCGTAGGCCTTGGCGTCGGCGAAGACGTTGGCGGCGTCGTCGGTCATGCTCGTGTCCACGCTGCTTGTCGGCACCGTTGTCCTTCCGTCGAGGGTCGGTCGCTGTCGAGTGTCCGGTATCGGCGGGTTTCAGACCGGCGTATTGGGGAACCCGGTCGCCCATCCGAGATGAGGCAGGCACCGAATGGCCGGCATGAGCACCCCTTCCGAATCAGGCGAGGACGCGGCTGCGACGGCTCGATGCGACGGCGCGACGACGGCCGACGCCACCGGTGACTATCTGCCGATCGCCGACCACGGTGTCATCGGGGACCTGCGTACCGCGGCCGTCGTGGGAGTCGACGGGCGGATCGACTGGTTCTGTTGTCCGCGGTTCGACTCGCCGAGTGTGTTCGGTTCGTTGCTCGACGCCCGCCGCGGCGGTGCCTGGACCGTGGAACCCATCGACGGAGAGGTCACCACGCGGCAGTTCTACCTCCCCGACTCCAACGTGCTCGTCACCCGCTTCCTGAGCGAGGACGGTGTCGCCGAGGTCCAGGACCTCATGCCGATCGCGCGCCCGCACGATCCCGACCATCGCACGCGGATCATCCGTCGGGTCTCCTGCGTGCGCGGCTCCGTGGAGTTCCGCGTGACGGTTGCGCCGCGGTTCGATTACGGGCGCCAGGCGCACACCGTCGTCGTCGAGGACGAACGCCGACTCCGTTTCGAGACAGACGATCTGGTGTTGCATCTCGCGTCGACGGTCGATGTCGACACCGTCGACGACCGGGATGCACAGGCCCACTTCACCGTCGAGACCGGTCAGTGCGTGACGTTCGTCCTCGCCCCCGACCCCATCGGGTCGGAAGTGCTCGACCATGACAGTTCTCCCGCGGTCGTCGCCGCGACGGTCGCATTCTGGCAGGACTGGGTCTCGCGTTCCTCCTACACGGGCCGGTGGCGGGAGATGGTGCACCGGTCGGCGCTCACGCTCAAACTGCTCACGCACGAACCGTCGGGGGCGGTGGTGTCCGCGGTGACCGCCGCGCTTCCCGAAGAGATCGGCGGCGAACGGAACTGGGATTACCGCTACGTGTGGATCCGCGATGCCGCCTTCACGCTCTACGCGCTACTGCGGCTGGGTTTCACCGACGAGGCGGGCGCGTTCATGGACTGGCTGACCTGCCGGTTCGACGACGGCGCCGATGAAGCGGGGGATCTGGGACCGCTGCGGTTGATGTACACCGTCGACGGGGATCCGCCGCCGAAGGAGACCGAACTCGACCACTGGGAGGGTTACCGGCAGACCTCGCCGGTGTTGGTCGGAAACGCCGCCGCCGACCAGCTCCAGCTGGACATCTACGGCGAGCTCATCGACTCGGTGTACCTGTACAACAAGTACGGACCGGGGATCTCCTACGGGTCCTGGACGCATCTGTGCACGGTGGCGGGATGGCTCGTCGACAACTGGGATCGTCCGGACCAGAGCATCTGGGAGGTGCGGAGCAAGCCGCAGGACTACGTCTACTCGCGAGTGATGTCGTGGGTGGCCCTCGAGCGGATGATCCGGATGAGTCGGCAGCGCGGTCTACCGGGCGACGTCGCCGGGTGGATGAAGGCCCGCGACGACATCTTCCTGCAGATCATGGAGCGGGGCTGGAACGACGACGTGGGGGCCTTCGTCCAGACGCTCGACTCCGATCGGCTCGACGCCGCGCTGTTGCTCATCCCCGCCGTGAAGTTGTTGTCGCCCACCGATGATCGGTTCCTCCGCACGCTCGAGCGGATCGAGGAAGAACTGGTGAGCGACTCCCTGGTGTTCCGGTACGACACCGACGGCGGGCACGACGGGCTCGACGGTGCCGAGGGGACGTTCTCCCTGTGCTCGTTCTGGTATGTCGAAGCACTCACCCGGGTCGGCCGCCTGGCCGACGCCCGGCTGGCGCTGGAGAAGATGTTCACCCACGCCAATCACCTCGGCCTCTATGCCGAGCAGGTCGGACTCACCGGCGAACAACTCGGCAACATGCCGCAGGCGTTCACCCACCTCGCACTCATCAGCGCGGCCATCAATCTCGATAGACGGCTTGGTGATTGAACTGAGCGCCACGGGATCCGGTTGCGCTTTGTGCCGGTAACCGGGACAAACCACAACCGGATCTCATGTCCGCGTTCAGATCCAGCCGGACCCGCCGCACAGGTCGTCGGCGGCCGCGGGGCCGGTCGATCCAGCCGCATACGGTTGCGGCGCAGGCGGATTCGCCAGCACCGGTGCGGCCACCTCCCACACATGCGCGAGGCCGTCGGGTCGGGTGAACAGCGACCGATCGCCGCGCAGCACGTCGACGATGAGTCGGGCGTAGGGCGGGAGGCCGTCGGCCACCTGGTCGAGCTGTTCGGTCATGTGGGCGACGGAGAGGTCGGTGCCCGAACCCGGTTCCTTGACGGTGACAGCCAGATCGATGGCACCGTCGCCGGCCAGATCGAAGGTCAGCACGGTGCCGTCCTTCGGGGTATCGGTCAGCGGACCGTCGGCAGGGGAGCGGAACACGAGGCTGAGTCGCTGGGAGCTGTGGTCGAGCATCTTGCCGGTCCGCAGCAGGAACGGGACGCCGTGCCAGCGGTCGGTGTCGACCCACAGACGCACGGCCGCGAATGTCTCGGTGGTGGAGTCCGCGGGGATGCCGTCGGTGTCGCGGTACCCCTCGTACTGGCCGAAGACCACCTCGGCGGGGTCCAGCGGTCGGAAGGCCGCGATGACCGACTCACGCGCGTCGAGCAGGTCGTCGGCGCCGAGCGACACCGGGGGTTCCATCGCGACTTCGGCCGCCACCTGGAACAGGTGCGTGACGATCATGTCCAGGAATGCGCCGGTGGCGTCGTAGAAGGCGGCGCGGTCGGCGATGTCGAGGGTCTCCGGGACGTCGATCTGGACTTCCGCCACGTGTTCGCGGTTCCACACTCCCGAGAACAACCCGTTGGCAAAACGGAGGACGTGCAGGTTCTGGGTGCTCTCCTTTCCCAGGAAGTGGTCGATCCGGTAGATCTGCTTCTCGTCCAGGGATTCGTGGACCGCCTTGTCGAGAGTCCGGAAGCCGTCGGGGGACGTACCGAACGGCTTCTCGTAGACCACTCGGGAGCCATTCGCAAGATCGTGCGCGGCAATGGCTTTCGTGTAGTCGACGAACGTGGTCGGTGGGAGGGCCAGATAGTGGACCAGTTGAGCACCGTCACCGACGGCGTCACGGGCCGCGTCGATCACCTCTGGCAGACGGCCGGGGTCGTCGACGGCGAACCCGCCGCCGGCGAAGCGAATGGTCTCGGCGAACGCTTCCCATTCGTCCGATGACACCGACCCGTCCGGACCAAACTCCTCGATGGCGTCCTTCACGTGCTGCCTGAACTCGTCGTCGGTACGGTCGCCACGGCCGTTGCCGATCAGCTGCCATCCGTCGGGGAGCAGGTCTCGCCGGTGGAGTTCGTACAGCGACGGCAGGACCATCCGCTTGGCGAGGTCGCCCGTCGACCCGAAGAGGATGAAGATCACCGGCCCGGTGGAGTTGTCTGTGGTCACTCAATCCATATTGCGCGAACAGATGTGCAGAGTGCGGGATGTGTGCTGGATTCCGTTACCGGTCCCGCACTGTGGATGTCAGCGGATCCCTGCGCCGCCGGCCCCATCTAGTCCTGCGGAGGTCCTGGCAGGGGGAGCGCAGACACCACGGCAGGGCGTAACGCGACGGGAACGACGTACCTGTCGCCTTCGAGCGTCAGCCAGCCTTCGTCGATGTACAACTCGAGACGACGATGGATTGCCTCGACGAGGAACTCGCTGAGTCCGAGTTTGGGGACCCAGGCGTTGATCTCGGCGATACTCAGCGGTGAATCGCCGAGTCCGCTAATGACCACGCCGATCAAGGACGACGAGAAGTCGATGTCGGGGTTGTATTCCCGAGGAAAGCCGGACCGAACCCATGCGGTGAGACCCACCCGCAGCACGTCGATCCGGGGCTCCTCCCGCCACAGATGGGCGGCGCGCCCGGGACGTGCGCTCGAGGTATTGGCTTCGACGATATCGAGGGCCTGGGCAAAGCCCCACAGGTGATGTAACGACGCGACGTCGCTCATGCTCTTGACGTGAGCGGGGAAGTCGATGTCGAGTCGGCGGGCGAGGTCGCGGGCCTCGGCCGGTTTGAGCCACCGACTCTGCGTGGTGGGGCGGTGCGGACCCAGCCAGTCCAACAGCTCGGTGACCCGCCGGACGGGCTGTGTGTCCAGGAGGGCAGCGCGTTCGGTGGCCTCGTCGACTTCCTCGATTGTCGTGGTCCGTAACTCGAGCCCGGAGGCAAGGGCAAACTGCTCGGCGGCATAGGCCGATACGGATTCGGTGCTGAGCCACATACCGGTCTCGACCAGGTAGCGGCGCAGCGTCTCGATCGCGATGGCGAGCGGTTTGGCGTCCTGCTCCTGGTTCGACTCGATGTGGCTGAGCATCGACACCATGGTGTCGACGTCGCCGGTAGTCCAGGAGAGCGGATCGAAACCGGGGTTCGTCTGCCCGACGGCGTCGAGCACGATGAACGCGTACGCCCCGATGTGGGTGACAGCTTCCTCGTCGCCGGGGAAGACCTCATCGCGGAGCCACGACTTGAATGATTCGGGAGCAACGTGTCGCCTTGCGGTGCCGAAAAGCGGTACCACGTTGGAGTGGTTGCCACTGCCGGAGTCGTGTTTGCGCTTTCGTTGGGCGCGCCGCTTCTTCTTGTCGCGTGAGAGCTGTGACATCAGGCTCGAGAATAGGCGCCCGACTTGTTCGTCGGCCGATTTCGCGGATCGGTTTGTCGCGTTCCGGCGGGGCTGTGGCGTCGGGTCCCGAGCCTGGACGGCTGTGAGGGCGGTAGATCGCCGACCTCCGACATCCTGATGCAAGTGGTCTATGTCACATAATCATCAGACATGAGCGGAATGCACTCAACTCTGTTGGCGTTATAGACCCTGTATGGCTCATACTTGAGCCTGTTGGACTAAAGAGAAAGGTGCACGCGAGTGGACAGCTTCACCCCCACCACCAAGACGCAGCAAGCATTGAGTTCTGCTGTGCAGGCGGCGGCCAGTGCTGGCAACCCCGACGTGCGACCGGCCCACATCCTCGTGGCACTGCTCGATCAGTCCGACGGCATCGCGTCGCCGCTGCTCAAAGCGGTGGGCGTGGACCCGTCGAGCGTTCGTGCGCAGGCCCAGGCTCTGGTCGATCGCATGCCGACGGTGTCCGGCGCCAGCTCGACGCCTCAACTATCCCGCGAATCGATCGCGGCCGTCACCGCAGCTCAGCAGCTGGCCGGTGAACTCGACGACGAGTACGTCTCGACCGAGCACGTCGTCGTCGGCCTGGCGACCGGTGATTCCGACATCGCCAAACTGCTGCACAACCTCGGTGCGACTCCGCAGGCTCTGCGCGAGGCGTTCGTCGCCGTGCGCGGCAGCGCACGGGTCACCTCCGAGGATCCCGAATCGACCTACCAGGCTCTCGAGAAGTACTCGACCGACCTGACCGCGGCCGCCCGCGAGGGCAAGCTCGACCCGGTCATCGGCCGCGACACCGAGATCCGGCGCGTCGTGCAGGTGCTCAGCCGGCGGACCAAGAACAACCCGGTCCTCATCGGTGAGCCCGGCGTCGGCAAGACCGCCATCGTCGAAGGTCTCGCCCAGCGCATCGTCGCCGGCGACGTGCCGGAGTCGTTGCGCAACAAGACCGTCATCTCCCTCGACATGGGTTCGATGGTCGCCGGCGCGAAGTACCGCGGCGAGTTCGAGGAGCGGCTCAAGGCCGTGCTCGACGAGATCAAGGGTTCGGCCGGACAGGTCATCACCTTCATCGACGAGCTGCACACGATCGTCGGAGCCGGTGCGACAGGCGATTCCGCGATGGACGCCGGCAACATGATCAAGCCGATGCTCGCCCGTGGTGAGCTGCGGCTGGTCGGTGCCACGACCCTGGAGGAGTACCGGAAGTACATCGAGAAGGACGCCGCACTAGAGCGTCGCTTCCAGCAGGTGTACGTCGGCGAGCCGTCGGTCGAAGACGCCATCGGCATCCTCCGCGGCCTGAAGGACCGGTACGAGGTGCACCACGGCGTGCGCATCACCGACTCCGCATTGGTCGCTGCCGCATCGCTTTCCGATCGCTACATCACCTCGCGGTTCCTGCCCGACAAGGCCATCGACCTCGTCGACGAGGCCGCGTCGCGGTTGCGGATGGAGATCGACTCGCGCCCCGTCGAGATCGACGAGGTCGAGCGGATCGTCCGCCGTCTCGAGGTCGAGGAGGTCGCCTTGCAGAAGGAGACCGACGCGGCGTCGAAGGAGCGGCTCGAGAAGCTCCGCGCCGAGCTGGCCGACCAGAAGGAGAAGCTCAACGAGCTCTCCGCCCGGTGGCAGTCGGAGAAGACCGCGATCGACGCGGTCCGAGACCTCAAGGAGGAGCTGGAAAGGCTTCGCGGCGAGGCTGATCGCGCCGAGCGCGACGGTGATCTCGGACGCGCCGCCGAGCTGCGGTACGGCCGTGTCCCCGGACTGGAGAAGGAGCTCGAGGCCGCGATCGAGAAGACCGGCACGGATCCGTCGCAGGACGTGATGCTGCAGGAGGAGGTCGGACCCGACGACGTGGCCCAGGTCGTGTCGGCGTGGACCGGAATCCCGGCCGGACGCATGCTCGAAGGCGAGACCGCCAAGCTGCTGCGCATGGAAGAGGAACTGGGACACCGGGTCATCGGTCAGAAGGATGCGGTGCAGGCGGTGTCCGACGCGGTGCGTCGTGCCCGCGCCGGTGTCGCGGACCCGAACCGGCCGCTCGGCTCGTTCATGTTCCTCGGCCCCACCGGTGTCGGCAAGACCGAGCTCGCCAAGGCGCTCGCCGAGTTCCTGTTCGACGACGAGCGGGCGATGGTCCGCATCGACATGAGCGAGTACGGCGAGAAGCACAGCGTGGCACGGCTCGTCGGTGCTCCGCCCGGCTACGTCGGGTACGAGGCCGGCGGTCAGCTGACCGAGGCGGTGCGGCGTCGTCCGTACACGGTGGTCCTGTTCGACGAGATCGAGAAGGCCCACCCGGACGTGTTCGACGTGCTGCTGCAGGTGCTGGACGAAGGTCGCCTGACCGACGGCCAGGGCCGGACGGTGGACTTCCGCAACACCATCCTGATCCTCACCTCGAACCTCGGTGCGGGTGGCGACAAGGATCACGTCATGACGGCGGTGCGGTCGGCGTTCAAGCCGGAGTTCATCAACCGTCTCGACGACGTGGTGATCTTCGACGCCCTGAGCCCGGAGGAACTGGTGTCGATCGTCGACATCCAGCTCGGCCAGCTCAAGAAGCGCCTCGCGCAGCGTCGCCTCGACCTCGAGGTGTCGCTCAAGGCCAAGGAATGGCTGGGCGCTCGCGGATTCGACCCGCTGTACGGTGCCCGCCCGCTGCGCCGCCTGGTGCAGCAGGCCATCGGTGACCAGCTCGCCAAGCAGCTGCTCGCCGGGGACATCCGCGACGGTGACGTGGTGCCGGTCAACGTCAGTGCCGACGGAGAATCGTTGGTACTCGGCTGAGTTCGTGAATGACAAGTGAATGACAAGGGACCCATCCTTCGGGATGGGTCCCTTTGTCTGCGTCGGCTACGGATGTGGGAAGCGGTCGAGGTTGTCCTCTACCCACAGGCGCAATGCGTCCAGCGGCCCGGCGGCGTCCACCCCGAGTTCCGTCAGTTCGTATTCGACGTGCAGCGGGACCGCCGGATAGACGGTGCGGGTGAGCATCCCGGCTGTCTCCAACCGACGCAGAGTCGCCGTGAGGACTTTGGGGCTGATCCCGTCCAGCCGCCCGCGGAGCTCTCCGAACCGCATCGGTCGATCGCGTAGGGCGCCGATGACGAGGGCGCTCCACTTGTCGGCGAGAAGGTCGAGCATCCCTCGGCAGGGACACGATGCAGAGTAGGCGTCTCCGCGATGGGACGGCACTGACATGACGTTGGCCTCGATGCTTTCCATTAGATACTAGGAGCCCTTGCGGGTAACTGGGGTCGTCGGGATACCTTAGCGCCATGACACGAGAGATGACAGCCCTGGTTGTGGCCGGCGCGGACTCCGTCGAGGACCCGAGCGCGTTCGCCGAGACGACAATGCCGGTGCCGGCCCCCCGTCCGCACGATCTCCTCGTCGAGGTCCGCGCGGTCTCGGTCAACCCGGTGGACACCAAAGTGCGTGCAGGCCTGCGTGACTCCGATCCGCCGCGTGTTCTGGGATTCGACGCGGCGGGGATTGTCGTCGGGATCGGCGACGAGGTGTCGAGGTTTGCCGTCGGGGACGAGGTCTACTACGCCGGTTCGATCGATCGGCCGGGAACGAATGCCGAGTTCCATCTTGTCGATGAGCGGATCGTCGGGCGCAAACCGTCGTCCCTCGACTTCGGCGCGGCTGCCGCACTGCCGTTGACCACGATCACTGCCTGGGAGTCGTTGTTCGAGAAGCTGCGGGTCGATTCCGCGGACTCGGGAACGATCGTCGTGGTGGCGGGTGCCGGGGGCGTCGGCTCGATGGTCATTCAGTTGGCCCGGACCCTGACTGATCTCACCGTGATCGCAACCGCGTCACGGCCTGAGTCGCAGGAATGGGCGCGAGGGCTCGGGGCCCACCACGTCGTCGACCCGAGACGCCTGCGCGAGGACGTGCGGGCATACGCTCCGCGCGGTGTGGACTACATCTTCTCGCCCCACTCGTACGGAAATGTCGAGTCCTATGCCGACATCATGGGTGTACACGGTCAGGTCGTCGCCATCGACGAGCCGGAAGGTCTCGATACCCTCCCGCTGAAGCAGAAAAGCCAGAGTTGGCATTGGGAGTTGATGTTCTCCAAGCCGTTGTTCGCACCGGAAGACGACTCGCAACACCAGATCCTCGGCCGGGTCGCCGAACTCGTCGACGCCGGCAAGATCCGCAGCACTGTCAACCGTGAACTGGCTGGTTTCACGATCGAGAATCTTCGTACAGCGCACCAGGTCTCCGAATCCGGAGGGGCGATCGGCAAGGTGGTCCTCACTCGCTGACAACCGAAGGTGAGCCGGTCGGTCCCTCACCGGGTGGCGAGCAGCGTCATGAGGTGCGCTTCGACAAGTGAGGGCCGGGGTGCGGGTGGCCCGGCTGGAGTCGATGGTCGCCCCGGCCGGGTCGATCGCCGTCCAGGGCGCGTTCCTCGCCGTGCTCGGCGTCGGCGGCTACCGGGTGGCGTCCGGCTCGATCAGCGTGGCCTCGCTGGTCGCGTTCATCCTCTACCTGTTCCTGCTGGTCATGCCGCTGGGGCACGCGATCGCGGCGTGGACGCAGTTGCAGACCGGGCTGGGCGCCCTGGCCCGGATCCAGGAGATCCTGGCGCTGGCACCCGAGCGGGACGACCGCCCCGAGCGGGCCGGCACCGGCCGTGCACCGGCCGGCGCCCCGCTGCTCGCGCTGGAGGACGTCTCGTTCGGCTACCCGGACGGGACGCCGGTGCTGCACGGGGTCTCCTTCGAGGTGGCCGCCGGCAGCCGGGTGGCGCTGGTCGGACCCTCGGGTGCGGGCAAGTCCACCATCGCCAAGTCGGTCCTCG
>ERZ501011.326-NODE-326-length-13321-cov-9.925901_pt1 | contig 13321 bp, 11 predicted proteins | sample MGYA00248833_ERZ501011 | MGnify/ENA primary metagenome ERZ501011 (study PRJEB25958, sample SAMN03398530) | human skin metagenome | study: EMG produced TPA metagenomics assembly of the Human Skin Microbiome Metagenome (human skin metagenome) data set. | reverse complement strand
GTTGAACAACGGAGTTCTTCGATGGTTCTTCTCCAGACCTTCACCCCATCGGCCAACCCTCTAGGGTCGCAATGGCTGTCGGCCCTCTTGGCGGTCCTGCCGGTGCTGGCCATGCTCATTACCCTTGGTGCGCTGCGTTGGAAGGCGCACCTGGCTGGCCTCTTCTCATGGGGTGTCGCCCTCATTGTGGCGATCACCGCCTTCCCTATGCCGATCGGAATGGCGTTTTCCTCAAGCGTCCAAGGTTTCCTCTACGGCCTCTTCCCGATTTCGTGGATCCTGCTAGGCGCCATCTGGATGTATCAGGTGACGGTCATTTCCGGTCGCTTCGACGACCTGCGCCGCACCTTCTTCCTCATCAGCGACGACCCGCGTGTGCTGGGCATCCTCATCGCCTTCTGCTTCGGTGGTCTACTAGAAGCCCTGGCCGGGTTCGGTGCCCCCGTCGCCATCGCCGCTGCGATGCTCATCGCTATCGGATTCGGCAAGCTCCGTGGTGCCATCACTGCCTTGGTCGCTAATACCGTCCCGGTGGCGTTCGGAGCCGTCGGTCTGCCGGTTCTCATGGCCGCCAAGACCGGTGGCTTGGACGTCGCGATGGTGGCCCCGGTCACCGCCCGCGTCTGCGCCGTGCTCTGCCTCGTCGTCCCCTTCCTCATGCTGGCGATCATGGACGGCCGTAAGGGTGTTCGCGAATGCTGGCCCTTTGGCCTGTTCGTCGGCGTCGTCTTCGGTGTGACGAAGGTCATCGTCGGCGGCACCCCGGTCTACAACCTCACTGAGATTTTCGCCGCCGTCGTCACCGTCGCCCTCTCCCTGCTTTTCCTTAAAGTCTGGAAACCCAAGGGCGGCCGCGAGGCCGCCGAGCGCATCGGCATCCCAATCGATCCGACCGTCGAGATCGAGTCGGTCGAGGCTCAGGAGGTCGACACCTCTGACCTCACTGGCAGCCGTATCTTTATGGCCCTCGTTCCCTACATCCTCGTCATCGTGGTCTTCGGTATCGCCGCTATCCCTGCTGTCAAGGACAGTTTCAAAGCCGCCGACGTGAAGATGGCCTGGCCTGGCCTATCCGGACTCATGACCGCCGGTGGCGAGGCCGCCGCCCACCAGACATACACCTGGCAATGGCTGTCCCAGCCGGGCTTCTTGCTTGCCATCGTCGCAATTCTCGTGGGCTTCATCTACCGGGTGCCCCTCGCCGACGTCACTAAAGAGCTATGGATCAACGCCAAGAAGATGAAGTTTTCGATGCTGACCATCGGTTTGGTCGTCGCTTTGGCCTATGTGATGGGTGACTCCGGCCAGACCCTTGCTCTTGGCATGTTCATCGCTGGGGCAGGAGCGGTCTACCCGTTCCTCGCCCCGATCCTCGGTTGGATCGGCACGTACGTCACCGGATCCGATACCTCCGCCAACATCCTGTTCTCTGGCTTACAGAGCAGTGTGGGACAACAGGTCGGTGCTGGGTCATATCTTGGTATGGAAAGCATGCGGCATTTGCTGGTTGGTGCGGGCGCATCCGGCGGTGTCGTCGGCAAGATGATCTCCCCGCAGTCGCTGACCATCGCGGCCACCGCGATAGGTCTAGCCGGCGGCGAGTCGGTCATCCTGCGCAAGGTTTTTAAATTCTCGATCATCCTCCTCGTCCTGATGTGCATCATCGTCGGCCTCATGTCGACCCCGGTGCTCGGATGGATGGTCCCCTGAATCTGCTGACGGTTGACACCGCCTGGCATCCGTTCATTATCAATGGAGGTCACCATGACAACCACTACAAGCCCTGGCGCCAGGGCTACCTTGCCCGGCTTGCCGGGGGCGGGTATGACCGTCGGGCTGTTCATTACGTGCATCAATGACGTGATGTTCCCTCAAACGGGCGTGGCCGTCACCACCCTGTTGGAGCGCCTCGGCTGCAAAGTTGAGTTCCCACGGGAACAGACCTGTTGCGCCCAGATGACGACCAACACCGGATACTTCGACGAGGGTATTCCGACCGTCCGTCAGTATGTGCGAGCCTTCGGAGACTACGACTATATCGTCGCACCCTCGGGGTCCTGTGTCGCCGCCGTCCGTGATCAGCACCCGATGCTTGCCGAGTATGCCGGAGATTCTGGTCTGGCCAAGGAGGTCGAGCACACCAGTCAATGCACCTACGATCTACCCGAGTTCCTCGTCGACATTCTCGGGGTCACTGACGTCGGCGCATATTTCCCGCATCGGGTGACGTATCACCCGTCCTGCCACGGCAAGCGGCTGCTGAACCTTGGTGATCGTCCCTACGAGCTGCTGCGTCACGTCAAAGGCATGACCCTGGTCGACCTTCCGATGGCCGAGCAGTGCTGCGGGTTCGGTGGCACCTTCTGCATCAAAAACCCCGATATGAGCGCGGCCATGGCTAACGACAAGGCTCGCCACGTCCGCGAGACTGAGGCTGAGTACGTCGTCGCCGGCGATAACTCCTGCCTCATGAATATCGGTGGTGTGCTGTCGCGCCAGAACTCGGGCGTTAAGCCGATTCACATCGCCGAAATCCTCGCCAACACTGAGGAGGACTGACCCATGAGTACCGAACTGCGTCGCGTCACGTACGGAAACCACGGCGTCGCCCGGTTGACCCCAGCCCCCGACAAGCCCGGCACGTACATGGGCATGCCGAAGTTTTCGAAGGCCGTCAAGGGCGAGTTGAACTTGTCGGTGCAGCGCAAGAACATGCGTAATGCCACCATGACGATTCGCAACAAGCGCGCCATGCGTGTCTCCGAATCCCCGGATTGGCAGGATCTGCGTGATGCTGCCGAGTCCATCAAGAATCGCGTCGGCCGCCACCTCGACCATTACCTCGTTGAGGCGGAGAAGAACCTGACTGCGAATGGCGTTCACGTCCACTGGGCCCGGGACGGCGAGGAGGCCAACCGCATCGTCGCCCAGATCGCCAAGGATAAGGGGGTTGACGAGGTCGTCAAGATCAAGTCGATCACCAGTCAGGAAACTGACCTCAACGAGTACCTCGAAGAGCAAGGCATCGCGGCGTGGGAGACGGACCTAGCCGAACTCATCGTGCAGCTGGGCCACGACCGTCCGTCCCACATTGTCGTGCCGGCTATCCACCGTAACCGTGCTGAGGTCCGCGAGATCTTCCTACATGAGATGAAGAATTATGGCCGTCCGGCCCCCGAGGACATCTCGGAGAACCCGCCGGAGCTAACCAACGCGGCTCGTCTGCACTTGCGCGAGAAGTTCCTGCGCGCCGAAATGGCCGTCTCGGGTGGCAATTTCGTGCTCGCCGATACTGGGTCCTTAGTGATCGTTGAGTCTGAGGGCAATGGCCGTATGTGCCTGACTCTGCCGGACACCCTGGTGTCGATTGTCGGCATCGAGAAGGTGCTGCCGAGTTTCGACGACCTTGAGGTTTTCCTCAAGCTGTTGCCGCGTTCGGCCACCGGGGAACGGATGAACCCGTACAACTCGGTGTGGAGTGGTGTGACCGACGGTGACGGGCCGCAGGAACAGCACGTCATTTTCCTTGATAACGGTCGTACCGACGTGCTTGCCGACACCCTTGGCCGCGAGGTGTTGCGGTGCATTCGGTGCGCTTCGTGTATCAACATCTGCCCGGTTTACGAGCGGGCGGGCGGTCACGCTTACGGCTCGGTGTACCCGGGGCCGATCGGTGCTGTGCTCAATCCGCAGTTGCGGGGCGTGGAGCATCCCGTCGATCGTGGTCTGCCGTATGCGTGTTCGCTGTGCGGTGCGTGTAATGAGGTATGCCCGGTGAAGATCCCCTTCACCGATATCCTCCTCAAGCTGCGTAATAAGGTGGTCAAGTCCGAGAAAGCCGACCGTATACCGCAGGACTACGAGGTGGCCGGCGAGATGGGTCTCATGAAGACGGCCTCGTGGGCGTTCAGTGATCACAAACATTTCGAGGCGATCCAGGTTGGCTCGCGTGGCGTGGGACGTGTCCTGCGCGGCAAGAAGATGGGGCCGGTTCCGGTGCCGGTGGCCGAGCGGTGGCTTAAATATCGCGACGTTGACGCACCCCCGGCTGACACTTTCCGCACCTGGTGGAAGAAGAACAGGGAGGCTCAGCGATGACCACAATTAGCACTGATCCGGTGGCGCGTACCGAGATCCTCGCCCGGATTCGTCGCGCCAGCACTGACATCACCAATTCTGACCCGGTCGCAGATGTGCCGATCGAGTGGGAGTACGGCACTGGCATCGACATGGACGACGTGGTTGGCACCTTTGTCGAAAAGGTCATCGACTACAAGGCGACCGTCGTGCGGGTCAAGGGGGCTGACGTTCCCCAGGCCGTCGTTGAGGGGCTGAGGTCTACCGGTGCTGAGCACAGCGCCGTCGTTCCGGTCGGTTTGGACAAGTCCTGGGTGGGGGCGATCAAGACTGCCGGGTTTGACGCCCGCCTCGATGATCCGCAGCTATCGAAGAAGGAGCTCAATGACACCGATGCTGTCGTCACCGGCGCTGCGTGTGGTATCGCTGACACGGGCAGCATCGTGTTGACCCACGTGGAGGACCAGGGGCGTAGGGCTATCACCCTTGTCCCGGATCGCCACGTCTGCGTCGTCAAGGCTAGCCAGGTGGTTTCCGACGTCCCGGAGGCCATCCAGATCGTCAAACCGGCGGTGCATGAGGGACACCCGTTGACCTTCATTTCCGGTGGTTCGGCCACCTCTGACATTGAGTTGTCCCGGGTTGACGGAGTGCATGGGCCTCGTCGGCTTTATGTCATCGTCGTCGACGACCGGTGAAACACGACCAGAACTAGTGCCCCGGTTGAGGGACCGGGGCACTGCTGTGCCTGAGGGTGTAAGGAAGATGCGCCGTTCAATGCAGCCGGGTCTGTTTGGCTGCTTTCGTGACGGTTCCAGTACGATCAGCGACGATGATCATTGACGATGTGACGTTTTCCTACCGGCGTCACCACGAGGTCCGGCACGGTGTGACCGTCGAGCTTGCTCCCGGCAGGACAGTCTTGCTGGGCCCTAACGGGGCAGGTAAGTCCACTCTGTTCTCTCTGTGCTCGGGATCCAGGGCGCCCACCTCGGGGAGGATCGGTCTGGCCGGGATGGCTGAGGCGTCGTCGCGGACGTTGCGCCGGCGAGTAGGGCTGATGAGGCAGAACGTTCTCCCCATGCCAGGGTTCACCGTGCGTGAGCAAATCATCTATTGCGGGTGGCTCATGGGAATGAGTACTCGTGAGGCCACCGTGCGGGCAGATGATGTCATTGCAGCGGTCAATCTGACCGAAAAAGCCGACGATCGCACATCCAGACTCTCGGGCGGGCAACTGCGTAGGGTTGGCCTGGCCCAGGTACTCGTCGGGGAGCCGGAAGTGCTACTGCTCGACGAGCCCATGGCCGGGCTGGATCCTGCACAAAGGGTGCGTTTTCGCGCTGTCCTCGAGCATGTTCCTGATGATCGCGTCACCGTGGTGTCCACTCACCAGGTTGACGACCTCACTGACAGCTATGACAGGGTGATTGTACTGTCATGTGGCCGGGTCGTCTTCGACGGAACCCCTAAGGAGTTCGTGGATCTGGCGCCAGAGTGTTCGCAGCGTCGTGCTGAAATGGCCTACCTCGGTCTGGTGGCCGACGAATGAGGCTCACAACGCGGCTGCGAACTGCGCCCGGTGTCTGGTTGGCGCCCCTGATGGTCGTGGCCTTCATCATGGTTGTCAATGACACCGCCGGTGAGCCGTATTGGTTAGCTCAGGTGGCCGGGGACGCGGGGAGAACCATGGTCGTCAACGCGTTGTGTGCCTTGGCTGGAGCCCTGGAAGGTCATCGACTCAGAACCGTTGCTCTGAGGTCGAACCAGTCAGGTCATGGTGGCGTGTCCTGCTCGGCCCGATAGTGACCTCGGCCGCAATGACCACTGTGCTCTCCGTCGTCTTCATGGCCAGACACGGATTCGCCCCGCACACGCTGGGGTGGTCCATCCTCGGTGTGACCGTGCTGTCGACTTGGGCATGGACCGTGGCCGGTATCGCGCTGGGATTGTGGTTGCACGTGGCCGTGGCGGCTCCCATCGCCCTGGCAACACCCTTGGTGTGGGTGACTTTCCCGCCTGGGATGTCGATCTACTGGCTCCGGCATCTCACGGGTTCCTGGATTGGGTGTTGTACGATCACCCAGACACTGAATCCCCTCGTCATCACGGGAACGCTGCGTGTTGAGCTCGGTCTGCTGGTGGCGGCCGTCGTTGTAGTGTCGGCGCGAGCAGCCCAGCATGGGCGCAGATTGTTGCTGAGCCTGGGCGGGTGCGTCCTTGTGATCGGATTCATCGCCGGTGCCGTCCAGGTTAGACATCTCGATGCATTCCCGACTATTGATCGGGAGCTGTCCGTCACATGTCGCACGGTGGAAGGTGCGGATGTGCAGTTGTGCCTGTTGCCCGAGCATGAGGCGGAGAGGTCTTTGATGGCTTCGTCGATCAAGCGGGTGTTCCCGATCTGGAAACGTGCCGGGATCGGTCTGCCGAGTATTTACTCCGAGCAGGCCCTGCCGGGGCACAAGGATGCTGTCGAGATCAGTGTGTCCCCTGACATGCCGGATGCGGCTTTCGCTATTGCGCGTCTCGCTACAGCCACCGGACACTGTTTCTGCCCGCCGGCGAGCACAAGTCCCACCGAGGTTATCCAGTATGAGGGACGGATCGACGCGTGGCTACGGGAGGTGGCGCGCGCAAGCGGCATGGAGGTTGTCGGTGCAGGGGTGGATGCCGAGGACGTCACATGGGCCGAACGGCTGCGCACCAAGGATCCCACCACTCAGGCGGTTGTTGTGACGAGGATGCAGAAATACCTCAGGGACTGCTACCGATGAGGTACTGGATGCGCAGCAGGCTGGCGTGGTTACAGTTGGCCCTCGCGTGCGTCTTTGCTGCCGTGTGCGCTCGGACTGATCCCGACGAAGTGGCAGTGCCAGCTATCTTCGGGAGCTTCGGGGCCGTGGTTGTCTTCAGTAATCTGTTCGGTCTAGTCTTGACCATCCTCTACGCCGTCGGTTTGTCACGGGCAGATCTGAGTGTCGAGGATCGATCACCCCGACAGACGGGAATCCTCGACGCTGCCCTTGGGCTGGCCCTGTCCGGGATTATGGTGCTGGGACTGTTCGGTGGGCCAGCGAACGCCCAGGTCATTCGCGACGTTCCGATACTCCTCGCCATGACGATGATCGCGGCGCGATGGATGCCTCGAAACGTGTCGGCCCTGCCCGCAATTGCCTATTTCTTCGTGGGTCTCTTGGCCGGTCGTCAGCGTAACGAGCGGGAGGGCTGGTGGAACTGGCCGGTCGCCGACGCTGCCGGGCCGGTCAGCGTGGGATGGATTATTGCGACCACCGTCTGTGGTGTGCTGGCGTTGAGCCTTCCGGTTCGGACGGTTCGCCGACGCTGCGAGGCCGATCTGGGCTGAGGGGAAGCAGAGCCTTTATCGACATCACCCAACGTGCCAGACTCGGTCGCATCGTGCCATGACGAGGGGGTCGTGGGTGATGACCACTTTCGCGGTCCCACTGGTGGTCGCCCACAGGTCGCTCATGAGAGCCTCGGAGGTCTCGACGTCTAGGTGCTCGCTGGGCTCGTCGAGGATGAGCAGATCGTGAGTTGCAGGATCGGCTGGAGTGCCATGGTTGACGAGCACCCGCGCCAAGGCCAGGCGTTGGGCCTCACCGCCTGACAGGGAGCTGCCGTCCTCGGTGACCACTCGTCGCGGCGGAATTGCTAGGCCAGCGCGAGACAGCGCTGTGAGAACCTCGTCCTCGGTGGCCTCTTTGCAGCCGATGCGTACATTTTCGCTGATTGACGTTGCGAACACATGGGCATTCTGGGCCAAGTAACGCACCCGCCCTGTCGTCGTCACTGTCCCGGTCAACGGTGGGATGAGCCCCATGATGGTCGCCGCGAGGGTCGTCTTTCCAATTCCTGACCTGCCGACGATGGCCACTGATTCCCCAGCCACCACGTGCAAGTTGACGTTTGAGAGCACGGGCTGGTTTCCCGGCCAACCAACCGTAAGCCCCTCGATCACCAAGGAGGGTTTTTCCTCGGAAGCAGCCGCGGTGGGGGAGTCGCCCACCCCGACCTGAGGCGCGTCGAGCACCTCGACTACCCGCTGCAGGGCCGCCTTGGCACGGGTATGAGTCTGGGCGGCCCCCGTGAACGCTCCGAACACCTCGTGGAGGGCCAGTGGGGTCAGCACCAGCACAGCCAGGATTCGCCCACCGATACGCCCGTCGGCAACCGCATTGCCACCGATCCATAGGGCCGAGACGACTGCTAACCCGGCCGCCAGGATCTGACCTGCGGTGCCGAGACCTCGTCCCCATGCCGCTCGTTGCTCGGCGGTGCGCAACCGGGAATCGACCTCCAACACATCGGCCAGGATCGCGTCCTGGGCTCCGTAAGCCACCAGATCAGGGGCGCAATGGGCCAACTCGCGAGTGCGGTCGGCCAACTGACCACGCAGCGGCACCAAGGAGGAGTCGGCAGCCCGGGACAGGCGTTGAGTGATCGCCGGCATGACGACGGCCGCCAGTAGGGCCGACAGTAGTAGGACCGCAGCCGAAGTCAATGAGAACCGGGCTAGCAGGACCGTCGTGCCAATGATGACGAGGCTTGACGCGCACGCCGGAACGATCACCCGCACGACCATGTCCAACACCGCGTCGACGTCGGCAGTAACCCGTACCAGCAGGTCACCCCGGCGACGTCCCAGCAGGGTGGTACGTGACAGCCGGTCGTAGACCCGCATCCGCAATGCCCCCTGCATCCGCAGAGCCAGGTCGTGGCCTACCAGACGTTCGGCGTAGCGGAAGACACCGCGGGAGATGCCGAAGAATCGCACCCCGACGGCTGCGGCCTCCAGGTAGAGCACCGGTGGCATCTCTGCGGCCCGAGACAGCAACCACGCTGACACACCCATGAGGGCCACGGACGCTCCGGATGCACATGCGGCGAGCAGGGTCGACAGGACGAGTAGCCAGCGACCTCGCGGGACATCCCGCAACAGAGTCTTGAGCAACTGGGTGGTTCGCGCGTTCATGCCAGCACCTCCAGGTCGACGACCACGTCGGCTGCCGCGATGATGTTGCGACGATGGGACACGACGAGCACCGATGCTCCCGAGGCACGTACCGCCTCCAACACGGTCGCCTCGGTGTCGGCGTCAAGACCTGCCGTCGGCTCGTCAAGGACCAGCAGACCGGCCTCGGCCTGCTCCACCCGCACCAGAGCGCGGGCCAAGGCCACACGACGACGTTCCCCGGCGGACAGACCTTCGGCGTCGTCGTCGATACGCTTATTCAACGGGATTGCCGCGGCTCCGCAGCGATCCAGGGCGTCGCGCAACATGGCCTCGGGCGCATCCGAGCACCCTAAACGGATGTTCTCGGCCACCGTACCGGCCATCATCGCTGGCACCTGGGGCACGTAGGCCAGCTGACGTCGCCACGACTGCCATACCGATTCGTCGGCCCCTATGAGTTCGCGATCGCCGACGAGGATAGACCCGGAATCGGGGTCGATGAATCCGAGCAGACACGACAGGGCGGTCGTCTTGCCACCACCGGAGTGCCCGACGAGGGCGACGACACTCCCGGGCTCGATGCGCAGAGACAACCCGTCAGGGGCGGCACGATCCGTCCCTTCATACGTGTGCGTCAACCCGCTGATGACCACCGGGACCTCGCGAGGTGAGGCGATCTCGACGTCGCTCTTGGGTGCCGTCGGCCGCCCGGACTCAATAAGCCCGAAGGACACCTCTGCGGCGGCCATTCCGTCAGCGGCATCGTGGAAGAGCACCCCCACCTGCCGCACCGGCAGGAAAACTTCAGGGGCGAGGATGAGGATGAACAGGGAGGTGCGCAGGTCCATTCCGCCGGCGGCAACTCGGAAACCGACGGTAACGGCCACCAGGGCCACCGAGAGGGTCGCCAGCAGCTCAAGTATGAAAGAGGACAGGAAACTGATGCGCAGGGTGCGCATTGTTTCGGAGCGGTTGGCCGCCTCGGTGCGGCGCAGCCCCTCGAGTTGGGCGCGGGCTCGCCCGAAGACCTGCAGGGTCGGCAGCCCAGCGACCAGATCAGCGAAGTGGTTGGCCAGTCGGGTGGCTACCTTGAACCGTTTTGCTACGGCCGCCTCGGTCCGCCAGCCAATGAGGGCCATGAAAACGGGGATGAGCGGGATCGTCACGACGACGATGACGAGGCTGGTGAGGTCGTTTAGGCCGATAGCGGTGGCTAGCACTGCTGGCACGATGACGGCCAGCACAAGCTGGGGAAGGTATTTCGAGTAGTAGCCGTCGAGGGCGTCCAGACCTGTTGTCATCAGGCTGATGAGGGTTCCCGACGGCATTGTTGCGTCAGTGGGACGCGACAACCTGGCTTGCAGGATGTCGCGCCGCAATTGCGACTTGACTGACGCTGAAGCTCGATGAGCCAGGGATTCTTGCAGCCAGGCGAGGCAAGCTCGACCACAGAACACCGCCGCAAGCAGCCCGCACCACATCGCCACGCCGTCGAGATGATGGGCGGCGAAGACCGACGAGACACCACGGGACAGCAACCAGGCCTGTGCGAGGATGAGCAAAGCCGTAGCCACGCCCACCACGCACAGACCTGCGAGAAAAGGAAGAGTGGCCCGCGCCCGGCGAACCAGGCGCGGATCCAGCGGAGCTGCCACGGATTAGGCAGCCACCGCGGTGTCCGGGATGGCCTCCCGAGTGAGGCGCTTGCGGAACACCCAGTAACTCCAGACCTGGTAGGCGAGCACAATCGGCACGAAGACGCAGGCGCTGATCGTCATGATCTTCAGTGTCCGGCCGGTTGCGGAGGCAATCCACATGTCGAATGCGATACCCGACGGGCGGTACCCGAGGTTGCCGTACATGGCGAACATGCAGGCAACGATCATGAGGGCGATACCCAGAGCGGTGCACAGGAAAGCCAGCCCCTCGCGGCCCTTGGCGACGACCGCCGAACCAGCGGCCAGCAGCACGACGACGAGCAGGCAGATGATCCAGGTGAGCACCTGACGTCCGTCTCGGGTGACGTACATGATGTTGAACATCAAGGCCCACACCAGGGCAACGACGGTGGCGATCCAGCCCAGCTTGGCCGAGGTCTTGCGAGCGCGGTCGTGCATGTCACCCATCGTTTTGAGCGCGACGAAGTTAGCTCCGTGAGCGCAGAAGAGCACCACGAACAGAATGCCGCCGATGAGGGCGAACGGGGTGAACAAGCCCCAGAAGGAGGTCGTCACTAACGGCGCAGTGCCGCCGTCTGGGGTCGAGTGCGGGCCGACGGCCAGGCCGCGGACGAAGTTCGCGAAGCCGACGCCGAGCACCAAGGTGGGCAGGAAGGAACCAATAGTGGCCATCCAGTCGAAAGCGTTGCGCCACGAGGAGGACGGGTTCTTCGAACGATATTCGAAGGCAACGCCACGGACGATGAGACCGAGCAACACCAGTAGTAGTGGCAGGTACAGACCGGAGAACATCGTCGCGTACCAGCCGGGGAAGGCGGCGAAGGTAGCGCCACCGGCGGTCAGCAACCACACCTCGTTGCCGTCCCAGGTCGGTCCGATGGTGTTGACCATGAGACGACGATCCTTGTCGTCACGTCCCAGGAAGGGCAGCAGCATGGCGACGCCGAAGTCGAATCCTTCGAGGAAGAAGAATCCGACCCACAGAACGGTGATGAGGACGAACCAGACGATCGTCAGGGGCGAGTGGGCAGTAGTTTCAAGAACGGGAAGCATGTCGTTACCTCCTCAGTATGCGAAGGACAACGGAGTGTCCTCGCCCTCGGTAACAGGTTGATCACGGGTGGAGAGCTCAGGCAGCCCCTCCTTGAGGGCCTTCCAGAACAGCCCCACCTCGACGACCGCCAGAATTCCGTAGACGACGGTGTAGGCGATGGTCGAGAAAAGCACGCTGCCGGCCGAAACGTTGGGTGAGACGGCTGCCGTAGTTGGCAGCACACCCGCGACGATCCAAGGCTGGCGTCCCATCTCCGTGAATATCCAACCGAAGGAAATGGCGAACAGTGGCAGCAGGGGTAGGGCGATCATGAAGAGGGTCAGCCACCCGTGCGGCTTCGGGTTGCGGCCTCCGCGCATTGCGATGAGCATGACGAGGCCGATAAGGCCACCGATCATGCCGAGGGTGATCATGATGCGGAAGGTCCAGTAGGACAACGGGACGTTCGGCTCGAGTTTGATGCCGTTGGCGTCGATCTTCTGACGCAGCACATTCTGGTAAGAGGCCTGCAGGGGGGTCTGCGAGCCGTCCTTGCGATGGTAGGTGTACTCGTGGACCTGATAGCTCTTGAGCTCGTTGATGCCCTTGACCTGCGAGCCCCACTTGCCGTTACCGAGGAAGCCGAGCATGCCGGGTATCTTGAGAGCCCACACCTCCTCCGAGCCGTCCTTGTTGCCGATGGTCAGCACTGAGAAGTCCGAGGTGTTCTGGTAAGCCGCCTCGGCAGCAGCCATCTTCATGGGCTGTGCGTCGGTCATGACCTTGCCCTGGTAGTCGCCACTCAGCACAACGCCGACGCAAGCGACAATGAGCACCCATGCGCCGAACTTCGAGGCCCAGCGCCACGTGCGGACGCTCTCGACCTCTTCGGCGTCGGAGATCTGGGAGGTGGTGCGTCCCCTGGCGACTTTGGCCAAGTGCCAGAAGGCGATGGCGGCGATAAGGGCGCCAGCCACCGTGTAGGAAGATGAGATCTGGTGAACGAAAGTCGCCTTGAATACCGGATTGCTTAGCACGGCCCCGAAATCGGTCAGCTCGGCCCGGTGGGTGACTGGGTTGTAGCTGGCTCCGACAGGATTCTGCATCCAGGAGTTTGCCGCGAGGATGAATACTGCGGAGATCATGGTGCCAATGGCGGTCAGGTAGATGCACGCCAGGTGGACTCCCTTGGGGAGTTTCTCCCAGCCGAACACCCACAAGCCAACGAAGGTGGACTCCATGAAGAAGGCCACCAAGGCCTCAAGGGCCAGCGGAGCACCGAAGATGTCGCCAACGAATCGCGAGTATTCCGACCAGTTCATGCCGAACTGGAACTCCTGCACGATTCCGGTGACGACGCCGAGGGCGAAGTTGATGAGGAAGAGCTTGCCGTAGAACTTGGTCAGACGAAGATAACGGTCGTTGCGGGTCTTAAGCCACACTGTCTGCATCACCGCCACGAGCATCGATAGCGCGATCGTGATCGGGACGAAGAAGAAGTGGTAGACCGTCGTGATCCCGAATTGCCATCGGGCGATCAGTTGGGCATCCATG